>OLNZ01000032.1_pt1 | contig 156319 bp, 145 predicted proteins | sample 1672981 | NCBI WGS metagenome assembly OLNZ01 (sample SAMEA3136743, study PRJEB25190) | human gut metagenome | biome: human gut; feature: human-associated habitat; material: faeces | place: Austria | collected 2013 | reverse complement strand
TCTTTACCAATTTCAATATTATCTACAGAAATATCAACTTTTGACTCAAGTTTAGAAACTTTAAATGAAGTACTGTTACTTGAAGATAAATACTTATCATCACCATTATAAACAGCAGATACAGTATAATCGCCACTAACTAAACCTTTAACAGTTAAAGTAGCTTTACCATCTTTAATCTCAACAGTTTCAGTTTTATCACCAATAGTGAAAGTAACATTACCAGTAGCACCAGAAGTAACACTAACAGTCACAACAGCATTTTCACCAATTTCTATATCATCTACAGAAATATCAACTTTTGATTCATGTTTAGTAACATTAAATGAAGCTGTTGTTTTTGCACTTCCATATTTATTATCTCCATCATATTGAATAGTAGCTGTGTATTGGCCAGCACTTAAATTACCAATAGATACTGAAGCTTTACCATTTTTAATATTTGCACTTTGTGTAATATTTCCAATAACTAATTCAACACTGCCTGTAGCATCACTAGGAAGTTCAATATTAATAATAGCTTCTTCACCTACTTTAACATCCTCAACATTAATATCCATATTATAATGAGTATTTTTAACAACAGTTATTGTTCCATTAATAGTTTTTGAAGCATATTTATCATCCAAATAAGCAATAGTTATATTATATTTTCCAATTGGCAAATTAGGAATATAAACTAATGCAGTTCCATTTAATGCAACTCCAGTATAATCAACACCATCTAAAGTAACAGTTACATTTCCATTAGCATCCCTCGGTAAACTTACATTAATAATTGCATCCTCACCTACACTAACTTCATCGATGATAACAGACATATTATAATCAGAAACACGGAAGACAGTTATTGAAGATGAATTCATTTTAGGACCATAATCATTATCTCCTGAATAAAGAGCACTAATAACATGATCTCCATAAGTTAAACCAGTAATATTCACAGTAAAAATATGATTATTATCAATACTTACAACAGTATAATCTTTACCATCAATCATAATAGTAACTGTCCCTTTAATCATATCTGGTGAAAGATTAATCTTAGCAACAACAGTTTCATCTACAAAACTGGTATTAGTTGATAAATTCATTCCAATTGATGGAGATAATTTAATATGAAGAACACCATTTTTAATAGTTACATTATCTGCATTAAGAACATCATAATACCCTGAAACAGGCATTAAACCGGTAAAATTAGTGCTAAATACATATAAAAACATTCCATTTTCAATAGTAGATGTAACATTAGTGTTATTAAATATAAATTGCAATTTACCTCCTACAATATGGTTATTGTTATCATCTAATAATACTGCAGTAATCCTAACATCATCATTTGGGAAACTTTTAGTTTGATTATCTAAAATTACAAAGGTTATAGGAGTTTTAATAATTCCATTATTATAAATTGCAAAATCAGCATTAATGGTATTATTAACTAAATATAGTTCTTTATTATTGTAAATAACATAATTATTGTCTTTAGCTTCAAAATTACAATAACTTATAGTTGGATTATATTTTACTCCCAAATAGTAACTTTCCCAATATATAGAACCTCCATTAGCTTGTGCTATATTGTTTGTAAAGTTACAATAAGTTACATTAGCTTCAACACATTTCATATATAGTGCTCCACCATTAGCAGTTGCAATATTATCTGTAAATGTAGAATTAATTAAAGTAGGATAACGACCAGTAAATGCATTATCTATGTATGGAGAGAAAATTGCTCCACCCTCTTTTGCATCATTTCCTATAAATTTAGAACTATTAGAAATACCTCCAGAAGTAGCCCAATATATTGCACCACCCATATTTTTAGCAGAATTATTTATAAATGTACAATTATTTAAAATACCACCACTCCAAGTTTTAAATATAACAGCACCACCATTATTACTAGCAAAATTATCTATAAATATACAATTATTTAAAATAGAATTACCTGCTTGTATACCCATAAAAGCACCGGCATTAGTTGCAGAGTTATTTATAAAAATACAATTATTAAATGTTGGATTATCATTTACTGCATAAACTGCTCCTCCATCTTGTGCAAAATTATTTTTAAAAGAACAATTATTAATCATTGCAGTAGTACCTCCTCCCATATAGAAAGCACCACCATTATTATTATCAAAAATAGAATTAGTAATATTAGTTTTTGAATACATTAGATAAACACTATAACTCTTAACATTACCACTGAAATTACTATTCATAATTGATGTGTTTCCTTTAACATTAGAATAAATAACAGAACCATAACCATTATACTTTAATGAACTATTAATAAAATTACAATCAAAAATATTCAAATTAAGATTATTAACAATACATCCACCTTTTGATGCAGCAGTATTACTGATAAAGTCGGTTTTATATATATTTAAATCACCTTTACCAAAAATAGCGCCTCCACCATCCCTTCCTGCAGTATTACTTAAAAAAGTAGAATTAATTACAGTCATATCACCAGTAGAATAAATAGCACCACCACCACTATTTCCTGCAGTATTACTTAAAAAAGTAGAATTAATTACAGTCATATCACCAGTAGAATAAATAGCACCACCACCCCACTTTGATGCAGAATTACTCTTAAAAATTGAACCAATAATATTTAAATTATCAATAGAATAAATAGCACCGCCATAAGTTTTTGAAGCTTGATTATTTTCAAAAATACAATTATTTAAAGTAATTTCGACATTTGCAGATATTGCACCACCAACCTTATTAGCTGATGATTTTCCATTTATAAAACTTAAATTATAAAAAATAAAATTGTCTGCAGTATCTTTTATGCTAAACATAGATCTAGTTTTATTTCCTGAAAATATTGCTTTACCCTTGTTATCTGCTTGAATAGTGACATTAGTTGCAGTTATTGAATATGTTTTTTCAAAAACATACAAACCATCAGCAATATGAACTATTGTGTTATTTTCAAGATTATCTAAAGCATTAGTTAAATTTGTTGGATTATCACTTGATTTACCATCACCTCTACCCTCAACAGAAACATAAACTTGATTATAATTAGAATTTCCTAAAATATTAGAATTTTCAGATATGCAACCACTAAAGTTAAGATTAGACATTAATTTAATTTCATTATTATAATTATTACTTACAGAAGAAGATATTCCAGTATTATTAAATATAACATTATTACTACCACTAACAATTTTAACACTAGCGTCCCCTTCAGTTTTATTTGATTGTAACCTATTAGAGGTAACATTAGAATTTATAGCTGAATATAAATATACTGCATAATAACCATTTGTAGAAACAGTATTATTATAAATATTATATGTATGGCTACCAGAAGTTATTTGAGAATAACTAATACCATAAATATTAACATTAGTAGTAGCTACAGCTAAATCTTTAGCATTAACATTAATTATGTTACTATAAACATTAACATAAGTATCTTGGAATTCCATACCAGAAACTAAAGCATAATTATGTGTTCCTGCTCTTCCACTTACATTAACATTATTTCTACAAACTTCCAATGAAGTTATGCCATAATAATTTTGTGAATAAATACCAAGACATGGACCATTACAAAGAGCAGTTAAATTATTATCACAAATAAGAATATCAACTGCTAAACCAGTAATTTGAATTGGATATGCTGTACCATTACCTCCAGCACCACCTAACGTTGTAACAAGAACATTATTATTACTAATAGTTGCATTTTGAAGCTTATAAATATCAATTACATATAAATAATCTACAGATCCACTTGGAGTAAAAGTATCAATTTCAGTAAAATTATTATAATCAATAAAGCTATTATTAGAATCAACCATCATAAAACAATCCAATGTTGGATAAAAATCAGAACCAGCATCATTAACAATAGCATAAACATTATTTCTTATAAAATTAAGATAATTAGAAGATTGAACACCAATACTAAGTACTAAATCTGTATCAGTTGAAGGAAATGGCTTAGAAAAATCAACAGCCCTTAATGGAAGTGATGCATTAATAATATTATTATAAATGAATGCATAATGACTATTTTTAATTTTAAGACCATAATTATAAATAAGACCAATTTTATTATTACCAATAAATTGAATATTACTATTTAATAACTTAAAATTATTTGCATTATCAACAAAAATACCATAACCCTCAGTATTCAAAGGAACAGTAAAATTAATTTTGAGATTATCTAATTTAACATTTCCACTAGAAACATAAATACCTGCATAATTATGAGATATGTCTGAATTTGACAAAACTAAATTAATATTAGTCATATTACTATTATTCCCATTAATTTTAAAGGGCATATCATAAAAATTATTCCCATTTAAACCTATAATATTTATCGGATTATTAAAAACTAAATTAGTATTTTCAGAAAAATTACCCTCAAAATAAATAGTATCTTCAGTACCATTATATATACCATCATTAAAATAACTTCCAAAATTATCAGAAGTTATTATAACATCATCATCACCTATTTCTAATAAATCCTCATGATTTAAAGAATTATCAAAAATTTGATTACCGTCAGATTCAACATCATATTCAATAGCATCTATTGAATCATAACTTATAGATGTAAAATTATCAATATTTACATCATTTAAATTATTTGCACTTACATTACTTATACTTATAATAATAAGAAAAAATAACATAAGGCAAAACAGAACCTTTTTATCTTTAAATTTCATTTTAACCATCCAATTTAATAAAGTATACATTAAAAAATATAAAATATACTATAATTAATATTATATTATGTATATTATATAATATTTGCTATTTAATCCAATGATATGAATTTATGCTACAAAATACTGAATAAAAGTTAATATAAATAAAAAAAAGATAAAAAAATCTAAACAAAGAAGTATTCTAAAACTCCCATTTTTTTAATTTTTTTCTATGATGTTTTTATGAATTATTTTGAGATTATGGATTGTTGCTTCGATATTTAAATTTATAATACATTTTTGTTTCCCTAATCTTTTTAAACCGTTGTAATTTCGTCCTGTTTTTAAAACACCGAATATTGATTCAGTTATGGGCAATCTTTTTTTGTAAATTTTTTTGCACATAATCAAAGAAGTAATCATCTTTTAATTTTTCTTTATATTGAATCTGCTACTTCAGTTATTTCTCTAACTCTGCTAGAAGTGTATGATTTTAGTTTCGGGAATTGTTTAGATTTAGTTGTTGAATATATTTTATGTAATCGTCCATTTATTTTTCTATAATTTTTGAAAGGTAATTTTACTCCTTCTGGACAAATGAAGTAGTTTTCTACTCTATTTTCTGTAAATTTGCATTTTGCATATTTATTTTTTGGTCTATCGCTTTTTCTTTCTGCTTCAGTTCTGTCTGAGATTATTATTTTTATATTGTGTTTAAAACAGTATTTTAATGCCTTATCTGTATAATATCCGTTGTCTGCGATGAAAAATTCAGGTTTTGTTTCCAAACTCATGATTGATGATTCAATCATGTTTATTAATTGCCTATAATCATTATTTTAAATATTTACTGTGTTATATATTATCATTTGATTTTTTGAGTCTGTTGCTACTTGATAATTATAATTGTAACCATATACTCCTTTTTTATCATTCATGAATCTGGATTCATGATTTCATAAATTAATATCATAATTAGTTTTTGAGAGTGAAAAGTCTGTATTTCTTTTAAAAAATCTAATATATGTCTTTTATTTTTTCAGAGATTATACTTTATTCTAATAATTTTTTGCTGGATTATTTAGTTTTTTAAGTATTTTATTGATTTTTAATGTCTTAATTTTATTTTCAAAGTAATTTTTAAGATCTTTTTGAAGTCTAATTTTTTGATTGTTTTTTCCAGTAATTTTATTTCTTTTCGACTAGTTCGATTGTTTATTCCAGCGTTTGCTTTTAAAAAAGTTCCATCAATTCCAATTACTTTATTTGATATTAAATTTAGTTCCTGTCCTTTTTTAACTGTAAAATAGAAGAATTCTGAAATCAATAATTCATTTTCATTTTTGAATTTAGAAATTGTTGATTTACTTGGTTTTTTATTGTTTAAAATGTAATTTAATGATTCATCATTGTTTTTCACTGCTTTTTCCATTTTCATACACGTTCTTATTTCTCTTTCGTGACAAACAATTGTTAATCCCAATAATTCTTTTTTAGAATAAGTTTTTAATCTTCCATTTTTTTTTGAGGTTCGTGAAATAAATATTCAAATTTATTCAAAAATTCTTTAATTAAATTTTTAATGGTAAATAATGTTATTTTTTTCTAAATTAGAACCAGTTTTGCTTAAAATAAAAATAGGTTGTTGTACAGTTGTTAATGTCATTTTTATCACCGAATATTTTAAAAACACAAAACAACTTTTTCATCAATAAACCAAAAGGTTTAATTGTTAAAAACAATTAAAATATTAATTGAAGAGAGATTTTGTGTTTTTGTGCTTATTAATACTTTTATCTCTCTCCATATTTAAATTTATTTTCTAATTTTAATCTATTTTCAATAAAATTTTTTAATATAATTATTTTAAAAGAATAAACAATAATTTACTAAAATTAGACAAAATAGATAAGTTTAATAAAAGTTTGATTTAAAATAAAAAAAAATTTGAGAGTTTTAGGACACTCCCAAAAAGTAATTTTAATATTTAAATGAAAAATATTACTTATTTTTCATTGCTTTTTTTGTTTACGATACCCAATGATAAACAATAAAAATACGCATATAACTACAAAAATAATTCCATAAAACAAATTAATATTTGAGGTTGTGTCTTTAGCGGCATTTTTATTAATTTCATAAGATTTTGAGTTATCTCCAGAGTTTGAAACTGACCCACTATCTTTTGCACTAGATGAAATACTACTAGTAACTCCTACAGAAATATTTACAAGTTGATTATTGCCAGTTCCTGAATAAATAATATCTGAAACATCAGATACAATATTTTTGATAGATTCATTATTGTTAAAATCAAAAGTATCATTTACTCCAGATCCACCATTAAATTTAGAATCGCCTTGATTATTTGAATCTTCAGATTTTCCAGGAATAAATGGATTTACATGAATATCTTGACCATTTATAACAAAAACATCTTCAGAAACATCTAAACTTGGAACATCTTCACCAGGAATAACAATCTTTCCACCAGAAGAATCAGGAACATCTTCACCAGGAATAACAATCTTTCCACCAGAAGAATCAGGAACATCTTCACCAGGAATAACAATCTTTCCACCAGAAGAATCAGGAATTGGAACAATTGGTTTATTCCAATCAGAAATAGAAATGTAAGAATTACCTCTTTTCTTTAATGTTGCTTCTTCATAAAAAATAATTGAATCAACATCAAAACCATCAGGAAGTACAAATTTACAATTTGTTAAATCACAGAGTCTACTATAATCAATATGTATTATCTTCTCCAAATGAGAATCATCAAAAAATATACAATTATTTATTGAACTATATTTAGAGTTTTTTATAGTAATGGCAATACCTTTACCATTGTTTTTAAAAATACAACCAGTGATATTAGCTCCAAAAGCTCTAACTTCAATAGCATTACCCTGATTCAAATTAGCTAGATTATTTGTAAAATTACAATTTGCTACAGTAGTATTTTTTGAATCAATGCAAATTGCACCTCCAATATTGCTTGAAGTATTATTTACAAAATTACAATCATATATAAAACCAAAATCACTTTTCCAATATACTGCCCCACCAGTAAAACCGGTATTAGCATTTATAAAATTAGATGATTTTAAAGTACCATTAGCCCCCAACCAAGAAAGAAAAACACCATACCCTGACATTGAAGCATTTATAAAATTACAGTATTCTAAATTACCATTAGCCCCATTCCATAAAACACTACCACCCATATTAGACCCAAGACCAGTATTTTCTGTAAAATTACAATGGCTTATATTGCCTCCATCACCTTCCCAATAAATAGCTCCTCCGCCAGTAAAATCAAATGCATAATTATCTATAATATTAGATTGGAATAATACTCCATTATTTCCAAGCCAATAAATTGCACCTGCCTTTCCTTTTGCACTATTTTTAGTGAAGTTACAATAACTTACATTACCATTATCCCCACGCCAAATTAAAGCTCCACCTTGATTAAACAACTTACCATCTGCACACCTATTTTCTTTAAAATTAGAATATAATATAGTTCCATTAATACCCATCCAATAGATTGCACCACCACCAAATCCATTATTTGAGTCCCAATTTCTTGAACTTGTTTTTGCAATATTATTTATAAAAATACAATCTTCAACAAGCCCAAAAGATCCCATCCAAAATATTGCTCCTGCATTTTCAATAGCAGTATTATTTACAAAATCACATCTTTTAACAGAACCATTATCCCCTGCCCAGTAAATAGCTGCACCATAAGTAGGTACTGTTTTTATAGTAATCTCCGTATTATATGATTCATCTTCATGGTACTCATATATTAATCCTAAATATGCTTGGTTGTTTTTAAAGCTACAATTATCAATAGAACCATTATTACCATCCCAATAAATTGAGCCTCCTTTAGATGCATTTCCATTGACAAAATTTGAATCAATACAAATACCATCAATACCAGACCAATAAACAGCACCACCACAAGAATTAATTCCATTAGCAGTATTTCCAGTGAAATTACAATATTTTATAACTCCTTTAACACCAGACCAATAAACAGCACCACCACAAGAATCATCAGAATATTTTACATAATTATCTAAAAAAAGAGAATTAGACAGTATTCCATTAATGCCTTCCCATAGTATTGCGCCACCTTTATAAGATGCTAAATTAAATGTAAAGTTACAATAATTAATATTCCCATTATCACCAATCCAATAGACAGCTCCAGTAGTTCCATTATTATATTTAAAAATAGAATGTTTCAAAGTACCATTATTACCAGTCCAATAAACTACATTACTATTTTCTGATGTAGTATTTGTAGAAACAGTATTATTTAAGAAAATACAATCTTCAACAAGTCCAGATAATCCTGTCCAATATAAAACACTATTATTATTAATATTATTATTAATGAAATCACAAGCAACAATAATTCCATTATTTCCTGACCATTGAATAAAATTATTTTCAAAAGCATTTCCATTTATGAACTTAAAGCCAAAGCAAGTAACATTATCCCCAAAAACAGAAAATTGATTTCCAGATAAAATAGATTTACCAATATTATCTGCTTGAAGAATTACATTGTTTTTAGTTATTTTAAGATTATCATAATTATAAAATCCATTAGCAATATGAATAATACTGTATTCTTGAAGATTATTAATTGCATTTATAAGAGTTGTAGGATTATCTATACTTACTCCATCACCAGTACCATCTTGTGAAACATAAACATTAAATTTGTATTTCTCATTAGGTATGGGTATATTATGAATAACTCTAGGTAATGGATTAACTTGTAAATTAGCAGTTTTAACATATACTTTACTAGCATTACCATAATTGGCAGATATTGTTGTTAAACCTTCAACAAATGGAATATATTTATAAATATATTTATTATCGTCTAAAGTAGGTTTAAGAGTAATAAAATTATTAACATCAAAAACTAAATTTCCACCAAGTATAATATTATGATTATCATCCACTAAACTAGCATTAATAAGAACATTATAATCATATAAATTACAATTAATAGTTTTATTATCTGAAATTGTAACAGTAACTAAACTATTAATAATGCCCATGTTATAAATAGCATATTTAGATTCAATAGTATTGTTATATAATGACAATTGGTTTTTATTGTAAATGACATAATATTTGCCAGTTTCTTTTACTGTAAAATAACAATTATTTACACTACCATTCATAGCATTCCAATATATGGCACTACCATTTTTGATAGAAGTATTGTTAGTAAAATTAGAATTATTAATAACACCATTAGCACCAGCCCAATAAACAACACCACCATTCATCCAAGCTTGATTATAAAAAGCTTTATTATCATTGAAATTACAATTGTTAATACTACCATTAGCACCAGCCCAATAAACAACACCACCATTTATCCACATTACACCAGGAAACTTATTTCGTTGATTATCTGTAAAATTACAATTGTTAATACTACCATTAGCACCAGCCCAATAAACAACACCACCATTTAAATACCCTGCACGATTAAGTTGATTTATAAAATTACAATAAGAAAGAGATCCATTAAAACCAAACCATTTTAAAGATAAATAATTATCTTTAAAATTTAAACCAGAAATCGTAACATGATTTCCATAAATATTAATTGTTTTAAAAACCTCATTACCTTTGTTTTTATACTGTATATTCATTAAATTTGCTTTTCCAATATGTTCTGCTTGAATAATTACATTAGATTTATCAATGTTAAAAAATACTTTATAATCACCATCAGTAACATGAATAATAGTATAGTTTTGAAGATTAGCTATTGCTTGTGTAAAATTAGTTGAATCATTAGCACTTACTCCACTACCATTACCATTTGGAGAAACAAAAACATGAGTATAATTTGATGTATCTATTGTGCTTACATTATTTATATTAAAATTACTTTGTAAAAAATCATCATTTAATTGCTCATTTGAACTATTTATTTCCATGTTAACACTAATTAACTCTGAATCAACATCTGTTACAGTAGTGTTTTCTGTATTTTCAGCACAAACAACTGTAAAAGACCATATAAATAGTAAAAACACAAAAAGTACAAATATTGTGTATTTTTTACTAAACAATTTTAAAACCTCGAAATTTTTCTAAACAAAATTGTTCGACAATGTGATATAAAATTATATAAGATAATTCAATCACAATTTATAATATAAAAATTAAAACTTATAAATTTTATTGAAGTGTGATTAAAATGAAAAATTTAAAACTAATTATTTTAATAACATTAATTTTGTTAATTTCAACTATAAGTGCTGTTAGTGCTGTAGATGAAAATAACACCAATGAAGAATCAATTAATGTTATAAATTATGAAATTCAAAAAGAAAATAACATTCCTTTATCAGAAGTAAATGTTAATAATTGGAACGAACTTAAAACATATTGTGAAAAAAATGATAGTAATTATATTATCCATTTAAAAGAAAATACTAATTTTTACCCCACTAATTTAAATCGTTCTGAAGGTCAAATTGTAATTAATAATAATGTAACAATAATTGGTAATAATGGATCATACTTTGGAGATACCACTCCTAACCCCCAATCAATTAAATACCACCCTATTTTAACTAGAGACAATTCAAATGTTAGTCTAAAAATAATCAACACCACATTTAAATGGATAAAAACACAAGGTTGGACCGCAAAAACAAGTGGGATTTTTATTGAAATAGGCGGAAATACAACTGATAATTTACTTGAGAACTGTGTATTTGATAAAATAACTTGTAGCGATGATCATTCAACTGTATATTATGTAAAAAAAGGTCAAGCTACTGTTAAAAATTGTAAATTCACAAATATTCAAACTGAATATGGGGTTTTGAGTATATATGATCCAGATAATGTAAATATATACCCTTACACAGCAAAAATGATAATTGAAAATTGTTATTTTGAAAGTAATAATGGGGGAGTATCCTCTGGAGCTATTAACAATTGTGGAGAATTAATCGTAAAAAACTCAAGTTTTAATAAAAATACAGCAAAATGGTGGGCCGGAGCCATACATACTCACAGCAAAGCAAATTCAACATTAATAAATTCAACATTTACAAATAATGTTGCAGGATGGAACGGTGGAGCACTATACACTTATAGCTACTTACAAATAGATAATTGTACATTTTATGGAAATAATTGTACAACAGATAATGGAGGTGGAGCTATAGGAGCATGTGACCATCTCTCAACATACCATATAACTATAAACAACTCAAAATTTGAAAAAAATAATAATAACTGTTGGAATATAATAGACGAAAGTAGTGGAACAGGTCGTGGTGGAGCAATTTCAGTAATGGATGAGGGAAGCTTAAAAATATACAATACAGAATTCATAAGGAATACTGCAGCTAACGGTCAAGCAATATATGCATTATATGTACAAGGTTTCGGAGATGCACCGATAGTTGAATTAATCAATAATACATTTATAAATCATACTGGCAATAGTGAAACAATAGAATTAAAATTAAATGATGGTAAAAATAAAACAGCAATATTAAAAAACAATACATACATAAACACTTGCATACACTTTGACCCATTCGAAATAAAAATAAGTAACACTACTAACATGAAAGTAAACCATACTTATCATTTTAATATAAATATAAACTTAAAAAACCCTGAAAACTATGATGCAGACATACTATCTAAAATCAACTACACATTATTTGTAAATGATAAATTAGAAAAAGAACTGTATTCAAATAAAGAATTTAACTTAACAATACCTAATAGAGAAAATTTACTTTATGTGACTACTGATATTTCTTGCGTAAATTCAAAAAACTTAATAATACTTGATAAACTTGAAACGAATCTAAATATCACTACACTATCCCAAAATAATACAATAACTATTATTGCAACAGTAAATAATAATGCAACTGGAATTATAAATTTTACATTTCAAAATAATGAATATACCTCAGAAATAAATAATGGTCAAGCTACCCTTAATTTAACTAATTTAAAACCTGGAACATATAACATAACTGCAGTTTATTTTGGAGATAAAAATTACAAAAAAACTAACACCACAATCAAAATTATAGTAGATAAATTAACACCTGAAATGAGCCTTATAATAAAAAATATTACACAAGATGAAAAAAATGCAACAATAATAGTAAAACTACCCAAAGATGCAACAGGAAACATTACATTAAGTATTAATACTAAATCATATAATTTACCATTGAAAAATGGAGAAATAGATATTACTATTACAGACCCAAAAATTGGAGAATATGTTATTATAGCTACATATCCTGGAGATATGATATATAAAAATGCAACAGTAAAGGGTATTTTAAAAGTTACTGGAAATAAAGATGTGAAATTAACTCTTAGTGATGCTGATTCAAATAATCAAATAATCGCTACTTTAACTGATTTAAATGGAAATCCAATAACTAATGAAGTTATTATATTTAAAATAGCTAATCAAACATTATCTACAAGTACTACTGCCACTGGAAAAGCATATATAACTCCTAAATTAGAAAAAGGAATTTATAATTTAACAGCTATTTTCAATGGAAATGACAACTACAAATCAACAAACATAACTAAAATAGTACACATCAACAATATAACTGAAAAACTAAATCCTAACATGACCATAATATTTAACAAAACAATAAGTAAAGGTGAAAATGCAACAATAATAGTAAAACTACCCAAAGATGCAACAGGAACTATTATTTTAAATATCAACAATAAAACATACACAAGTCCTATTAAAAATGGTGAATTAACAATAAGTATTCCTAATCTTAAACATGGAAAATATAATTTAAATATAATTTACTCTGGAGATAACAAATATAATTCAGACAATTATACAGATGAATTAGAAGTTCTAGGAAACACCATACTAAAAGTTAAAAATATAACTATGATTTACAAAGATGGTACGAGATTTGAAGCTATCTTAACAGATAATGTTGGAAACCCAATTTTTAATGTTACATTATCTTTTATAATCAATGGTCAAACATACAACAAAAATACTGATAATGAAGGTAAAGCATCAATTGGACTTAATTTAAATGCTGGAAATTATACATCTGTTGTTTTATACAATGGATCAAAAAACTATGATAATATTTTTAAAAATGTTACAATAACTATTAATCCAACTATTATAAGTAAAGATTTAGTTAAAATGTATCAGAATGATACCAGATTCCATGCTAAGTTTACTGACAGCACTGGAAAAGCACTGGCTAACACAGAAATCAAATTTAATATTAATGGTGTTTTCTATACCAAAAAGACTGATAAAGATGGTATGGGTGATTTAGGCATTATGTTAAGACCTGGATCTTACATTTTAACTGCTTACAACCCTGTAACCGGTGAAGAAAAAGGATTTAACATAACCGTAAAATCATTAATCGTACAAAGTGATTTAACTAAGTACTACTTAAATGCTTCCAGATTTGAAGCAACTGTCTACAACAAAGACGGATCTTTAGCAGTAAACAAAGAAGTAACATTTAACATCAACGGTGTATTCTATCACAAAAAAACAGATGAAAATGGTGTTGCAAGCTTAGGAATAGCTTTAAGACCAGGAAACTACACTATTACAACAATGTATGACGGATTGGATATTGGAAACAAAGTTAATGTATTGCCAACTTTAGTAACTAAAGATCTCTCTATGAAGTACCTTGACGGCAGCAATTTTACTGCTTTAACTTTAGATGGTCAAGGTAAACCATTAGCTAACCAAAACGTATCATTTAACGTAAACGGTGTCTTCTATCACAAAGTTACTAATAAAGACGGTATTGCAAGCTTAGGAATCAGATTAATGAGCGGCGAATACATCATAACTTCCTACTGGAATGACTTCCAAACAGGAAACACAATAAAAATATCTTAAAAAAGGGTTATTAAAACCCTATTATTCTTTTTTTTAAAATTGAAAAAATTAATTAATAACATCACTCAAAAAATATAATTAATGTATCCACAAACTAAAATAGCAATACCCATTTTTCAAGCAAAAAAGGAAGATGTAATTAAAGTAGCTGAAGATTGTATTGAAAAAGGTGCTGATGTACTTGAATTTAGAATAGATGCACTGGACAATCCTAACTTTAAAGATATACAGGAAATCATTGAAGAAATCAACTTTCCAATGATAGCTACCAATAGAATTTCATCTGAAGGCGGTTCTTTTAAAGGAACAGAAGAAGAAAGAATTGATATTTTATTAAAATGTGCTCCTTTAGTTGATTATGTGGACATTGAACTTCAAAGTGATGATAAATATATAAAACAGATACATGATACAGGAGTAACTACCATTGTTTCATACCATGACTTTCATAAAACTCCTGAAATTAATGAAATCATGTATATTGTTGAAAAAGAACAAAAACTTGGAGATATCGCTAAAGTAGCTTTTATGCCTAATGATTTGGATGACACTTTAAAAATATTAGCTATTCTTTCACATTGTGAAAATACAATAGCTATTTCAATGAGTGATTTAGGCAGCTACACTAGAGTTATGGCTTCCAAATTTGATTCCCCAATTACTTTTGCTGCAGGAACAGATGTTACAGCTCCTGGACAAATTGATATTGAAACTATGAAATCTCTGCTTAATATGGATTTAAATATTATCAAATAGGTGATTAAAATGGCTAAAAAGTGTATTTTAGCTTTTATTTTAATAATTATCTTAGCTATTTTTTTAGGAATATTTTTAACAGAAGATAACGGATCTGTTGATGTTTATATAGATGGAGAAAATGTAACTGCATCAACACATCCCGGATTAAACACTGAAATTAATACTGATGAACTTAACAATGAAATTTGTAACTATGCTCTTGAATCAATGAACCAGCCAAACACAAATATAGATACTTTAAAATCAGGAATTCATGACATATGCTTAAGTCATGGCCTTGATACCTCCAATATCAATATTGATTCTTCTTTAGGCGAAAATAATGTTCCTGTTATTTTTCAGGTTGATGGAACTTCCATGCTTCCAACCCTGCAGGACGGACAGAATGTTTTAGTTAATAAAACACAAAATGTTCATATTGGAGATATTGTAGTTGCCAATTCTTCAGAATATGGAAACATTATAAAAAGAGTTGACCAGGTTAATGATAATCAAATTCACCTTGTAAGTGATAATAAAAATGTAGAATACAGTCAAATCAATGGTGTTCTATATGAAACAAAAGGAATAAGTACATGGGTTGATTCAAGTGATATTTATGGTGTAGTTATAAAATATTAAAAAATAAGGATAGGAAAAGTGCTTATACAGCACTGTCTCCTTCTTCACCGGTTCTGATTCTTATTACATTGTCAATCGGGTAAATGAAGATTTTACCATCACCGATGTTACCTGTTTTTGCACCTTTTTGGATGGCTTTAACAATAGTATCTACACCTTCATCTTTTGTGACAATTTCAATACGTGTTTTTGGAATTAAGTCAATACAGTAACTGGATCCCCTATATGATTCTTTGATACCTTTTTGACTGCCTCTTCCTTTAATTTCAGAAACATTCATCCCCTGACAGCCAACAGCTGTAAGTTCATTTTTAACGTCCTGATACTTTTCCTGTCTAATAATTGCAACAATACTTTTCATTTTAAAACCTTCTAGTTAAAATTATATGCAGATTCTTCGTGAAGTTTTGCATCTAATCCAACAACTTCATCTTCATCTTCTACTCTGATACCACCCATAGCTTTATCAAGTACTTTAGCTAAGACATAGCTTATTACAAATGCGTAAATAATAGTAGCTACTACACTTATTACTTGTATTACAACCTGATATGGGTTTCCATATAATAATCCTGCTGCTTCATTAATGTATGGTGCTGCAAAGATACCAGTAGCAATTGCTCCCCATATACCGGACATACCGTGTATACCAAATACATCTAATGCATCATCGTAACCAAGTTTTGCTTTTAAGTAGTAAATTGCAAAGTAAGATACTAAAGGAGCTACTGCACCAATTACTAATGCTCCAGGAACATCAACAAATCCTGCTGCTGGAGTAATAGCTACTAAACCAGCAATTCCTCCGGAAATTGCACCAAGAACAGTTGGTTTACCAACAACAATTGTATCTAATATAGTCCAGACGATTAAAGCAGCTGCAGCTGCAACGTTTGAAACAATAATTGCATTTGCTGCAAGACCATTTGCACCTAAACCGGATCCGCCATTGAATCCCATCCATCCGAACCATAGAAGTGCTGCACCTAATACTGCATATCCTAAGTTATGTGGTAATAATGAAATGTCTTTTCTTTTACCTAATACAAGTGCGATAGCTAATGCAGAAACCCCTGAATTAATATGTACAACAGTACCACCTGCGAAATCAAGTGCTCCCATATTCATTAACCATCCTCCACCCCATACCCAGTGAGCAATAGGGATGTAGACAAGACAAGCCCAAATCGGGATGAAAATTACCCAAGCTTTTGTTTTCATTCTTCCAACAACACCACCAGAAATCAATGCTGCTGTTAAACCTGCAAATGCAAGTTGGAACATAACAAACAATAGTGTTGGAATAGTTCCGCTTAAATCATCAAGTCCGATTCCACTTAAGAAGAAATTGGAAGGGCTTCCTATAAATCCTCCTAGTGACGGAGTTCCAAAGGCAAACTGATAACCGAAGATAACCCAAATAACACTTACAATTGAAAATGCGATAAAGGTTAAAAACATAGTATTTAAAACATTTTTACGTTTACTTAAACCACCATAAAAGAATGCGACAGCCGGAATACTCATTAAAAGTACTAAAAGACTACAAACAAGAACCCAAGCTGTATCTCCTGCGCTAAATATATCCATTATATCTTTTCTCTTTTTAAATAAATTAATAACAATAAATCAAAATTATTTTTTAAATTTTTATGAATTTTGATTGAACGGAAGTCGGAAGTCGGAATCCTTCTTCCGATATATAGTAGTTGAACTTACAGGTATATAAAGGTTTTGGTAAAATGGATCTCAAAAAAATTCAATAAAAAATATTAATAATATATAAATATATAAATAAATAACAGTTAATCTTTAAAATTAAATAAAAGAAAACTTTAAATTTGCAAATTCAAAAAGAAAAAATGTGTTATTATGAGAGGGCAAACAAAAGCAAAATTAATTGTGTTTTTTATTGTTGCAATTATTGCATTTGCTGCAAGTTCAATAGCTGCAAATATTATTTTAATAGAAAATCCCAATGACAATACTCTGCTAGCTATTGAAGATGATAATTTCACACCCCAAAAAGTGGATTATGTTCCTACATACATCCCGGAACCTAAAATTATTAATGATACTAATTTAACCAACAAAACAAATTGGATTGATGATACAAATATTACTGACATTTTAAATAATACAAAAGAAAATTTAAGTGATTTATGGAATGAATATTCAAATTGGTGATTATAATGGGTGAAAAAAAGAAATTCATTAGAGATAGTGCCTATGGAGACATTAGCTTAAACAAATTTGAACAAAAAGTATTGGACATGCCTCAATTCCAACGTTTAAGAAGAATTAAACAATTAGGATTAATTAACTTAATTTATCCTGGTGCAAATCACACCCGTTTTGAGCATTCAATCGGAACAATGAATCTTGGATCCAAATTAGCTAACGAATTAGAGCTAAGTAAAGATGAAATTGAAGTTGTTAGAATCTCTGCTCTGCTTCATGATATTGGACATGGTCCTTTTTCACATGTGTCTGAAGGAGTATTGTCATTTCCTCATGAAGAATTAACAAAGTATGTTATTTCCAAAACATCAATGCGAGATTATCTGGAAGAAAAATTTGATATTAAAGAAATAAATAAGATAATCTCCGGAGAAGGCAAATTAGGTCCGATTGTGTCTGGAGAATTGGATGTAGACCGAATGGATTATCTTTTAAGGGATTCATATAATACCGGAGTAGCTTACGGAGTCATTGATTATGAAAGAATAATCTCTAATCTGAAATTAACCAAAAACTTAGTATTAGATATAAAAGGAGTTCAGGCTGCTGAAGGAGCTTTAGTATCTAGATATTTCATGTATCCAAGTGTATATCAACATCATACAACACGTATTGCCAATTCAATGTTTAGAAGAGGTTTAAAAAAGCTAATAAACTCAAAAGAAATAGACGAAAATGACATGTACAAATATGATGATATGGATATGGTCAGCATTTACAGAAACAGTGAAAACCCATTTGTACGGGATATGATTACCCGTCTGGACAACAGAGATTTATTTAAACGGATAAAGGTTATCCGACTGGAAAACTTTAAAAATCCTGAAAAATTATACAAAACCTCACAGGAAACACTAAGGAAAGCTGAAGAGGAAATAGCTTATGATTTTGATATGGATAAAGATTATATAACTATCAATATAGCTGAATATCCCCGTTTTGATGAAATGAAAACACAGGTAAGTGTTGACGGAAAATTATATCCTTTAACTAAAATTTCAAATATTGTTGGAGCACTAAGTAAAGCAAGATTCAACATTCCGGATATCAGTGTTTATGTACCAAAAGAGGATAAAGCCAAATTTGAAAAACTTAAATTAGAAAACTACCTGGATTTACCTGAAATCAATAAGGATAAATTCCATGGCATTCATTATGACCAAATCAAACTATTTTAGGAGAATAATATGATAGTAGTTGGAATTACAGGAGCTAGCGGAGTAATTTATGGAATTAAATTACTTAAAGCTCTAAATGAACTAAATATTGAAAACAGCTTAATTATAAGTGATGCTGCTAAAACTGTAATAAATCATGAAGTAAAAGAATCAATTGAAGAGATAATCAGTTTAGCAGACAATTATTATGAATTTGACGATTTGACTGCATCAATCAACAGCGGATCATTTAAATTTGACGGACTGGCTATTGTACCATGTTCCATGAAAACATTATCATCAATAGCTAACGGATATGCATCTAACACCATTACACGAGTAGCTGACGTAAGCTTAAAAGAAAGAAGAAAAACAGTTATTGTTCCCCGTGAAACACCTCTCAGAAGCATACACCTAGAAAATATGCTGAATTTATCAAAAGAAGGAGCTGTGATTTTACCAGCAATGCCTGGATTTTACTCTGACAGTGATACTATTGATGATCAGATCAATTTTATTGTAGGTAAAATCCTGGATTCACTGAATATTGAAAATAACATCTATAAAAGGTGGGAATAAATGTTAAATGATATGGACTTTATTAAAACTTGTGATGTTCCCGGCCCTACCAAAGAAGCCATAAGAGCAATCATATTATATAAATCAGCTGTAACATCTGATGACAATGTGGTAGATGTCGGCTGCGGAACTGGAGGAATTACCTGCGAATTTGCCCAAAGAGCAAAAAAAGTAACATCCATTGATACAAATCCGGAAGCCATTAGCGTTACCAAACAAAATCTTGAAAAATTTAATTTAGGAGATAATGTAGAGTTAATAAATGATTCCGGAAGCAATGCACTAAAAAATATTGACAATATAGATATAGCTGTTGTTGGAGGCAGCGGCAGGGAACTTGAAGATATTTTGGAAATTATAGATTCCAAGTTAAATTCAAAAGGAAGAATAATCATTACAGCTATTCTTGTTGACACTAAAATAGAAGCCATAAACAAATTAAAGAAGCTGAATTACAATCCTAAAATCATGGAAATTAATATTTCAAAGGGGAGAGTTCTTGATCGCGGGGTTATGATGATAAGTGAAAATCCAATAGCTGTCATTAGTGCAAGTAAAAGATAAAAAAATTTTTTGGAGATTATAAAATGAAAAGAGAATGGAAAATAAAATTTTCAATATTGATGATTATTGCAGCTATTGTTATTTTTGGAACCAATTACCTTGTCCTAAAAGACACACACAGTATTGTTTCATATGTCTGGCTCCACATCGGATTTATTCCTATAGACATTATTATTGTTGCATTTATACTTGAAGATATAATGAGCAGAAAAGAAAAAGAAGCTATTTATGAAAAATTGGATATGCTTATCAGCACTTTCTTTACTGAAATAGGTAATGAATTAATAGAAGAATTCAGCAGTGCAAATGAATTTAAAGCTAGCACCAGTTATTTAAAAGCTATTCCTAATTGGGATGATGAAGAATACGACAAACAGCTGAAAAAATTAAAAAATGCAAATATTGACTTTAATGTAGATATTGAAGGTGACAAAAGAGCAGAATTCTTAATAAATCTTAGAACATTACTGAAATCCAAAAGAGAATTTTTAATTAACTTAATCAACAATCCACAGTTATTTGAAAAAGAGGAGTTTTCAGGATTATTGATTTCAATATTGCACCTTGATGAAGAATTAGAACACAGACCTGATTTGAATCAGACTACAGATACTGATTTCAATCATTTAAATGGAGATATTAAAAGGATTTATTCAAAATTAATATATGAATGGCTCTATTACCTAAAATACCTCAATACTCATTACCCTTATATGATTTCATTAATTATCCGTACAAATCCATTTGATGAAGATGCTGATGTCTATATAAAAGATTAGGAAAATGTATTATGAATAGTAAAAAACATCATTCCTGTATCATTTTATGTGGCGGGCAAAGCAGAAGAATGGGTCAGGACAAAGGATCTATGATTATTCAGGACAAACCTATGATTAATCATATCCTTTCAACTTTAAATAATGAAATAAATGAAGTGATAATTGTTTTAAACAATAAAGACCGTATTGACAAATATAAAAATTTCATCAAAAAGGAAGATTATAATTTTACAGTAACCTTTGCTGAAGATGAAATAAAAAATATTGGGCCGATGTCCGGAATATTGACCGGGCTGAAGCATATTACTTCTGATTATGCATTAATACTGCCTTGTGACAGTCCCTATGTAACAGAAAATTTAATTGAAAATATTTTTAATGAATTGGACTCAAGGTATCAGGCCATTGTTCCGTATCATGACAATGAAAATAGATTAAAAACAAGTGAACCCCTCCATTCAATTTACAGTAAAAATATCATTCCTGAAATTGAAGAGTTAGTATCCAATGATATACTGCATATTAAGGGACTGATAGAAAAAATAGATACGAAATTTATATTAATAGACAATAAAAAATTATTAAAAAAAGAATTTAGAAATCTTAATCATCCAACAGACATTTAAAGATATTCAACTAATTCTTTTGTTTTTGAAATTGCTTTATCAACACAGTAAAATATGTCTTCTTTTGTTAACGGTAAAATTCCGCCTTTCTGCATAGCACAAATTTTAGCATCTTTAGTAACACCTACATTTAAACGAGCATCAGCTACTTTTTCTTCATTTAAAGTAGGGTCCAAAATCAATTTATCTCCTATTTTAACAAAAGTACACATAGCTACTTCATTATTGATAGGTAAATCTATAGTGTTTTCATAGTCAAATACAACTTCATTATCAGCAACACTTGCAGATGGTAATTTAGTGCTTTTTAAAGCTGCCATTACAGCAAGTTCGCAGGCATCAAAAAGATTTCCGCAGTTATCTATAATATGCAAGTCTATAAATAACATCCAAACATGTTTGCCTTCTTCAACACATAACTTATCCAAATCAACAAGTTCACTTTCACGAATTCCCCTGTCAACAACACGCGCAAGTTCAATTGAATCTTCACTTGGTGGTCCCGGTTCAAAAGTAGGGTCAGCCATTGGCAGCATTTCACAGTTAGTCATTAAAACTCCTAAATCAGGAGTATCCGGAAATGGTGCACCAATCTGCGGTTTGATACCGACAATAACCTGAGTATCTCCTATTTTAACTCTTGCAGAACCTTCAGCTTTGGATATTACATCGGTTTCAATAGAAATATCCCTATATTCATCAAGTTCCCTGCCATCTTCCCTTTTATCATTGACAGCAAGATTAATTATACTTTCCTTTGTAATTTCAGGTACAATTTCAACCATATTAATCACTCATCTCAGCAGAATATTTTTTCATTAAAGCTTCTTTTTGGATTTCATTTACTTTCCTGCATCCTTCCATAGCTAAATCAATTGCTTTTTCAAATTCCTCTTGAGATAAATCACCATCACTTTGTAATAAAGTAATTTCACCAGTTCTTGGCATCATAGCTATAGGAACATCAGCCTGTCCTTCCTTATCTTCAACTTCAGATAAATCCAGAACAACTTCATCATTTACTTTACCTGCAGCACATCCTACAACAATATCTTTCATAGGAATTCCGGCATCAACAAGTGCAACAGAAGCTGCAGTAATTCCAGCACAACGTGTTCCTCCTTCAGCTTCAATTACTTCAATGTAAATATCCACCATAGACCTAGGATAATTTTCCAGCATTAAAGCTGGTCTTAATGCATCAGCAGTAATTTTGGAAATTTCAGAAGATCTTCTGTCTGGTCCAGGTCTTTTCCTATCATCAACAGAAAAAGGAGCCATATTATACCTGCATCTTATTACACCAGTATTTGGTTCAAGCAATCTTCTGATATATGATTCTCTAGGTCCGTACACTGCTACTAAAATTTTATTTCCGCCAACTTCCAAATAAGCAGATCCGTCTGCACGTTCAAGAACACCTGCTTCAATTTTTATAGGACGTAATTCATTATACTTTCTGCCATCCTCTCTTATCATTTCAGACATCATATCAACCTCATAATCATCAAAGAATTATCTGTTATTTAATATATAAGAATTGCCAGAATTATTGCCGTAGGATAAATGTTTATCCTTTTTATTTTTCTTTTTTAATTCTTCAATTACTTTATAAAAATCAGTACTGTCTTTTTTTAATTGTTCCTCTTTTTCTTCCTGTTCTAATTCTTCTTTGAAATTTTGAAGTTTAGGTTTTTCCAATTCTTCATAATCATCACTATAATCGTCTTCCTGTGGCAATTCACCATCAATAGCTAAATATAGTTTATTTTTAACTTTATTTGTTAAACCGGAAGTATGAGCCTCAGCTTCAATCATATGGATAATTTCTTTAGTAAGCTGTTCCATATCTTCATCACCTTTGACCCAAACAAGGCCATTTTGACCAACAATTATTTTACAATTGGTTTTATCCTTAATCATGTTGATCATAGAACCTTTTTTACCAATCAGTCTAGGAACTTTAGTTGGAGTAATATCTACAATTATTCCTCCTCTGAATTTACCCATTCCTCTACCTTTTAATCCAAGTTTGACTTTTTTAACTTCGTCAACATCAACAACTCTTAAAAATAGAACATCCCCAACATCAAATACTTTATTGAGTTCTTTTTTCTCTCTTCCAAACACTTCAAAAGCAGGTAAAATTCCGGAATATGGTGAATTGATATCTACATCCCACATAGAGAACCTGACATCTTTAATTTTACCAATAACTACATCTCCTTTTTTAGGAACATATTTACTTTTAAGAGGAATAACTCTAATTTTTTTATTCCTTAAAGAAACTAGTCCCATTAAAGAAGAACAAATTTTACCATCCTCTTTAAAGGTACCTCTTCCTGAGTAGTATTCATCATCTGCCAATACTTCACCAGGAATAACTAAATCTTTATTTTCCACATATATCATAAAAATCCCATAAGTTGAAAATTAATTTAATTATTTGATAGTTTTTGTTTCTGCTTCACCACTTGAAATTTCAGCCATTTTAGCGGCGAAATCATCTTGAAGGCCACCAGGTATCTCAACAATACCAATCCATGAACCATCCTGTTGCCATTCCTCATTAAGAATTTCACCAAAATGATGAATTGCAGAGTATGCTCCTCCTGCTGAAGAACCTGGAAGTCGAACAGCTACTTTAACTTTTTCAAACCTGATTGGAATAAGTGGTTTAATAGCTTTTAGGGCTGTTTGTACCTGTTGATCAACTGATATGAAAGGATCAAATTTAACTTTAGCTTCATTAACAGCATTTTCAATCCTTTGTGCAGGGTGAGGAAGACCTGATTGAGGATTAATAGCTTCTCTAGAGATTTTATTAATAACAAGTCTTCTTTTATCAGCCTGCATTTGTCTTTTTTGTTCAGCAGTTAATTGAACATGTCCTTTTTCAAGTATAACTTTAGAAACTTCAATCGGATCTGTAGTTTCAAATATTTTAAGCATAGCTTCTTCAGAAGCTTTATCTCCTTTTTTAGAATCCTTAAAAATTTCTTCAACAGCTAGAAGGTCTTCAATAGCTACATCCTTCCCATCAGGATTTCTAAATTCCGCTGCTAAATCCGGATCCACTAATATTTCAAAATGTTCCCCACAATATTCATATTTAGCTATTATTGCATCATCTACATTTACCATTGAAAAACCCCCAACTAATTAAATTATTTATTCTTCACTTTCTTCTTTAGATACTACTTCATCAATGAAAGTTTGTACTTCTTCCTGAGAAAGTTTAGTGTATACTTCTTCATCACATTTAATAACAGCAATTTCAACATTGTTTGCAGTAGTTTCATGTTCTGTTGCTTCATTGATTGCTGTTAATGCTAACTTAATAGCATCATTTAAATTCATGTCATCTTTATATTGATCTTCAAAGATATCCATAGCTGCAGATCTGCCTGATCCAATAGCGGTTGCTTTATATTCAATTAATGCTCCACTAGGATCTGTTTCAAATAATTTGCAGCTACCGTCATATACTCCACCAATGATTAACGCAGAACCAAATGGCCTTACTCCACCATTTTGAGTATACATCTGTAACATATCACATAATTTTTTAGATAAGCTATCTACCCTAATAGGTTCACTGTAGGTGATTTTGTTTATTTGAGCTTCTACTCTTGCTCTTTCAACTAAAGCTCTTGCATCAGCAACAAGACCTGAAGTTGCTGCTCCAATATGTTCATCTATTTTAAATATTTTTTCAATAGATGTAGCTTCAACTAAATTGGAAGTAGTTCTTTTATCAACTGCTAAAACAATACCTTCAGAACATTTAATTCCTATTGAAGTGGTTCCTCTTTTAACAGCTTCTCTTGCATATTCTACTTGGAAAAGTCTTCCATCTGGGCTAAATACAGTAATTGCCCTGTCATAACCAGCATTTTGTAAAGGTTGCATAAATTAATACCTCACATTTTTTAATATTATAATAAATTTAAGTTCAACTACTATAAAAATACAATTATTTTAAAAATAAACCAAATTCTCCATGAAATGGTATTTCATTACATATCTGTAATGATATAGTTTTTTAAATCTTTTTTCCATAAATTCAATTCATATTTATATGTGTATATTATTAATAAAGTTTTCTATTTTAAAATAACTAAAAGTTATTAAAAACTTTTCCATAACCAAACAGCAAAAATTAAGAAAAAATCCCTTAACAATTCAGTATTTAAAAGAAATTTTTTATCAGTTTTCACTTTCAGTGTTTTTGATAAAAAAAGAGTCTGAATCTCGTGGTTTTGTTTGTAAACTTTTCAAGAGCTTACAAACTTTTTTAGACTCATAACTACTTTTTTTAAAATAAGCTTTTTCACAGTTTATATAATAATAAATAGTATTACTTATAATAGTAAAAGTAATAAAAAAATTATAAACTTTATCAAAATAAACGGATAAAGTTAAATTTAAGTTTTACCTCTCCAGGAGATGAATCATGTGTTAAATCATATAACACTGATTTTAGATGTAATTTTAATCATATTACATATTATTAATTTAATAATATAAACGATTAAAATAATTGATAGTTGAATATGAAAAAGGTTTTTGATTTTTTATGCCCACGAGCTGAAGTTTTGCGTAATTTTTCCTTTTTATTTTTCAATAAATTTCTGACAGGCCTTGATAGTTCCGGATAAACCGATAGTGGAAACTGAAATATCTTTTCCATTATATTTATAAATTAAAGCAAGAGAAGATCTTACTTCATCAACATACTCCCTCTGGCAGCGAAGAATGGCCTGATAATGATTATACTCATCTGTTTTTTCAAGCTCATAAAACTTCATAACCCATAAACTAAAATTGCCTGTTCCGTTTTCACCAAAAAAGCGAATACATCCGTTCCAAACAATATTAACCAGATCATCTTTAGAAATAACACTTTTAACTTTAACATCTAATGCCAGATAGCGGTTATTTTTCCTAAGTGTAGGGGGAAGAACCTTAAGCTTCATCATTAACCTCCCTAACTCCTTTTAAAACCATGTTTTTTCTGTTTTTATTAAATTCCAAAATGTTTTTAGCTGTTATGAATGACTTATCAATTTCCCTTTGAGTTAGTCCAATTGAAAGAAACACTGAAGCGAAATCTTTAGTTGTCTTAATATCAAAAACAGACTCTGCTCTTGAAGATAAAATTAATGGAAAGTCAAATTTTCTATGTAATGAAATTATGTCCTTAATATTAGCTATTGTTTTAGCCCTATGTGTTAAATAAGATTTCAAAATATCTATAAAGCAAATTTCAATAGCTACATTATTTTTCAAAGCTTCTTTAGCTAAAACCTGATTAATGCCACTATCATATCTTTTTAAATAAGGCCTTGATAAAACATCCAATTGAATATTTTCCAAAACAGCCCGATTTACTTTTAAATCGCCACCAATTACACTGATGCATGATGATTTATTTCTGAACTTTCTAGCTATTTTTCTAATATCATTAACATTATTGGAATCTATTTCCAAAGTATAATTTACATTAATATCCAAATTATCCTGCAAATCCTCTTTAAACTCCAAAGCTCCCATAAATTTATTTTGATCATAAGAAAAATTAATATGATTCCAGCCATACTTTGAAGCTTCCATAGCTAATTTTAAATTATTATCATAGCTATTTCCTTTAACATTTAAATCAAAAAACATTTTAAAAATCCTATTGAATCGTTTATATTAAATATTAAATTTTATTTATTATTAATAGTTATGGAAAAAGCATTAAAAAAAAAGAAAATAAATTTTTGTAGACTACTACAAAAATCTAAAAAATTCCCAATGGAGGAGAATTAAATATTGCATAGACAACCAGAATCATAAATACAATATTTATAAGAACTCCAAATTTTATAGATTTATTAATATTTTTTTGCTTATAATACTGGAAAATAATATAAAAATAATCTGCTGAGATTAAAAAGAATAATAAAAACATGAAATAAGTAAATGGGAAGAAATTTACATTACTTCCAGTTACTAAAGTTCCTATCATAGCCAAAACAAGCAAGAAAATAAAAATATTACCATATCTAATATTCATATATAACACATAATTTTTAAAATATTTATTCTTTTATTCAAAAAAACCAGAATAAATTAATACATTCATCAAATTATTACTTAAAAATTGATGATTATTATATTATCTATAATTAGAATATATAAATACTTTTATAATTTTAGAAAAAGATGAAATAATCATTGATAAACAGCTTAAAAAATGAACAAATAAATAAAAAAAATAAGTGATTATAGTAATCACTTAAACAGAAACCGATGCCGGCAAGGTACCGGTACTTCCATATTGAAGTAAAATAGCTATTTCAATATCCAACATTTTAGATGGTGAAATATCCGGAACACCACCAGTATAAATTCCGACATAGTTTGGTACCTGACCGTTTCTATCAATCCAGGAAGCGAACCTGTTAGACATATCCACATAATTAGCCTGAGCTATTGAATTTGAATAATCACGACCGCTAGGATGAGGTGCATAAGACGGATTTCCAACAGAAATTGTTGCTCCGCTATCTCCCTGACCAATTAAAGCCACTGATTTTGTTAAAATATACAGACACTGTGCTTTAGATAAAGATAATGACTTATAATTAACCGGGAAATTGCCGCCATTATTTTTAATAGCCTGTGCTAATCCAGGTGCTTCAGAAACTGGAAAACTGCTTAAAGACAATGACTGAACTCCAGAATCACCACTTACAGAAGAAGATGATGAAGAAGCATCTGAAGAAATCTCTTCATTAGAACCGCTAAACATTCCAGTACCGATAGCTGCAAAAACAATAATCAAAACAACGATTAATGCAACTAAACCTATTATAATTATATTTTTACCATTCTCATCATCTCCAGCAGATGTTGGAGCATGACTTAAAGTTCCTTTATTTTTAATCTGACTGCCACAATATTTGCAAAATTTTGAATTGTCAGGTAAATCTTTTCCACATTTAGGACAAAACATTAAAACTCCTCATTCATATTTATAGAATTCAACAGACCAGCTTACAGTTTCATAATAATCAATATTGAAAGTTTCTGAAGATGATGATTCATATGTAAGAGAATCATATCTGCTTGCAACTGCACTTCTAGAACCCCAATCAACACCTGCTGACTGACCATTAGAACCAGAAACATACAAATGATTAGTAGCATAATTTTTAATAGGATATGCTGTAATTTTAACCATTATTTTACCCGCTGGAACACTAACAGCCTGAGAACCTGAACCGGAACCTGAATATGAACCGATTAATTTCCATTCACCGGATTCACTTGAACTAGATTCAGAACTTGAAGTAGAACTAGATTCATTAACAGAAGATGTGGAACTAGCTGAACTATCAGAAGAATAGTCACTTGCTTGATCTGCACCCCCATCATTTAAATTTATTGCAAAATAACCAATTGCACATATAAGAACTATAATAAGTGCAGTTAAACCAACAATCAAATATTTTGTATTATTTCCATCTTTTTGTTGAGTTTGGACTTCATTTTTTTGGGCTAAAGATGCACCACACCGAGTACAAAACTTAGCCTTTCCATTATTTTCAAATCCACAATTTTCACATTTCATAATATCAAAAAAATTTAGTTAATCATTATTATTTTTAACACAAGATACATATTAATTTAATTATATGATTTTTATCTTATGCAATAACTTCCTCAATAAGATGCTCTTCAGAAGCAGATATTACAACCATATTTTCACAGTCCAAATATAAAAACAGATATCAGTATTGGCTTTGGCCATTTGTATCCCTATTGATCCATTCTCTCCATAACCCTCTTTCTTTTCCACCAATATTCTTTTTAGCTGCATTTTGAGATTCAAAAAAAGGAGTTAAATCAATATATAAATAATCAGTACCTGAACTTACACCTAAACCAACCATATTTTCATCCCCATCCTGATAAAAACTAGCATGTGAATCCCACCATAAGGCATTGGCTCACCGTCCCTGCGCAAATCAATATTTTCTTCAGAATCTGCAGGAATATTGAAACTAACTCCACCCCTTATTATATCAGCGAAATTTAAGCTGAATATTCCAATTACTAAAATAAAAATGACTACAGCAATAAATCCGCTGATAACAAGCTTATTATTTCCTAAAATCTCATTATCTGATGATTTAATTATTGGAGATTTATTATTTTCAATATCAAAACCACATCATCATCTAATTTTCTGCCACAGTTTGGACAAAACTCCATTAATTACACATTTTTATTAAATTTCCATCGTAAAAACACTTTTTAACATTACAAAAAAACAGAATTGTTATTATATTGTATTTACACTTTATATTCCAATTAAAATATTAAATATTTCTTTTTAAAACCAGTGCACAGCTTTAAATAAAATTATAAAAAGTAAAAATAAAAAAAGATTAAAGAAATTAGTTTCCGAGTGTTTCTCTAATTCCCTTAATAGTGTATCTGGCATAGAAGTAATTTAAGATACTGGCAGCAGCACGTCCGATAGCCAATCCTGCCCAAATACCAATTAATCCCCAGCCTAAGTAAATTCCAAAGAAAAATGTAGCTCCGACAGTGAAAAGAACTTCCCTTATAATTGTCCATGATAAACTGATTGTTCCTTTTCCAATTCCCTGATAAAAGAAACTTGAAGCCATTCCTGCACCGGTTAAAGGTAGACAAAGACAGGCTATTTGTAAATATCGGGTTATTTCCGGAACTAAATGTGCAGTTTCAGCAGTATATGCAAATATAGTAGCTAATTGAGTTGCAAAAACTACTAAAACAATAGTTACACATGTTCCAAATATTATTCCAAATTTTGCACCGAATTTATGCGCCCTTGAAATATACTCTCCGTTTTTAGCTCCAAATGAACTGCCTACAACTGCTGTAACTGCTGTTCCAATAGCTGTAAGTGGCATTATTGCAAACAAGTATAATCTTTGACCTGATGTAAATGATGCTATTCCAAATTCTCCAGCAATTGAAGAAATAAATATCATATACAAAGACATTGCAATGGACATTACAAGCATATCCATTGATGCAGGAATACCTACTTTTAAAATATCTTTAGCTATGCTGGAATCAAATTTAAATTCACCTAAATTAACATCTACATATGTGTCCTTTTTAACTAAAATCCAGTACAATATAACAACAGCTGAACAGACTGAACTTAAAATTGTTGCAATAGCTGCTCCTGCTGATCCCCATCCTAAAATGTAAATACATATCGGATCTAAAATTGCATTTAATATTACGGAAACAACAACTGCATACATTGCTCTTTTCATATCTCCTTCTCCACGAAGGATACCGCTTGCACCATTTGCAAATATAAAAGCAAATAAACCTAAAAATAAAGGAGTTCCGTATTTAATTCCCTGAGCTAATGACTCGCCACTTGCTCCGTATAATTTAAGCAAGGGTTCCTGAATAATCAATAATGCAATTGTTAAAACTATGGAAGCTACTAAAAAAATCAGCAAAGAATGTGCTGCTGACTGACTGGCTTTCTTATGATTTTTAGCTCCAATAAAACGACTTATGCTGCTTGTTGCACCACTTCCAAGTCCTACACTTACCCCATTTAATATCATAAAAATTGGAGTTATAAAACCAATACCTGCAATAGCTTCCTGACCAAGTCCTGCTATCCATATCCCGTCAATAATATTATAGGATGCTGTTAAAAGCATAGAAATCATAATTGGAATCGCCAATTTCTTAACAGCAGTTTCAGGATTACCTCTCATTACTTCAACATTTTTATTATCCATAATTACCCTATTTCCTCATTTTATCCATTTCTTTTTGAATTTTCTCTTCCATCCAATCATCGTCAAATCTGTCATGAAGAACAAATACTTTAATATAATGAAATATTAACCAGACACCCCACAGAACAGTTACCCATAAAAACCACCACTGGTGTAAATTAGTCCAATTTCCATGAATTTCTGAAAGATTAATAAAAAATAAACATACATTTACAATAATATAACCGTATAAGTATCTGTAAAATTTTACTTTTTTATTAACAAGGCTTTTAGCTTTTTTATAAAGTATCTCTTCATCCATTATTTAAACCTCAGTCATTTTACTAAATTGTAACTCTTTCTAGCTACATCCCATATTACATCCATAGATTCATCACTTATTTTAGCAAGACCTACTGAATTATGCCAGTAATCCACCTCTCTTTTTAAAACAGGGATTACTTCCTCTCCTTTTTTAGTTAATTTTAAGATATATTTTCGTCTATTATCCTTATTTATTATTCTTTCAATATAACCTTTGTCTTCTAATTTTCTAAGAGTTTTAGCTACAGTTCCTTTACTTTGACAAAATATATCACAGAGATCCTCCTGTGACAATTCAATTTCAGAATAATAAATTTTAAGCAGATAATAACTATCACGAAGATTAGTCAGTTCCTTTGATTTTGACCTTGCAAACTTAATTCCATTCTGAGATATATTGTACATCAATAAAATTAAAGACATATCATCAAATATATCCTTTTCTTTACCCATACCCATATTAACACATCATTTAAAAAATATCTATTTTTCTTTATTACTGTTCATTTCTACCCACATTATTTTAAAATAGATATATTTTAATTGTACAGTTAAACATATAAATGTTTTTAAGAAAACAGTTGTTTATGCAATCGTTTTTTTAGATTAAACAAATGTTAAAAAGTTCAATTAAAATATTTCAAAGCTTTTTACCCCCCCCCCAAAATCAAATCAACAAATGCCTGAAAAAATTTTGAAAAAAATTGTACAACTTCCAAAAAAATAACCAAACTTATAAAAATTGTTTCAAAATAAACAGTTGAATGTTGATATAATCAACATTCCTTTCAAAAAAGCTAAAATAAACATTATATATAAACTACAATAAAATAGCAAATGAACATATAACAAAATTTAAATAAACTAAACAAAATTATAAAAAAATGGAAAAAGATAATATTAATTGTGTTAAAGATGACCATAGGAAGAACATATAATAGTACAAAACATTTTATATTATGAGATATAGAGTATACTAACATGTCACAAAAAGATGACGAACTTTTGAAATTAACTTCATATGTTGAAATTTCAAAGTACAGAGAAAAAACCTTAAAATCTATTGGAAATAATGTTAAAATACCAACAAACATTGCAAAAGACAGCGGTATTAGAACAAACCATATTTCTAAAGTTTTAAGTGAACTTAAAAGTAAAGAAATCGTAGAATGTATAAATGAAGAAGCTAGAAAAGGAAGATTGTACAGATTAACTGATACAGGTAAAGAAGTATTGGAATCTATAAATGAAAAAGAGGAAGAAAACTGAAACTGCACTTTTCATACTTCCTTTAACAATTACATTTTTCTTTTCTTATGTTTCTTTAAAAAAAATAATTTAAACCCTGTTTTTAATACCTTCCTTTAAAAATTCCAAATTTTCACGATTATTAACATCTGAAGCTTCATCAAAGCTATCAAATAAATAATTAAATATAATCTGATTTTTAACATCCATTTTCACAGAGTCCATAGACTCGTAACCTATAGACTTATAATCCGGATTTTTTAAATCTTTTTTATATTGCAGTTTAATAGCTTCCCTTAAATCATAATCTATATAATCTTCCAGCTGACCAATTATTTCCTCGGCAAAAGTATTGCCCAGCACCATCAAAATCCCAATTTTTTCATCATCAAAAGTTGTTTCTTCAAGCAAATTCTCAAAAGAAGCATAATTTTGATATCCATGAGGAATAAACCTTCCTTCAACAGTATGAGCACAATATTCATTCATTAAAGCCAAATCATTAGACAAACAATACCAGACAAAACCTTCTAATGTAGAAGACTGCTTTACTTGAAACACATCACAAAGCAAACTTTCAATTATGTCAAACAATAAAAAATGAGTCAATTCATGAATAATAGTAGCTATCTGAAATGAATCATCCAAACGGTCATCATAATACAAAACATGCCCAAATTCGAATCCGAGTTCTTCACCTCTGGCCTTTGGTCTACATTCGGCAAATACTTCTGCTATACTTAATATTTTTTCTTTAGGATTATAACCTACAATCTTTGAAAATTTTAATTTCTTAAAAATATTTGATAATAATTTATTATAATCTTCATCAGAAATTTCAGCTTTAGCTAATAATAATTTATTATAATCAGTAAACAGCTTTTCAAAGCTATCAATAGATACCGGACGAATTTGCTTATTGCAATTACTGCAATAGCTGCTATCATCTGAATTTAATTCCCCGCAAAATGGACAGATATTATCCATAGCTATTCTATTTCCACAGTGAGTGCAATAATTATTTGCTTTAAGATTAGGAGTTCCACATACATCACATTCTTTCATAACTACACCTTATCTGAAAACATTTCTTATAGACTTTCCAGCATTTGACAATTTAATTTTACGATTCATGGCTTTTTTAATGTTTTTACCGCAATTAGGGCAAAATTCAACATCGTAATCTACAATTTTTCCACAACTACAAACCAATTTAGATTTAACAAAACGTTTTGGATTCAATTGTCTGTCGCAGCTGCTACAAAATTTGGCAGATATTGGATTTTTAGTTCCACAAACACAAATTAAAGCTTTGTTTTCATTTTTTAAGTCAATTCCACAGTCAACACAGAAATCAGCAGTAACATCATTTAATGTAGAGCAAAAACATAATTTTTGAATATTTCCATTAGTTTTTTCAAAATTATCTAACGGAAATCCACAGTTACTGCAAAACTGACTGAATTCATCATTTTCCTGTCCGCAAAAACAAAAAATAGGATAATCACATTCAAATTCGAAATTACTGTAAAGATCTCTTAATGGAGTTTCTTCATCTTCAACTAATTTTTTCCCACACAGTTCACAAAACAAGTTTTCTTTAGAATTAACATGCCCGCATTCACAGGTAACGGTTGTAAATGAAAAGGTAGGTTTTGGTTCAGATTTAAAAATTCTTCTTAATTTACTATGTGTTCTTTTAACACCACAATGATAACAGTAATCATTTTCTTTAAAATTTAAATATCCACAGGAACAGATTTCATATTTAAAATCTTTTCTGGTGCTTTCAATATAAGGTGAAAAATCTATATCCAAATCAAAAAATCCGATGTCATAAATTGGAAGTGTAAACATATAATCATCCCCATTATCCGTAAATGCTGTTCTAGCTCCACAATTCCTGCAGTATTCTTCATTAAGGGATAATCTTTTGCCACAATTGCCACAATAATTTTGTAAACCCATACACATCATCATTTAGTCAAATAAAGATAAATTCTTCTTAAAATCCACCCTATAATCCCCGTAGGAATTACAAATAATCCTGCTATAACTATACTTACACATATCAACAGCAAAATCGCAACAACAGGATTAACCGCAAATTCACTTAAAAAAAATTCAGAATCTACAAATAAGGAAATATAAACAGAAACTGTAAAAAAGAAAACAGCTTCCATTGCTAAAATTACTCTTAATTTGCTAATCCTGTATTTATTTTTTCTCTCATCAAATATATGAAACAATTTGAATTTAAAAGTTGGTTTAGTATGCACATTATCTTTAAAATGTGATTCATTAAATGTATTATTAACCTTTTTCTTTTGTGAAATTTCGCTTGTTTCTTTTGAATACATGGAATTCATAATTGAATTATGTTTTTTAATTGTATTAATGTCCATGTCAACAAAAGAATTGCCGCATTTTACACAAAATTTGGCATAATTAGCATTTTCAAAACCGCATTTAGGACAATATTTCATTTAAAGTTCACTCATGTTTCTTATTTCATTAACAAAACCATCTAAAACTTCTTCCCCTAAACCTTCAATGTATTTTATAGAACCGGCACATTCATGACCTCCGCCGTCAATACCTGCTGAAGGTATCATTTCAGCTAGTTTAGGAACAATATTATTGACACTGAATCCAAATTTTTCATTAACAGCATCCGTAGCTCTTATTACACCAAAATCAGGACCATGTCCTAAAGTTATAATTGGTTTATCCTCACCTAATTCCTGAACAACACTATCATGAACAAAACCGCAGGTTTTTCCAGGAGCAGGGAATGTAAATTTATGAGCATATTTTTCAACATCAATCATATTGAAGTAAATACCATTCTCAAAATGAGCTTTCTCAATATTAGGAATAGCTGCTTTAAGTTGAGTATCAACACGTTTTAAATATTCTTTATACAATGCATCAATCATTTTTTCATGCTTATCAATATTATCAACAGCTAAAATAGTATCCATAATTCCTCTACCATTCATAAACCTAAGGAAATAAGCTTCAAAGTCAACACATTCAGCTATTTTAGCTAAATGTTCTTTAGTAAATCCTTTTTCTGCTGCCAATTCAAGATACTGATAAACTTCACCACATTCAGCATGATCTCCTAAAGCTGCAATAGCCGGAAGATGTTTGATTAAATCTTTAATTTCAGGATTTATAATATGTGCCACTTCAGTAGCCAGTGCTCCTGCAGTTAGCTGAGAATCTCCCCCAACCAGATAAGGATTTACATGAGTATCAACATATTCATCAACAACAACAGTTCCCCCAATAATTTCCCCATCTTTTTCCTCTTTAGTAAGCAATTCTCCAGGAGAGTGATGATCAATTACTACAACTTCCACATCATAAATTTTAGCCTGCATTAAAGCTACAATATCCTCTTCTGTAGAACCATTATCCAGTAAAACAATTAACGGCAATTTTTGGCCATGTCTTTCTTTGTCTTCAAGAGCAAAAGACAAATCCTTAACTACATCTTCCAATTCATAAAACGGAGCTTTACTTGGAGACCTTTTGAAATAATAATATTGGGCATCATTACTTGGATTTACCTGTTCAACAAGAGGAACAATAGCTTTTTCCATAGCTACTCCAGAACAGATACCATCTGCATCGTTATGATGTCTTAATAAAATAGATCTGCCATCTAAAATAGCTCTCCTAATCTTTTGAGCTGCTTCCCTCATTTTAGGTTTCAATCTGTTTAAAACATCACTTTTAACCATGAAATCAACATCATCAGGTTCTGCCCTTTTATTTAATGCATCTTCAATCAAATCCTGAAGTTTGGCTTTTTTCTCACCTTCCAATTTGGAAATAGACTGTGATTCAATTTGAGGTTTGCCACCATGCTGATTAACTTCACCTAAAACTTCTACAGCATCTCCAACATCAATATCAGGATATGCTCTGACTCCTGCTTCATCAAAAGCAGCTACCCAAGTAATATTTGATTCATCAGTAATTGTAAAAATAGTCGGACCGGAAGTCTGCTGAACCTGTAGGACTTCACCGTCAACACGAACCAATTTACCCATTTTTTCTTCCAAATCAGATATGATAGTTCTAGGAATGCTTTTTGTCTGTTTTATAATATTATAATTTTTAACATATGCCGGAGCCAAATCAATTTTTCTTTCCCTTGATTTAATGGCTGTTATAAATACAATAACATCATCTCCAACTTTATAATTAGATATATCTCCTCTCATAAGTCCCCAGACATTATTATTTAATGTTACAAAAGCACCATATTTTTCAACACGGGTAACTCTACCTTTATAAAGTCTGTCTCTGTCCATATCCCTCATTTGACATAATGCATCTAAGACATAAACATCTTTAACTTCATTTTCTCTCTCCCGTATTTTATCACGTTTCATTCTATCTTCCTTCCTTTTAGTGTGGCAATCTCTACATAAATCATATTTTTCGCTAATTGGTTTTCCACAGTCATTACATACATTAATCTGACCACTTCCATGACAATTAGGGCATTCTTCAAAAACTTCAATTTGACCTTTTCCATGACAAACTTCACATGGAATATCCTGATCAGCCCCTAAATCAAATTTAGCTTTTGCATTACTATTAACTCCTTTAAAATGATTTCCTACATCAAAGGAATCTTGGTAACCAGTTCCGCCACAGCTATCACAGTCTTTATAATCTACAACTACAGAACCTGTTCCTCTACATTTTGGACACTTTTTTTTCAATTTAAAAACCTCATTTTAAAGTAAAAATTTTATCTGAATAAATTTGGATTATCATTAACTAACTTATTTCTTGCATCTTGATACTGAATAGCTTCATCCATTAAGCTATTTGCCTTATTACCATAACTACTTCCTGTAGAATTATCATTATTTTTAAAATAATAAATAGCATGAACCAAATTAGATGCAGCATCTTGCTTTAATTCTACTTCATCAATAATAGTAACTATATATTCTTTATGAACCTCTTTAAAATTATCACTACTATTTTGTATAACTAACAAATCCCTTGAACTTTTATTAAAATTATCGCTTGCATAAAGTGCTTTTTCTAATGCATCATCATAATTTTTATTATTTATTAAATTTACTGCATCATTATACTCTTTATCACCATTAGCTATATTATCACTAATTTCAGCCATTGAATTATCAAGAGAATTCATAGAAAATCCAACATAAACAATAGCAATAGCCATTATAACTAAAAGAAAAATAAAAATTAATGTTTTCTTATAATCTGACACAATATAATTTTTATAAAAACAAGTACTTAAAATTTTTTTTATAAAATATTAATATATAATTCGCGATTTAAACAGAATATGTGCTCCTAATTATACCATATTTTTCATAACATTAAACATTAATTAAACAAAATAATAATAGATGTCAAATAATCTGCTCAGCTATGAAAATATCCGATTCCACAGTAATAAAAAAAAAGAAATAAATTTTAAGAAAAGCATCTTAAAATTTATTGGCTGGCCCAAAGGCCATGTAAGTTACAGAATTCCCTTGCAATTGCTTCGTTTGCAGCAAGTAAATCTGCATCAACAGTAAATGTAGCTTTTGGAACATCACCTGGTTTAAAATGTTTAATATATCTTTCATCACCAACGATTAATTCAACAAATTGGATGAAATGGTCATCGTCCATTGGATGTTGAACTTCACCAACAGCAACTGTAACTTCATTCCCATCAACTGATATAACCGGAACATGTTTAGGAGCTTTATCTCCTTCAGTTTGAGGTTCAATTACATTTTTAGAAGAGTCACAGCAGTCTTTTTCTTCATGTGCATCTACTAAAACTTCAACTATGCTTCCGCAGTCTTCACATTTGAATATTTTTCCATATTCTACCATACAAACATCTCCTCATAATAATTTAAAGAAAGTTTATATTTTAAAGTATATAATACTATTGATTATTTTCACACTACTATTTGAATTGCATTCTACTTTTTGAACAAACACCTATCAGAAAAGAGGTTACCGTCAATTTTTCCATTTATAAATCGTCTTCGCATAAAAAATCTATAATGCTAATATATTTAACACCTTCTTTTGAAAAATCATGATTTTCAGTTGTTATTAATATTGATACTATCGGAAATATCAGTTACTTATTAAAAATATACTTGTCAAATGCTCTCTCTTAACATTTTTTTATAAACAATTTATAAAAGTGTTAAGTATGATGAATGACGAGCTATTAGAAAATATATTTATTACAAACAACTATTCGAAAGAAACCCGAAGATTAACTGGTATTCATTTTGTTTAATTAATTTCTGAAGAACTGGATCACTGTCTATTAGTTCTATTGTTTTTTCTGCATCGCCGATAGCTATCAGTTTTGCTCCAAGCTCGTAGGCATCTTTATGGTTGAAGGTTGATTCATCGACTATTTGTTTGAGTGTTATTTCCACTCTTGCGCTGATGTTGGTTTTTTCTGGCAACATAATATATTAATTTATTATGTATCATATATAAAAGTTTATTATAAAAAAAATATATAAATAATAATAAAATTATTACTTACACGATACAAAATAAGTTTTTTCTTAAGAGTTATTACCCGAGATTTATTTTTTGAAGTTTTTATTCCGGCATTTCATCAAGTTCCTTTTGCAAGTCATGAATCTGCATTTCTTTGTAAAATCTTTCGAACTTTCCGACTTCAATAAGATATGCAGAAACTTCAAGAGCATCTCTATAGGTATAATTAGACTCTTTTATAATTTGCTTTTTAGTTTCATCCATGTAGGATGATGTATTATTAACATTGGCCATAGCTATTACAACTCATATATAATAATTAATATAATATTTTATTATTACATTTATATAAATTTATCATCATCTACTTTCACTTATGACTGCATCATCAACTATATGAACTTACTACAATATACTTAAATTCCATCCTCATCCCTTTTGAATATATTATAATCTTTTAAAATACATAAACTTAATTCTTTTTGGTTTCTTAAAGCATGAGATGTGTTTACTGGAGAATGATTTAAAATAGACATATCAATTAATTCATCGAGAATAGAAAATATTTTTCTATCATTTATCGAAATATTCAAAGATTTTTCAATGTCTTCTTTCATATATTCAAATGCTTTTTTATTTATCTCAATTTTATGATTTTTAACTTTAGAATCAATATCTTTTATTCCTTTTTTCTCATTATTTTTACAGGAATCATAAATGTTTTCAACATCTTCAAGCGAAATATTTGTCCCACAAACATCATTTATTGCTCTTTGAATCTCAGTTGGTTTAAAATTATCTATTTCAAAATCATTATCCCAAATCCAACTCCAACCAGTTACTAAATTATCATTTAAATCATCATTTGCAACAAAATCTCTATCTGAATCATCCATATCCGATAAATCAATTTGATTTAATAAATCTTTAGTATCAAACATTTTACCTGAAATTAATTTGTTGATAATATCGTTTTCTCTATCCCCTATAAAACATGGAATAGCTTGCCATAACTTTAAATTAAAATTAATTAAGTTAAAAAAGTTATTAACAACCGCTTTAAAAGGTTTATTGTTTGGAGCATTAACAAAAGTTTTAGAACTATAAAAATTTAGAATTCCTCCAATGTCAATAATTTCTATCCCTAAATTTTTATGATTAAAACCATAGAATTCAAAAAACTTTGGAATCATAATTTCTTCAGTTTTTCCTTCTACAAATAATAGAATTTTGGGATGATAATCCAAAGTTAAAGAATTAGCTAAATAGTATGATTTTCTTCGTTTCAAATTAAACTCATATTCACCAGTATTTTTATTGGTAAAAACTTCATTTCGATATCCTCTTAGAGTAGCACCCTTCTCATCAGAAGGAATGACATTTTTCACTTTTTCCCAATCCCCCTGAACTTCATCCACATCAAATATTTCTCTACCAAGATAATCTTCTATGCATCTTTTAAGCATCATTGCCCACTGCAAATATTCAATTCCCAATCTTGTATAACCAATACATTTGTCTTTTTTCTTCCAATCAACACTTTTCCACAATTGTATTGCATAGTCACTGCCCAAATATTTATCTAATTCATTGCATATTTTAGCATAAACCAAATATAACTCATCTTCATCTGCATCAATAATCTTTAAAGTGTCTTCCAAATCAAATTCATCTAATCTTTTATGAAAATCCTCATAATTTGTTTTAAGAGAATAATTTCTCATATTAGATCTACCATATGGAGCATATATTTGAGTTGCAATTAATATATCAATAAATTTATCCATAGCTGGAATTGGATCTTTTATTAATTTATCATTATTTAATAAAAACACTAACGAATAAATCTGAAAAGATGAGTAATATGAATATATTTTACAAATTCCAATATCTTTATCATAGAAGTTATCAAATTCCAAAAAGTCTTTATCTTTTGGAATATGAATGTAATCATCATATAATTTCATGAAATCCTCATTAACATAATCATCAAAACTAGGGGCCATATAAACATTACTAACTTCATTATACACTGCCTTAAATCTAAATATAGGATAAAAAAGACCTCTTTTTTCAAATTCTTCCAATTTACTTTTTTTAATATTAATTCCTCTATTATTGCAAAATTTTATGAAGTCCTTCATTTTTAAAGGAGGGTTTTCTAAATATAATCTCTTTTCAAAGTAATATCTTAAAAATTTTGAATCCATTATTCTCACTCCTCCAAATAATCTAATTAAATTATTTTCTTAAAATCACATCAAATCTATAACTAAAAAAGATATATCAAATTTCTATCAATTAATCAATCAATTATTAATTAAAAATTTATTTAATAATATTAAATAAGTTTATGCATGAAAAAGTGAAAAAATTAAAGAGTTAACATTGAATGTTAACTGCTGTACAAATCTGTAAAAATCCAAGAGGGGGACGTGTGCAATAACATTTCCATCTTCACACCAAATTGATCTTACATTGCCTGAAGTTGTATCAGCTACTGCAGCCGGATCACGGTTAATCCAGTTCCCCCCGGTATGTTTCTTATGCCTTAATCTTAATCTGATGTGACCAGTACCACTAACACGACATTTGACATGGACAAATTGTACATCATAACCTAATGATTTAGCTATTCTGTAATATACCTGTCCCCAGTCTACGCAATTAGAACCTTTACCATGACTGGAGTCTGTTATTGTTTTCCTGTCAGTTTTTTGAGAATCAAAGTATTTATTGTACAGTTTCCGGTTAGCTATAACTGCCAATGCCTCATCAATAGTATTCCCTTTGAAAGTATAAGTCTTTATAAATAACTTCATTGTTGAATCGTTATAGTCAGGCAATGTTGACTTGCGATAGACAATTGCTGGAAGTCTTGCATTGGCTCTGATATATGCCTCTGTTCTTATAGCCATATCCACATATTCGGCCTTATCGATTTGAGTCCCATTCTTTAATAATACATAGTTTGGAAAGAAATCCAATGACTTGTTGTCTTTAATTGCAGCCATGGCATACATTGCAACTAGCTTATTATTCCCTAATTTTTTGGCTTTCTTTTCTATGTCCTTGCAGTTACCTTTTAATGTTAATATTTGGTAATGGTCACGTTTTTTGTACTTCTTTTGGTTTTGGACTAGCCAATATGCTATTGAATTCATAGCCTGGCAAAAACTTGTCCAACTAATATTATCTTTCATATTATATTATTTATATAAATAAGATAATAAATTTATTTCTAATACTAAAAATTTAATGACAAATAAATTATTAAATTCCTATTTTGAAACATAAAATATAAAATATACACTATTTTTGTTTAAATAAAAATCACTTATTTAATATACCATATTCATAATACCAATCAAAAGCTCCAGTTTCAATAATATTATTAGGCAAATTTTCATCGAAAGTATCATTATCAGATGATCTTTTTATTACCTCAAATAATTGAGATAAACTCATAAAATAGCACCCGTGAATAAAATAATTAAAATCTTCTTCTTGAAGATTATTTAATTCAACATATTGCTTTTGGAATTGTTTCCCATATCTTATAAATTCTTCAAATTTTTGATTTAATTCATCATCCCCATTTTCAAGCCTAAATTCACCATTTAACTGTGCTTTCAGAAACTTTCTAATAAATACTTGATTATACAAAGAACCATACTCTAATTGTGTTAATGAAATCCTTTTTATCACTCTATTTTTTAATAAAATTTCATGTCTTGTATTATTTTCCTTTAAACTAATTTTTCCATTTCTTTTTAATAATATTTCTACTTTTCCTGCTTGAATTTGTGAGTATAATAAACTTTTTGACAAATCAATGATAATACTGTAATTTCGTCCGGATTTTGATTCTCTTGTTAAAACTTTCTTTTTAACTTCAATAATAATGATAGATTTTTCACATTCAATGACAAAATCACATTCTGCATTATTCTTATCAAATTTGTATTTTCCTCCTTTGATGAAAGTTATGCCATATTTATTGAGAAGTATTGCAATAAACTCTTCTAATCTTACACCTAATATCTCGTTTAAATCTTTATTTAATTGTAGTTCACAGGGTTCTCTTAAAGAAGTTGCTAAAGATTCATAAAAGTTGGGGGCAGACCAAGAAACAGCAGGCAATAAAAATGATGATGAATTAAATTTTATCAATGGTTTTTCATGAAAATTAATTTTTTGATAATCATCAGGTTCTATATAATTATTATTTAAATTATCTGTATGAGACATGAAATTTAGAATTTTACTATATGTATCATACGGTAAGATATATTTTATCTTTTTAGATAATTGTATTTGAATAGGATTATTTTCTTTATTCCAGATATTAAAAAAATCGTTTCCAACAGCGATGAATTCATCAATTGTAAAACCTAAATTATCTTTAAAAAAATCATGATTGAATGAAAAAAGATATTTGCATAAATCTAATTCAAGCAAAATATTGCTTTGAGGAATTGTAAATAAAGAATCATACAATACCATATTTGAAACATATTGTGGAAGATTTTTTAAATCTAAGTAAAAATAGGAGAAAATATTATAGTCTTGAACATTATAAACTCCATTTATTATCCTAGTGGATAATTCAATAATTTCTTTAAATAGTTTTTTATATTTTAATCTTTTAGAAATATGTTTAAACTGCAAATGTTTTAATGACAAGTTTAGAAGATAACCCCAAGGTATCTGTGGTTCTTTATCAGCAAGGTTTAAATCTTTTAAAAAGACATAACGTTTAAATTTTGAATCATAATTCAGATGTGCAAGACATTCAAAGATTAAATTAATTCCTCCAAACTCACTAATTTTTTGTTCTAATTTTTCATAGATTTCATCAAGTCCAGAAATAAATTTAATTTCATCCTCAACAATTCTAATTTCACAATTTTTACTTGTCAAATATTTAACAGATTGTGCACGATTAAAAACTTTTGTATTACATCTTTTTAGATCAAATTTATAGTTTTCAGAAAGGTTTAAATAATTTTTTGATGACCTAATCAACTCATTCCATTTTTCATCGTCCCAATTAGGAATAAAATTAAAAAAACCTGTAACATAATGCATAATATCGATAATTTGCAGATAGGGCATTGAATCTTCATCAAAAATTATTTGTCTGTACATCAGTTCTGTGTTAATTTTATTTAACACACTTTTATCTTGCCCATCATCTAATTTTTTAAGAATAGTTTGGATTTCTTTTGAAACTTTATATTCAGCAAAATGAATAGATTTATCATCAAGATTAAACCCATACTCTTTTTCAAAATCTTTCTCACAAGTTATTGTTGGTTCAATATTATCAACTAAATCTTTAAATGCATTTAACATAATATTTTAAGGTTTATTTTTCATAATATTTATATCAAGGAATAAAACAAATAACATAAGTCAAAAGATATTATCTTAGAATTTATTAATATCTTTGTTATGAATCCACTCACGATGCTTGCCAATAGCTACCCTAATGATAACTTCAATAAGGTCAAGTTCATCAATTTGTTTGAAGTAATATTGTGCAGGTCCCTCCAACATCTGCCTGAGATCATAAAATGGTCTAGGCTTAATTGCATCTGGATTCATCAAACCATAATTTTTTAATAGCTTAATATTTTCTGTTTCGTATTTTTCAAGTTTAGATTTCTGTACTTTACCAGCTACAGTCTTTTCTTTCTTGTCAAATATTTTAGCTATTTGTGAAGAGTCAATTAAGATACTGGATTCTATTAAAAGTAATGTAATTTGTTTTCCTTTAACTGTTATTGTTGTTGGATGTGAATTTTCAGTATCTAAAATAAGTTTCATTCTATGCCTCATTATTATATTGTTTTTTCTGTTTAAAATATTATAGCTGGGCAAAGAGTAAAACCCAGCTATTCGGAGTTGAACTCTTTAGCAGAAGATGATTTAGTGAAGAAAAAGCAATTAAAACTTCACTAAAAAGAGATTTAATATTCTTTAATCCCTACACGCTCCCCGACAAAAGGGCCCAATATATTTAGGAGATTTTATGGAAGTTCGGTTTTATGCCCTGAATTTACCAGTTATAATTCTATTAGGAGCATTCATTAAAACACCAACGCTTGAAAGGATGAATAGCTTTGTATACATTGGCAGTTCATCACGAATGTCCTTGCGCATGAATTCAATCAATGGATAGAAGTCATACATCTCACCATCAGGACCTAAAGGCGCAACGGTTGTACCAGTGGTTCTTGAGTATAACAGTTTCATTCCGGGATTTATGTAGTCCATTCCGATGTAAGTTTTGTCACCCATTTCAGAACCACCATCACAGACTGCAGTTCCAAGGATATCAATGTTATCCACACCATAATAGCTTTGAATATGTTCTACCGGTTCGACCTGTCTGTTGGAAGAGAACAAATCAGACTTCAAGGTAGTCAATGATTTATAGCTTACTGCCATTGAATTTAAATTAGTGAAACTTCCTGCTGATTCCTTGAATTTCTCCTGAGCTTTTAGGATGGTCATACCAGTATCATCACCGGATTCAAAATCATATTTGGCAACTTTACTGGAATTGGTAATCATGTCAATAGCTGCATTTTCAATGCTTCGCCCGATTAGTATTCCCACATCCTGCAGCATGTCATTAACAGATATTAAATTGGAATCCAACATCTGTACGGAAACATTCAAGACACCTCCAATGGTATCAATGGATATGGTTTCTGAGATTGGTTTTCTGATGTTTAACTCCTGTAAAGTTGCACCGGGAGCAATGTCTTTGGCCTCACCCAATACACCGGACCGAATAGCTTCCTCAATATTTACACGCTGTGACATGTAAGTGTAATATTGACTGTTTTCTTCAATCTCCTGTTTTGGCAGGAGTCTTGTGAATTTCATCCATTTTGCTGAAGTGTCAGCAACAATCTGTGCCATCACTTCATTTTGCACTTTAGCATCATTTCCTTTGGTTAACATTTCTTTCACTCCTTATGGTCTGCAGGCACCTTTCAGGGCAAGGCCAGGTTTATTTAACAATATTCCGACTTTACTTTGGATGAACAATTTGGTATATTGTGGTAACTCATCGTAGATATCTTTTCTCATGATTTCAATGATTGGATAGAAATCAGCTATGTTTTCATCACTGGTAATTGGTGCAGTTGTGGTTCCGGAAGATTTGGAATACAATACAGTTAACGGAGCATTTCTCAAATCGAATCCAATGTATTCCTTATCACCCACCAGTGATCCGCTGTCAGCTGTGTAGTTCCCAAGAAATCAATATTATCAATACCATAATAGCTTTGGATATCTTCAACAGGTTGAACTAACTTGTTATTTTGGTAAGCAAGTTGTTTAACATAGCTTAATGTTTTGTATGACTCTGCCATGATGGTTAAGTCTGCTCCTGCTCCAGCATTGCCTTTGTATGCCTCTTGAGCAGCAATAACAAACTGGCCGAATGCCTCCATGGTATCTTCAGTTTGAGTGGTATTGTACTCAGGAACCTGACTGGAATTCATTAAAGTATCATAAATGTTGAATTCAATACGATTAGCTATTACAGTAGCTACATCACCTAACAGGTCTTCAAATGAAACAATATCAGAATCGAAAATGTCCTTGTTGACGTTTAGGACACCACCGACAGTGTCAATGCTGATGGTGTCGGTGATCGGTTTTCTGATGTTGAGTTCCTGAAGTGAAGCGCCAGGTGCAATGTCTTTGGCTTCACCTAAAAGTCCTTTGTTTATAGCTCCATCAAGGTTAATGTTTTGTCTGAAGTAAGTGTAATAATCTGAATTTTCTTTAATTTCCTGTTTTGGAAAGAGTCTTGCAAGCTTTAATCTTTTTGCAGTTTCATCAGTGATGGTTTGAGCTATTACCTCGTTTTGGACTTTAGTATCATTTCCTTTGGTAATCATTTAAGCATCCCCTAAATCATATGGGCTGAATACTTCAATGTAATTGTATGAGTCGAGCTTTCAACCGGATGCATTGCAATGTATTCACCGTCATCGGATTTGATGGCTCCGGTGGATGTTAATGCGATTCTATCATTAACGTTAATGTTTGATAAACCGCTAGCTAATTTTAATCTGAACAAATATCCAAGGACTAGAATTGCAGTTTTTCTTCTGCCTCCAGTCATGGTAACCGGATCATTGACTGCAATGCCCAAAATGATTTCTGAAGACTCATCAGTGTATTTTTTAACTGTTGGTTTCCCGATATTGGAGTTTTCGGATAATGTTACGGCATCATCAACTTTAACTTTGACTCCAGAGTACTCATAACCTGGAGTTTCACCTGTTGGAGTGGTGACAGTAGTTTCAGTGATGGTGCCTTCATCTAACAGGAAGGTTGTGACTTCTTTTCTCTCTTCAAGTAAAATAATTGAATCTGCCATTAAATATGTCCTCCACTTAAATTCTTTATTATGTAATTTATTACTTATAATATATAAAGATTTATATATAATGGCTACTTTTTTAAAATTATTGTGAAATTAACATTAACATTAATGTTTTAAAATAAGGGATAGAATAGAAACAAGTCAATGATATTTTGACTTATTTCTATATTTGAAAACAAACAGGGTAAAATTATTTGTCTTCAAAATAAATGTCTGTAAATTGTATTATTTATTCTCTTCATCAATGATAGCCTGCTCGGCTTCACCTGTCTCAATCATCTTGATTGCAATTTCAAAATGGGTTTTGATTTCGCTTAAAAGATTTAATTCTGAGTCCCAGGTTTCATTTTCATTTTCTCTTGTGATTCCCCAGACACTGGCATCAAGTTCGCCTTTGATAAGATTTTCATTTAACATTTCTTCATAGATTGAGAAGTATTTAGCTTGGATTGTTTCCCTTAGTTGTTTAAGCTCTGGTAATCGTTTATTAAGTCTTCGACTTTAAAGTTGTATAATTTGAATTTATTGTAGTCAGACATTAGCTTCATCTGTCTGAAAGCATCAAGCACTTCTTTTTCATCGGCTTCAAGTTCATCATATTTTCTAAATCTGTCTTCAATCATTTTAATCACTAATTATTAATTGAATAAAGATTTATAAATTCTTTTACAGGAAGTAATTTTGTTTTTGATTTGTAATATTATAATATTATATAAATAAGAATGACAATAAAATTTATTTGATAAAATCATTATAATAATCTGGTTAACTCATAAAATCAGTATATCCTAATTTCAAGTTTTAAGTCATTATTATCATAAATTTAATGTAGTTTGTATAAATCTAGGCTCAAAATAATTTTTCCATTTATTATAATCATTTTCAGGGACCGCAATATGCAATATGTGTTTTGCCCTACTCATTCCCACATAAATATTTCTTAATTCCTCTTTCTCTATCAAATCTTTTCCCAAGAGATTTCCATAATTTGAGTTTAATATCAATAAAACAGAATCAAAAGTTTTTCCTTTAACACTATGTATTGTCCCATAATAATAATCAACATCTTGATGTTGGATAGTTATAGAAAGATTATCCCATGTTAAAATTTCATTTAAATTTATATTTAAATTCTTGTCTTTTGTTTTTATATTATTTAGATAAATTTTACTTTTCTTATCTAAAAAATCATCATTATGTGATGTAATCCAGTCATCAATTAGTTGATTTTTATTTAATGGTTTACTAAAAGACTTAATAAAATCTAAAACATTAATCCTATGTTTATAAAATCCATTTTCAGCAATAGATTGATTTATGAATGTTTTAATATTATTATACTCATTTAATTCTGTTTTTATATATGCTTTTTCGAATTCTTTAAATCCATTAAATAAATCACCATGTAAAAGATAATATTCACCTTTTATAATATTTTCCGTGTAATTTTGTATATTTTTAAAATGAGGTAACTGTATGCCATTATTATTTTTGTTTAATTTTTCTAAATCTTTTTGGATATCTTTAAACATATTTCTAACATAAATATGTTGACTATTACTTTTAAATAATTTCCTTATTTCATTTTTTTGTCTAAATAATATTGCAGTATTCGTGTTGTTAATATCCCGTGTAATCGTTTTTACATCATTTAAAAATTCTTTAGCAATTTCATCATAATTATTATTGTGAGGTATTAATTTTGGTTTAAAATTATATGGATCATTGGATTTTGATAAGACTTCTGATTTTGATAATTTTGACAAATAATTAGAAATATCTTTGTTGCATCTGAAAGTATATTTTAATTCTATTCCAGTTTTATATTTTTCATCCCATTGTTTAAATTTTTCAATGAACAATTTAGGTTCTGCTGTTCTCCATTTAAAAATAGCTTGGTCTGGGTCTCCAACAAGCAATATGTTTTCTAATCCATTATCAATTAATAAATCTAATATTTTCATCTGTTTTGAACTCATATCTTGAGCTTCATCAATAATCATATACGGAAATTTACAAATAATTGATTTAGCAATTTCAGGATATTTTTCTAAGATTTCTATAGTAAAATAGTTTGCATCCTCTTGTGTAGCAAATCCTTTTCGAATATATTTCATTTTACTATGTTTCATAGCTGATGTTAAATTAATGCGTTGATCTATTTTTACCAATTTACGATATGGTTCATATGAAATTTTATCAAAATATTTATCATTGTGAAATTTATGATGCCAAGGGGAATATGGTTCTCCAACTAATATTGGTCTTTTTTTACATTTCATTACTAAATGTCCAAAAGGTAAAAATATATATTTATTTATAAAACTATCTATAGTTCCAATAAAATGAGGATAACCAATTTTTTCATTAGTTTCTTTTTCATATCTTTCATTTATTTCATTTATAGCAACATTTGTAAAAGACAAAATAGCTAAACCTGATTGATTATTATCATGTCCATCAATAAATTTAATAATCCTTTCTGAGACACATAATGTTTTACCACTACCTGGACATGCTTTTACTATTAGTTTCCCATCTTTAAAATTTTCCAAATCAAAAATTTTACATTGATTTTCAGTCCAGTTTATCTCCATATTGTTCCCCTTTTAGATAATCAAATGCTTCTTTAATATAATTAGGTATAATATCTGGATTATCACAATTCATTAATTTTTCTGAAAGGTCTAATGCAATTTCAGTTTTTTTGATACTGTATCTTTGTTTGCTATTAAAAACATCGAATAAGCTTTGAGTATCATTTACTTCTTTAAAAATAGACGAATGTTTGTTTTTAAATACTTCCCAAATAATTGAGTCAAAACCATTTATTTCAATTAAATCAAATTCAAATGTTTTTTTAGAGCAAAAAACTTCTAATTTTTTATTTTTATACTGCATGATATTTTTACAATTATTTGATGGGTCACCAGATAATGAACTTCTATCATCATCAGTTAATATGACACCATTTGAATCAAAATCGTTATCTTCATCAAATAATGGTATAAACCTTTTAAAACTTATTCCACTCACATTAACAACTTCAACACCATGTTTATCTAAATCAAAATCATATATTTTAGCAAATAGAGGTATTAACAATGCTTCTGTAAAACCTTCAACAAATATTACTTTTTTTGCAAATAGTAACTGTGATTTTGTAACATCTAAAAATTTCTTTAAAAAATTTATATCATCTTTATTGGAGAATAAATTAACCAAATTTTTTGTAGTAACATTATTATCATTGTCTTGAACTAAAATTAATGAATTTAAATCGGCTTTTGAAGTTAATGTTGGTGAGTGAGATGTGATAAATATTTGTAAATTAGTATTTTCATTGATTCTATTTAGATATGAAAAAAATGAATTCTGAAGTTGAGGATGTAAATGCGCTTCTGGTTCTTCAATACATAACGAGATATATAATGAATCTTCATTATTCTTAGAAATAGCATCTAAGTTGCTTAATAAGATAGATATGTAAATCAAATTGTTATAACCTAAACCATTTTGATGAAGTTCTAAATAATCAAAATCACCAAAAGGCAATTGTATTTTCCAGTTTTTAGTGAATGAATCGAAATCTTGATCAATTGGCGACATTAATAAATTAATTGAATCTTCATCAAATATCATTGCTTTAAAATGATTTTCAATATATTTTTCAGTAGATTCATTAATCATATCTGAGATCTTACTAGAATTAACATTGTTGTTGATTTCATCCATCATCTCTTTTTTATCTTCCTCTGAAACTAACTTAGAAAAAAAGGAACTTAAAATATTTTCCCTTCCAGGAGTTAAATATCGGTTTGCATCTCTTAAAGCGCTTAAATAAATATTCAAAATTAAATCAAATATTTCATCTGAAACAGGATTTTCTTTAGTAGGTCCTCCAAAAACTTTAGATTGAACTCTTTCTTTTTTAGTATTATAAGAAAATGTAAATGTTAAATCCAATGTTTTTGTTACAGGATTATATAATTCAATAAACACAGCCTTTTCAAAATCTTCTACTGTACAAAATGATAACTCAAATTCTATGTCAGAATATTTTTGGTTTGGTGAAGATTTAATTTTATAGAAATCCTCTTCATTTACACGTATAGAACGATAATCTTTATAGCTAAAGCATATTCTTAATGCATCAATAATAGTGGTTTTTCCTGAATTATTAGGACCTATTAAAATATTCAATCCTTTATTAAATGTGATGATTGTATCTTTTATTGATCTGAAATTTTTGATATGTAATGATTTTAAATACATATTATCCTCATATTTTTTTGATTTATATTATTCACTATAAATTTTTATATTAATAGAATTTGTCAATTTTTGAATGGAAATTGATTTAATATATTAATTGTATATATTATATTATTATATATTAGGGGATAATTTTGTGAATTTAAAAGAAGCAATTGAAGACTTGCAAACTGGAACAAAACATTATAAATTAATTGTTTTAAATCAAGAATCAAAAGATTGTGTTAATCAATGCAAAACACTTGATTTTGATAATGTGGTAAAAGTTAATATCACTAAATTATTAACTGAAGAATTATTGGTTGAAAAAACTAAAGAAGAAAAAAAACATGAAACCTGGGATTATATAAAAGGCTATCTTGATTCTTTAGATTTTAAAATTCTAGTTTTATATGATGTTGAATATATGTTCTCTCCGGAATTAGGTAAATCAAACGTCATAAATAGTTTCAAATATTTTTCAAGAAACGGACACATCATTGTTTTATGTATCAAAGGCAAACTTATTGATAATCATTTAATATATTCTGAAGAAGGATACCCAGACTATAGAAGCATGGACATGTCTGAAGTCAATATTGTGGGTTGGGAATAATGCAAATTAAAGAACTATTTAATTTTGAAGATATACAACAAGTAATTGCAATTGGGAACATTGAAAACGAACAGGAAATGGTAGAAAAATTTGTTATTTCACCAAATCTCAAAGAGGATTTGTTAGAATTTCTAGAATACTTAAAAGGGAACAAACCAGAAAAAAACATATCTGTTGATGTTATAGGTAATTATGGTACTGGTAAATCTCACTTATTAACATTTTTATCTTTAATTTTATCAAATCCTGAAATGGTCCAATATATCCAAGATGATGAATTAAAGGAAGAATTTGCTTCTATTGATAAAGAATTTTTAGTAGTTAAGTATGAACTACCAGGTCAAGATATAAGCTTAGAAGATATCTTTTTCTATCGTGTAAAGAAACAATTACTAGAAAATTATGGTATTGATTTAAGCGATATTAATGTTGATGAAAAAGACCCAAAAGAATTAGTTGAAGAAATAATACTAAAAATTAAAGAAATATATCCAAATAAAGGTTTAATTGTTATTTTTGATGAATACTCTGACTTTTTAAATTCCAAAGAATCATTTAAACAAAATAGAGATTTACAGTTCACAAGACAAATTGCAGAATGTTCAAAAAATCATGATTTTATTTTGATGCTTTCAATGCAAGAATATATTTTCTCTAATCCTGAATATAAGGATAAAGCTGATTTGATTAATAAAATTGAAAAAAGATTTTTAAAATTTAACATTACTAGTGAAAATATTGAAGATATCATTGCTAAAAGGATGGTAACAAAAACACCTAATCAAATCGAAGAAATAAAAAATCAATTTGACACTATCAAAGAAAAATTCCCCAATATCGCTCTTGAAGAAGATAGATATATTAATTTATTCCCCGTACACCCCTATCTTATTGAAATGTTATCTAGATTAACATTATTTGAAAATAGATCTATTTTAATGTTCATCTCAGACCAAACTAAAAAAATTCAAGAAAAAGAATTCCCTGCTTTCATCACCTATGATTTGATATATGATGAATTAATTGAATCAGAACACACTGTAAAAAATAATGAAATGGTAAAACCAGTGATTGAAATTGTCAAATCCCTTAGAGACATTATTCCAAGATTAGATTTGCAGTATCAAGATAGGGCAAAAACATTGATTGATGCATTAGCTATTAAAAATTTAGTTACACCGCCTGATATTTCAGGTGAAAAAAAAGGTGGAGATACTCCTGAAAAATTTGCTGAAAATTTATGCATCATTCCTAAATCAAAATTCATGGAACCTTCAGAAGACATATCAACTATTTTAAATATGATGATACGTAAATCAGAAGGCCAATTTATAAGTAGAGATGAAAAGAGTAATACATATTTTATTAATTTAAATAGAACAACAGATTATAATCAAATCATTAATAATAAAGCAGCGAATATGGATGATTTGATTCATAATAATGAAGTGTTTGTTGAAAATTTTTTACTTGATGAACTAGGCATTAATATAACAAATGAAATAAAATATGCTGAGAACAATAAAAAATATGTTATTGAAGATACTGTAGCCTGGAAAGAAAGAAACTCTTTTAGAAAAGGTACTCTAGCTATTAATATTGGAAATAAATTATCAATTTATGATTCTGGTGATTACTTAGTTACTATAAAAGGATTTGGCCCACATAATATTGATGAACATGATCTTAATCATATTATAATCAAACCAAAGTATAGTGATGAATTTAAACAGAGTATTAGAAGATTAGCTGCAGTAAATCAATTTTTAAAAACAAAAACTCATGTAAATGCAATGAAAAGTAAAAAAAATACTATTAAAGATACTGAAGTTAAAAAATACTTTAAAAAAGCTTTATTAAATTCAACAATACACTATAAAACAGATACTTACACTTTAGAAGAATTAGGGATATCAATTGAAATCACCCGTGAAATTTTTTCACAAATTAAAGAAAAATTACTTGGTGAAGATTTAGTAAGCACATATCCAGAATATCCAAAATTTAAATCAGATACAAAACTTTCATTAAATAATATTGAAGGAACAATAGAATCAGTGTTAAGAGAAATATCACAAAAAACTATATTATCTGATTTTGATTTAAAATCACGAAAAATATTAACACCATTAGAATTATATAAAGATGATGCAATTGATGTTACTAATAGTAGATATGCAAAAATTATTTTAGACAAAGTTGAAAATACTTATAAGAATATTCCAATTTCTGAAATTGTGGAAATCTTTGAAACAAAACCATACGGGATGCAAAAGGAAATCACATATTTATTAATAGCTGTTTTACTTAAAAATGGAAATATAATGATAAGTAACAAAAATGGAAAATCTTATTCATCTTCTGACTTTTCAGATTTATTTAAACCTGGATTAAAAGTCTTTGATGATTTAAGATATATCAAACAGGAAGAAGGTCCTAATGCAGAAGCACAAAAACTATTTGATATATTAGAATTAGATAAAAATAATTTAACTAATAAAAAAGAACATAATTTAGCTTTAAAATCATATGTAGCAAAAATTGATGCGATTGAATTAAAAATATCTCATATAAATAATCAATTTAAAAATATTATTCAAAATAATGTTATAAACTTACCAATTGAGGATCTTAATGGCAAAATTGATTTAATGAATAGTGTTTCATTTGAAGAGCTGGAAGTAATATCAATAAATGATTTAAATAAATTAGATTATTCAAAAGAGAATTTAGATAAAATAAAAGAAGTTTATGATTTAATTTTAGTATTAGATTCCTTCTTAAATGATTATAATGAGTTTATTTATATCGGAGTTAATTATATGAAAAATGCAATTGATTATATTGATAATGATTTCTTTAAAGACACCGATAAAAATGAATTAAGGAAAATCTATCAAGAATCGTTAGATATTATTAATAACTCCAGAAAGCTTTTAAAAAGTGACGAGAGAAGACCAATTGAAGGCAAAATTCAAATGTTTAAAAGTAAATACAAAAACATTTATTATACTGCACATGAAGGTTATGTTGGAAAAAATGTTAATTGGGAATTATTAGAAGAAATAGAAAAATCCCATACTTATAAAAAATTGGAAATGTTATCTAAAGTTAGATCAGTTAACACATCTAAATTTAGAAGTATTCGACTTGAAATACAAACTGTCAAAGGGTTAAGATGCACATCTTTTAGTGCTGACGAATTAGATACAAATTATCATTGTTCTTGTATGTTCCCACAAGGAATGGGTGAATATACTGACATTGGAAATAAAATAAACGAAATTGAAACTGATATTTCTAAATTGATTATTTCTTGGGAAAAAGAAATATTGACAACAATCAATGACAACAAATCAAAATTAGAACAATTAATTCCACCAGAACAAGACATTATTGATAATATTTTAATATCTAAAAAACTTCCAGATAATATAGATTTTAATGTGGTTGGAGCAATAAATAACCTATTAGAAGATATAGAAATTAAAGAATTGGATTTAAACGAATTATATAATGTTTTGACATCGGAAAGAGATACATTAAAAGCCAATGAAATAATGGATAAAATTGAAAGTTATATTAAAGACATTGTTTCAGATACTGACAATGCACGTATTAAATTAATTAAAAATGGTGAACAATAATGTCTCAACAAACACTTGATAATAAAGAAGATGGTTTCATAAACTCTTTTAATTTAAATGAAGATAAAATTAAAGAAGATTTAGAAGAAATGAGAATTATTGAAGGCTTTCCATTAGGGGATGTTGAAGATATTCTCGAGATTTCTGAACCCCCATTTTATACAGCATATCCCAATCCTTATATTAAAGATTTCATTGAATATTTTGGAACACAATATGATAAAGAAACTGATGACTATAATGTCGAACCATTTGTTGGAGATGTTACTGAAGGAAAAAATGATTCTATTTATAAAGCACATTCATACCATACCAAAGTGCCTCATAAAGCAATAATAAAATTTATTAAGCATTATACTAATAAAGGAGATATTATTTTTGATGGTTTCTCTGGAAGTGGTATGACAGGTGTCGCTGCCCAAATTTTAGATAGGAATATTATTTTGAATGATATATCTCCAGCAGGTTATTTTATTTCTTATAATTATAATAATTTAAGAAGACATGATTTAATTAAGTTATTTAATTCTTGGAAAAAAGATCTTGAAAAATATTATATCACCCATGATGAAACTGGAAAAGAAGTTTTTATAAATTATACTGTATGGACAGATGTTTTTGAATGCCCATTTTGTAATAATGAAATTAACTTTTGGGAAGTTTCATTAAATGAAGATAAAACAAAAACACTAAAATCTTTCAAATGCCCCGGATGTCATGCAAAATTAACAAAAAATAAATTAAATAGAGTTTTCATCGAATATTATGACAAAATTTTTAATAAAAATTTATTAATTGCTAAACAAGTTCCAGTACGCATTTATTATAAAAAAGGCAGAAATTCCTTTTTTAAAGATTTAGATAAATATGATTTAGAAATCATTGATGAATTGAATACCAAAAGTATTCCATATTGGATGCCTTTAAATGAAATGCCTAATGGTTCTGAATCAAGTAGAGCTAAAAAAACCCATTCCTTTGTTTATGTCCCTCAGTATTATACAAATAGGTCCCTCTTTATTTTAAGTTATTTATGGGATAAAATTAATAAAATTAAAGATTTTGAAGATAAAATGTTCATGAAATGGATTTTCACATCCATAAATCCAAAATTAACATCCAAATTTGCAAGATTTAGACCGAATAAAGGTAAAAGTGATGCAATGTCTGGAGTTTTATATATGCCTTCATTTCAAGCAGAATATAATATTTTATCTTCATTTGAATCTAAACTTAAATCATTAAGCAATCTTGAAACTTATAATTCTAACTTAATTCAGACTACACAATCTTCAACTGATTTAAGTAATATTCCTAATAATTCTATTGATTATATATTTGTAGATCCACCATTTGGTTCTAATTTAATGTATTCTGAACTTAATTTTTTATGGGAATCTTGGTTAAAAGTATTTACAAATAGTAAAAAAGAAGCAATTGTGAATAATGTACAAAATAAAGATTCTGAAGATTATAAAAATTTATTAATTCAATGCTTTTCAGAATTTTATAGAATTCTTAAACCTAACCGATGGATAACAATAGAATTCCATAATTCAAAAGCTGAAATTTGGAATATTATTCGAGAATCTATTATAAAAAGTGGTTTTATTATTGCTCAAATAGCTATTTTAGATAAAAAACAAGGTACTTTTAAACAGATTAATGCACCAGGATCTGTGAAAAACGATTTAATAATTAATGCATATAAACCTGATGTTTTATTTTCAAAAACATTTGATGATAATTATGGTGTTAATTTGGAAGTTGAGTTTTTAGAAATGCATCTTAATAAATTACCTATTTCTCAAAATATTGAAAGAACTGAGAAAATGTTATATTCAAAATATTTGGCCAAGTATATTTTAAACGATTTTGAAGTGAGATTAGACTCTACAGATTTTTCAGAGTTATTAAATAAAAATTTTATTGAGCGTGATGGATTTTGGTTTACTTCAATACAATTAATTAAATATGAACAAGAAATCGAAAATAACTTGTTTGAAGAATTCGACATTGAACAAACAATTTTAGGCATTTCTGATGAAAAAACTGCATTAATGTGGTTGTCTCAGTTTTTAAAAGTACCAAAATCATATGATGAAGTTTATAATGAATATGTTAAAAAATTGATGGTCACTCCAGATAAAATTCCTGAATTGCGACAGTTATTAGATGAAAATTTCAGTACTGAAAATGGCAAATATAAAATTCCATCATCTATAGAAAAAACAAAATTTGAGGAAATTCGTGTTAAAAAATTAGATAAAGATTTTAATTTTATTCTTGAAGAAGCTAAGTCTAAATCTAAAATAACAGAAATACGAAAAGAAGCATTACTTTATGGTTTAACTAATTTATATAAAGAAAAAGATGTTGATACTATTAATCTATTAGGTAAACATGTTGATAAAAAAATCATAGAATCAGATGAAGATATTTCAGCCATAATTGATTGGGCAAAATATAAGTGAGTTTTATGAAAGTTGGGGATTATATTACAAGTAAATCTTATACTAGTAAAGGCAAAGGCTGTATTTTAAGTATTTCTGAAATTGCTGGTACTAAAACATATACGGTATTTTTTGAATCTAGTAAGGATGTTTTATCTTTAAATGAAAATGATATTGTAAAGATTAAAAATCCTTTTGAAAAAATTAAAGATAATGATTTCGACAATCCTTTATTGTTCCCTATAAGGATTCTTTCAGAAAAGATTGAATCTTTATTTTATCAAGATAAGATTATATCTGCTTGTAATTTTAGTATTATTCCACTCCCCCATCAAGTTTTAACTGTAAATAATGTTTTAGAAAAACAATTTCTTCCTAGGTGTCTTATAGCTGATGAAGTAGGTTTAGGTAAGACTATTGAAGCTGCTTTAATTTTTGAAGAATTAAAATTCAGAAAAATGGTTAAACGTATTTTGATAGTTGCACCTTCTGGTTTAACTCGTCAATGGCAGGATGAACTTAAAACCAAATTTAATGAAGATTTTATTTTAATGACAAAAGATTCATTTAGAAGTTTCCAAGAAGTTCATGGTGAAGACAATGTTTGGTCAAATTATAACTATGTAATAACATCTGTTGATTTTTTAAAGCCAAAACCATTGGACGAAGAATTATCTCAAAAAGAATGGAATAGACATAAATGGCATAATGAATTTATTACAAATAACTGTATTAACTCTTCTTGGGATATGGTTATTTTTGATGAAGCACATAATTTATCTAAATCTGGTGAAGGTCTTGAAACTGCAAGATATAAATTAGGTAAAGGTTTAGCTGAAGTTACACCTATTTTATTATTATTAACAGCTACTCCCCACCAAGGAGATAGTCAAAAATTTAAACATTTATTGAGGTTAATTGATCCATATAAATTTTATGCAAAAGACTCTTTAACTCCTGAAAATGTGTCTTCAGTCACTATTAAAAATAATAAACGTGCTGCAGTTGATTTTAAAGGTAATCGTATTTTTAAAAATAGAATTCCTCAATTAATTAAAATTCCTCAAGTTGAAGGAGATATTGAGCAGCAATTATATGATAAAGTTACTGAATATGTTTCAAAGTATTATGATTTAGCGGCACGTGAAAAGAATTTCCCTGTAATGTTTTTACTTATAGTTTATCAGAGAATGGTTTCATCTAGTTCAAGAGCAATTTTTAAATCTATGAAAAAAAGATTACATTATCTAAAAACTGATTATATCTCTGCCAATAATTTTAAAAATATAGAAATTGACGAATTTAAAGATGTTAATCTACAGGAAGTTTATGATAAAATTTCAAATATTGATGAAAGTGAATTAAATGATATTTCTCCTTCAAATATTCCTCCAATTATGGTTGAAGAAATCAATATGCTTGAGCAATGTGTTAAGTTGGCGCAACGCGCATCACAAGGAAGACAAGATTTTAAAATGCGTAAACTTCTAGAAGTTATTGATACAGTAATCTTTGAAGAAAAAGACCCGAATATTAAATTTATCATATTTACAGAATTTATTGAGACTCAAAATTATATTAATGAAGTATTAACTGGTATGGGTTACACTACCACGTTATTTAATGGAAATATGTCTCTTGAAGAGAAAATTAAATCTAAAACAAGATTTAAAGAAGAATGTCAATTCTTAATTACTACTGATTCTGGTGGTGAAGGTATTAACCTCCAATTCTGTAACATCATGATTAACTACGACCTTCCATGGAACCCTATGAAAATTGAACAAAGAATTGGAAGAATCGACCGTATTGGACAAACAAAAGACGTTCGAATATTTAACTTTATTTTAGAAGATACTGTTGAGGAAAGAGTTCACTCAATTTTAGATTCCAAACTCGATTTAATTGCCGAAGAATTCGGTGATGATAAAAGAAATGATGTTTTAACTGCATTATCGGATGAACATAATTTTGATGGAATTTACATGGGTACAATTACTAATGAATTAACTGAAAAAGAACTTGAACGTATTGGTGCATCAATATATGCTCAAGCTAAAGACATCATTAACAATCAAGACTTCTTAATACCATTTACTGATACAGGCAATTCTCAAGAAATCCAATCATACATGCTTGGAAATGAAAATAATTTAATCAAAAGTTTAGTATATTCATATGCTAAACTAAACAATGTGGGAATAAAAGAATACACTCGTAAAAGAAATGTTTATTACTTTGATGACTCCATAGATGGAGATAAACTAAAAAATATTGTTTTTGATAGGAAGATATCTATTGAAAATGAGGAATATGATTACTTAAATATCAACCATCCATTTGTAAGAAAAATAGTTGAAACTAATATTAAATCGGATGCAATGTCATTTAATATTAAAATTAAGGGTTATAATGAAAATGTAACTGGATTTTTATTTTACTATAGATTTGAACTAACAAATAATGAAGGTTTCGTAAAACGTAAACTTGTTCCAATTTTTTTAAACGAACAAGGAATTTATGACTCAAGAATCAGCAATTGGTTTAAAAATATTAAAGAATTTAACTTTGAAATGAGAGATAAACCTGTAACAGATAATTTTGAAGAGTTATTATTGCTTGCAAATAAGATAAGGGATACTGAAATGAATGAATTTAAATCTGAAACAGAAATTAAATTGTTAGAACAAATAAATCATGATAAAGAAAAATTTGAAAAATATTTCAAAGATAAAGAATATGCAATTAACAAAATAGCTATTGATAATATTAGACTTGGACAATTACAAGACTTACGAGATTTAAGACAAGCAGAATTTGAAAAATTTGCAAGAAAGAAAAATATTGTTCCTAAGTATGAGATATTTGCAATAGCTAAAGTTGAATTATATAAAGACCCTGAAAAATTAGTATAATCGTGAAATTATGAAATGGTATGATTCATTGATTAAAAAAATTGAAGATAATGGTAATAGTCTATTTTTATATGATTTAGAATGTTTATTGAATGACAAAAATTTTTACAAAGATCTTTCACAGAAATATGAAATTTTCTGTTATAAAGAAGATAGTGATTATTTTCATTTTATAAATTTAGATTCTTCAAAATCAAAATTAATATATTCTAATAAACATGTTCAAAGATCATTTACGCAAAATGCTATTAAAATTAGCTCCAGAGATGTTTTTGATAAGTTAGATTACAATATCTTAAAAAACATGGATGTAAAATATTATCAAACATTATTTAATTATTGTATGGAAAGTGAAGCAAATAATTTTATTATTTCCCGTGAAAACACCTTAAATATTATTTTTCAATGCATCTGGGGAATTAATTTATCTTTATTGTTCAATCCAACTGAGAACCTGAGAGTTGCATTAGAATATTTAATTGATGAAACTAATTTAGATGATTTTATTATTGAAAAGATATCTAATAATTTAAAAATCAATTTAAAAGAATTATATGGAGACGATGTTAAAATTCATAAATTTATTGAAGATTTGATTATTAATTATATATCTGAAAATCAATTCAGACATGAATTTGATTTATCTAATAACTATATTCAATATTATTTAACAAAGTATGATTTAAAATCTCAAATAGTTTCAGATAATCTTAATGAAAAAGTATTGAACAAGTATCCTTGGCTAATTAAGTTTAAACTAACTTCTGATTCAAAAGAACAGAAATTAAGAAAAATTAATTCTGAAATTTTAGAATTTGAAATGTATTATGATAAAATTTATGCTGATGATATTTTAGATTTAAATGATTGGAATGATATTTTTAAGTTATCTAAAAAATTTGCAACAATATTATATGAAATTCAAAGTAATGAATTAAAATTAGATGATTTTAACATGAATGAATATTATAATAAAACTAAAATATTATTTAAATCTATTTTAGAAGAAAAACTGTATGTGCAACTTTTTAATTATTCTTATAAAGATAAACCATATACAGTTGACAGAATTTTAGATTTTATAAACTTTAATTTCAAAGATGAGAATATTGCTTTAATTGTTATGGATGGAATGAGTTATGATGAATGGTTTATTTTAAAAGAGTATTTAGATGATTTTAAAATCAAAGAATTAGAATCCTTTTCTATTTTACCATCTATTACCTTATTTTCTAGAACATCTATTTTTGCTGGAAAAACTCCTAATAGATTCTTAACAGAAGCCCATAAAATAAAATCCAATGCAGAAGAAAAAGGTTTTAAAGAATTTTTTATGGGCAAAAATATACTTGAAAATGATATTTTATACGGTCGAATTGATTTGAATAATGAAATCGTGAAAAATCATAAAGAACAAATTGAATGGGAATATTTACAAGGATATAAAGCTTTAGGATTAATTTGTAACCTATTTGATGATGAATCTCATAGTATTAAAATATTTGGTGAAAATAAATCAAATTTATATAAAAATATTAAATCTGCAATTGATTCATCTAATTTAATTAATTTAATTAAAAAATTAAAAGAATATGGGTATAAAATTATTTTAACAGCTGACCATGGTAATATTTACTGTGAAGGAAATGGAATCAAAGCCAATAAGATGCTTGAATTCGAACATAAATCTTCAAGATGTTTAATTTTTGATAATGAATTATTTGCTGATAAAATTGTTGAAACAAATCCTCAAGAATGTTTTAAATACCAATATAACATTTTATCAAAGGATTTGTTTTTAGTTTTTGCTGTAGATGGCTGTTTTGATAATAATGCATCAATAACTCATGGTAGTATTTCTCCAGAAGAATGTATTGTGCCAGTGGTGATTTTACAATGATAGTTGGAATTGATAGGTCTTTTAAACCAATTTGGGTTTATAAAATATTACAAATGTGCAAACCTAATGTCAAATATTCAACAATTGAAAATGATGTTTTAGATGTTGTTGAATATAAAGGACTTAGGAGTAAATCAAATGTTGTTTCTGTTTTAAAAAGATTTTATTTAAGATTAGAAAAAAGAGAGAATAAATTATGGACTTCTAATAATTATTTGCATTATTTATCAAAAGAATTATCTTTTGATTCCATGAAACCAATTTTATTATTCACATTACTTCATGAATGCGAAATGGCTCAATTTTTACAAAATAAACTAAAAACAATGTTTATTGATCAAGAAATTATTGATCCAATTATTATCCAAAAATATGCCAAAGAAGAATTTGGAGATAGATCAAATGTCAAAAAAGCAGTGAATTATTATTTAACTATACTTAGCTATTTTGATATTTTAGAAAAAGAAGGTAGAACATTTAAATGGTTAAACAAAAAATTAATATTAAGTAATCATATATTAAGAGAAATTTTAATTACTTATGCTTTTTTAAAAGACAATTATGAAATTGATATTGGTGAGATTCAAGAAAATATAGCTTTTTCATTGTTTGATTTGTCCAACTTAGAAACTGTATTAATGGAATATAATAATGAATATTGGGTTTATCAGAATAGATTTGATTCAAAAAAGGTTATTGTTAAAAAAGAAGTTGTGAATAGTAAATTCTAAATTTAATATAGAAAGATAATTGGTGTTGAATAATGGCAGTGGAGTGGAAAATTTGCAATAACTGTAATCGTAAAGTAAATAAAGTTGCAAATAAATGCCCCTATTGTGATTCCAAATCATTCACTGCTTATAAAGAAAAAAGTATGTCTCCATCTGGTCAAGATGATATTAGTATTCTTGATTTTTTAAAATATCCTTTGTTTTATAGTAAATATGAAAGATACAATGTGTTTCTTTTCTCAAGAGCTAAATTCATTAATGTCATAGCTTTTTGTTTGATTTTTATTTATTTTATGCAGTCTTCAACAAATTATTTAATATCATTTATTTTAGTTTTAATATTTTTTATTCCAGTATATATTATAACTCATATTGCACATAGTATGGCTGAAAATGAATCTGCTATTCGAACAAAAATAAAAAATCGAGAAGACAGCTTATTTGATAATATTATTCATTTCTTATTTTATTGGCATGATGAAGATACAAATATTTTCACATTTTCAAAAACAAAAACCATATCACTTCTAATTTATGTAGTATTTGTTCTATATAGATCTTTTAGTTCAACTAGCTTTTTGGCTGAGGCATTTATCGGTTTATTCTTATTTGTTCCAGCATTATTAATTGGAAGTCTAATTCATTATTTATTACTTGACAGAGAACATGAGAAAAAAGAAATTTCTAATAAACCGCCAGAACCTAAAGTAATTCAAAAACCAAAAACTAATCCTACAAAACAAATTAAAAAAGAATCAAAACCTAAACAAGATAATAAAAAACCTATATTTGATTCCTATAAAATTCAAGTTAATAATTTAAAATCTAAATTTGATATCAAAGAGGAAAATGTTAGAGATTTGATTAAAAAACGTTTTCCATCCCTCAAATTACCAATGCTAAATTTAATTCAATAGTTGATGAGTGTTGTGAAGTTTTCAATCAAAAAACCGAAGTAATAACAACAATTGTTGATTCAACAACTGAATATTCATCAAAAATAGAAAATGAACTAATCAAACATTGATGTTTTAAAAGAAATTAATATTAAATTAGATAATTTGACTAATGAATTAGTTATTGCATTATCTGAAGAGAAAAATAATGGCGTTGATGATTTATTTGAAGATATTGATAAATTAACTGATTCTATTAAAGATTATAAATAAAAATATTAAATTCACTATTATTCATTGAATTCAATATTTTCAGCCACTTTTTCTCCTTTATCTGTCAATCTATACAATCTACCTTTTCTAACTTCAGGATTGATGCATTCTACCAATTCATGAGACTTCAACTCAGACAATACTTTTGAAATGTGGTTTGTTCTAATTCCTGAATTTTTAGTTATTTGGGAAGGTATCAATACTGTTTCCCATGAACTTCCATTATATTCTTTTATGGCCATGACAGAACTAGTAACAATAGTTACACGGTATCCTTTGCCGACACCTGTCGGCAATGTGGTTGTTGTTAATATTTTATCGACTGGTAATTTCCATCCTGCATTTTCATCTGTTGCAGGACCAGTTGCACCAGTAGCTCCGGTATCCCCTTTATCACCTTTGGCACCTTGAGAACCTGTATCACCTCTAGCACCTGCTTCACCTTTGGCTCCAGTATCTCCCTTATCACCTTTTAATTCTGTAAAAGAAATGCTTTCAGAAACTCCATCATTAACACCAATGTTTATGATTCCACTTTCGTGATTAACATTAACATAGGCACTTGCACCAGCATCACCTTTAGGTCCGGTTTCACCTATCAGTGCCACCTTTAAGGCTTGCTAATTGTTCCAGTGTGAAATCTTCAAACTTAAATGCATCGCCGGTGCCACCTTTTTCTCCTTTGATGTTCCCTACATTTTCCCATGCAGTACCATTCCAGACATATAATGATCCGTTTACTAAATAGCTGTCTCCATCATTACCTGTTGGATGATCGTGAATTAATTCCTCGTAACTATTATACGAACCTTTAATAGTAACACCAGCACCAGTTGCTCCAGTATCACCTTTAGCCCCTTTAATTTCACTGAGATAAATTACTGCCTCTGTATCATCACCAACAAAAATTATTTGACCGTGTGATGTATCCTTATATACATTAACACTACTACCGTCTGCACCTGTTTCGCCTTTTATGTTTCCTACATTTACCCATGACATATTATCACCTTATGAAAATCTTTTAAAAAAAAGGAAGTACCTTTTTAGCTCAGTACTTCCTTTTAGGGATTTAATGGAATTAATTTTATTGGTAGACGTATAATTCTACATCAACAAGATATGCATCACCAGTTGTACCGGTTGGATGTGCTGCAATTAAATCAGCATAGTTTGCATAACTTCCTTTGATGATTGTACTGTATCCTTGAGGTCCGGTTTCACCTGTGTCACCTTTTTCACCAGTTAATCCTTGTGGGCCTTGGTCTCCAGTTCCACCTGTAGCACCAGTGGCCCCGGTAGCTCCAGTATCACCTGTGTCTCCTTTAAGGCCAGTTGCACCAGACATGCCCATTATGAAGGTAAAGCTGTTTGCTCCTTTTAAATATAATTGTGCATTTGCTTCCTCTTCAACTGTGGATTGAATAGCTAAAATAAATATCCAAAGTTTCACTAACACCCATTAACTCCAACTGGCGATTCAATAATTCATTGCAGTACTTTAACACCCACTTCTGGTCATTGGCAACATTAAAAATAAAACCGGTAATAGCTGAATCGTTAATGTATTCCGCTACATTCTGATTAGATTTTTCATTACCTGCTTGAGACTGAGGAGTAACGAAAGTCCTTAAAATATTATTCCTGAAAATTTCAGTCTGTCTAGTATAATCTGACTGGTAGTTGTTACCCCCTAAGATTTTAGATTCAATTCCTGGAGGTACAATAGCCACGTTACTGTCTGCAGTGGTTCCATAATCTGCATAAAGATTTTCCTTTGCAGTAGCTGAAAGTTCTGTAACAATAGGTTGGCCATTAGAATCTAAAGATGGTTTTACTTCAATGATATTGTCATTATTAATACGTTCCACCTGATTTCTCTCCAAATTGCACTTGTGGTATATATCATCCAGACAATTAAGGATAATAGATTGTGCTTCACAGTAGATTTCATTGTACATGAAGTTAATGACCTCTTCTGGTTCATACTTAACCGTTAATGTTCCTTCCTCAACACTAACGTAGTTGTCGAACTCTTCCGGAGATCCGTTAACAATATCTTTCGGCATCTCATGAAGGAATAACTGCACTTCATTATCATCATTGAATTCTTTCTTTAATCCATATTCATGAGCACCTATTTCAAGAAATACTGGTTTAATATATTTTCCTATACTTTTATCCCAACGTTGTACAGGTTTAATTAAACCCTCCCCATCAACCATTCCCCCTTGCAAAATATTTTTAGCAACTTGGCTGATGTCAATTTTCCTAGCCCACAAAATCAAAGTCAATTTCTGTTCAGCAGATAATTTATTTTCTTTATCTACAAGAATAATATTAACATTAGCTTTATCAATTCTGTTTTTCAAAACACACGAAGTGTAACCGTCAAGTTTAACAGCATATCGTGCATTAGCTATTGTTTTATTAACTACTGGCGGAAGTGCATCAACTAAATCAAGGCCAGTATTTATTCCGTCAGTCCTAGGTTGCCTTTCATCCTCACCTCAATAGCTACGCCTAGTGTTATACTACTCAACACGATTATTCAATAATCTAGTTTTAATATAATCCGTAATGCCCATAATAATCATTTCCATTTAATATTTTGCAAACATATATTTATTATATTTTTTATTATATTATTTATATAAAATATATAATATATTTTTACTACAGATACATTAACATTAACAACCACAATTAACAAATTGTTATTTTATTTTCATCACCTTTTCTTGCAGTTTATGGAAATCCTTATTTTTTTATACGCCCCCAAAAATTTATAAATAATCTATAACCAACTTTTAATTTAATGAATATGAGACCGTATCCACAAATTTAATTAAGCATCCCATTCAAACATTATTATAGAAATGTTATGATAGATGCAGTATAAGCAACTGATATTTAAAGTGATATAATGATGATTCATATTAACAACCAAGCAGAAAATTAATAATCATAAACCTTGAACAGATTTAATTAGACTTTTCATAATAATTATCAATAGCTGCCTTAAGTGCATCTGCAGCCAAATTGGAACAGTGCATTTTAACTGGTGGAAGACCATCCAATTCTTCTGCAACATCATTACGGCTAATTTTTAATGCTTCTTCTAATGTTTTGCCAATAGCTATTTCAGTAATCATACTGCTTGTAGCAATAGCTGCTCCGCAACCAAAAGTTTGGAAGGAGATATCATCAATAACATCGTCTTTAACTTTAATATATATAGTCATCAAATCCCCGCAGGTTGGGTTTCCTACTGTTCCTACTCCGTCAGGATTTTCCATTTCTCCTGAATTTCTTGGATTTGCAAAATGATCCATAACTTTTTCACTGTACATATTTAACACCTTAATTTATTTACTTTGACCCATCATTTCTTCATATTTTTCATCAGAATTCCATAAAGGAGACATTTTCCTTAAAGTAGCTACTGACTCTTTAATTGCTTCTACTAAACCGTCAACATCATCGAAGTGAGTTTGGGAACCTAAAGATATTCTTAAGGAACCATGTACATCAACATCATCAAGATTAAGAGCTTTTAATACAGGAGATGCTTCTAAAGTTTTAGATGAACATGCTGACCCTGTTGATGCCTGATATCCTTTTGCATCTAAAAGAATAATTAATGATTCTCCTTCAATAGATGAGAATCTGAAATTAATGATATTAGGCAGTCTTTCATTCCTATCACCATTAAGATAAGATTCAGGAACTGCATCCAATACTTTTTCAATAATTTCATCTCTTGTTTTGACTAATCTTTCATAATTTTCTTCCAGATTACTATTAGCTATTTCACAGGCTTTACCAAATCCAACAATACCTGGAATATTTTCAGTACCTGATCTGATTCCTCTTTCCTGGCCACCACCATGAATAAGAGGAGTTATTCTAACACCTTTTTTAATATATAATGCTCCAACACCTTTTGGACCATGGATTTTATGAGATGATAAAGATAATAAATCAACGTTCAATTCTTCAACATCCACTTTAACTTTACCGAATGTCTGGACTGCATCAGTGTGGAAAAGAATTTTACGTTCTCTTGCTAATTTACCAATCTCAGCAATTGGCTGAAGAGTACCAATTTCATTATTACCGTGCATAATGGTAATTAAGATTGTTTCGGGAGTAATAGCATCTTTAACATCCTCTACTTTTACAATACCGTTTTCATAAACCGGCAGGTAAGTTACTTTGAAATCTAAAGTTTCAAGGAAATGGAGTGTTTCTTTAACTGCAGGATGTTCAATTTCAGAAGTAATAATATGGTTTCCCTTACCTCTTAATTTTAAAGCTATACCTTTAATAGCTAAATTATCAGATTCTGATCCGCCACTGGTAAATATTATTTCTTTAGGATCTGCATTAATAGCATCAGCTACTCTTTGTCTTGCTTCATCTAAACCCTTTTTAGCTTCACGACCAACAGAGTACAAAGTAGACGGATTTCCATAGGATTCTCTGAAATAAGGCTCCATTTCTTTTAGTACTTCTTCACTAACTGCAGTAGTTGCTGAATTATCCAAATACATCTTATAATCTCCTTTTATTTTTTATTAAAATTTAAATTTTATCTAAAGCACATGAAAGATCATCAATTAAGTCATCTGCATCTTCAAGACCAATAGACAACCTTACAAAGTCAGGTGTGACACCAGTAGCTAATTGTTCTTCTTCTGAAAGTTGTTGGTGAGTAGTACTTGCAGGATGTATTGCTAAACTTTTTGCATCACCAATATTTGCAAGAAGAGAGAATAATTCCAAGTTATTGATAAATTCCTTACCTGCTTCCTCTCCGCCTTCAATACCAACACCTAAAATACCTGCATAATAACCATTTAAGTATTTTTTAGCAGTTTCATGTGAAGGATGGGATTCTAAACCAGGGTAACTTACCCATTTAACTTTAGGATGGGATTCTAAGAATTTAGCTACTTTTAAAGCATTTTCAGAATGTCTTTTTACTCTCACATCCAAACTTTCAAGCCCTTGTAAAAACAAGAAACTGTTAACTGGTGCCTGAGTTGATCCCAAGTCACGTAATAATCTTGCTCTAGCCCTTAAGGTAAAAGCTATATTTCCAAGTTCTGGAACATCTCCAAATGCATCCCAGAATACTAATCCATGATAACTTGGATCAGGTTCTGTGAATTGTGGGAATTTACCATTACCCCAGTTAAATTTACCTGAATCTACAATGTATCCTCCAATAGAAGTTCCATGACCTCCAACATATTTAGTTGCAGAAGCTGCAATAACATCAGCACCATGTTCTAAAGGTCTTACTAAACCTACACCAATTGTATTATCTACAATTAATGGAATATCATGACTATGAGCAATTTCAGCTAAAGCTTCGAAATCAGGCACATCCAGTTTCGGATTACCTATAGATTCACAGTAAACAGCTTTGGTTTTATCAGTAATCGCATCTTCAAATGCCTGTAAATCAGTTGAATCCACAAATTTAACATTTCTTGCCAAATCTTTGAAGGTGTAATCAAATAACTGGTAAGTTCCACCGTAAAGATTATCTGCAGATACAATTTCATCACCCGGAGAGGTAATGTTTAAAATTGCATAAGTAATTGCTGCAAGACCGCTTGAAGTACCTAATCCAGAATTACCTCCTTCAATAGCGGCTATCCTTTTTTCAAATACTTCAGTTGTTGGATTAGTTAATCTGGAGTAAATTTGACCAAATTCCTGTAATCCAAACCTCCTTGCTGCTTCTGCAGCATCTTTAAATACATATGAACTTGTTTGATAAATCGGTACAGCACATGCTCCAGTAACTGGATCCGGTTCTTGACCTGCACGTACACCTAATGTGGATGATTTGTATTGTCTTTTTTCTACCATATAATCACCTATAATTCTTTTAAATTTAATATTATTACACTACAACCCATATTCTTAAAAATCCCATATTTTATATCCCTTCTAAACTAAATATGATGTGCATTATGATTTTCAATATAAATATATCACATGTTATAGTGATATATAACAATAGTTATTTAACATATATAAATGTTTGGGTAAACCTAAAAATAGGGCTTACGAAAAGTAAATGAAATTATAATGTGTGTTATAATATCATATAACAATAGACATTTAAAATATATAAAGGTTTTTATTAAAAAAAGAAAAAGAGAATTTGGAATCCTCTTTTTTAAGCAATTGTAATATTGTTTCCAACCTGATATTCGTTCCAGATAGATGTGATGATATATTTACCTGGATTTAAACGGATATTTAAGTTTGCTATACCGTTTTCATCTGTTGTTTTATGGTAGAATACACCATTTACGTTAAATGATACATTTTGGTTAGCTAATGCTTTACCTTGACCGTCAAGTGTTTTTGCAGTGAAATTACTGCCGTCTAAGTATTTCATGTCAAGCTCTTTAGTAATTAAAGTTGGCAATACTGTAATGCTGTTGGAGACTCTGCAGCCTTCGTATTCAGCTGTTACAATGTAGGTGCCCGGACGTAACTTAATACCTAAGCTAACAATACCATTGTCATCAGATACTCTGTGGTAAAAGACTCCGTTGATGTTGAAGGTTACTTCCTGACCAGCTGCAACTTTACCGTCTTTACCTATTACCTTAAGAGTATAACCGGATTCATTTAAGTAATATTTAACCAAATCAGAGTTATCAACAAGCAAAGACTTGACAGTAACCTTATTAGAGTTTTCCTCACCAGTAACCAAGTTATAATTGGTTATTATATACTCTGCCGGAAGCAATTTGATATTTAAAGTAGCTATACCTTCACTGTTGGTAATTTTAGTATAGAAAACACCATTAATGTTAAACTTAATAGTAGCATTAACTAAAGCCTTACCGTTGCTGTCCAGGAATAGTGCAGAATACTGAGTTGCATTTCTAAACATTTTAACAATATCATGGCCAATAACAGTAGATTTAATTGTTATATTACATTTAACAGAGATATTGTTGTAATTTGAAGTTCCATTAAACAGTACTAATCCTTCATATACTCCAGGCATTAACTTAAGTGCCATTGAAGCAGTTCCTTTATTATCAGTAATTTTAGTATAATTTACACCATTAATTACAAATATTAAAGTTTCATTAGCTATCGGATTACCTTTATAATCAGTTAAAACTGCTGTAAATCTTGTTCCATCTTTATAAAACATGACAATGTCATCTGATTTTAAGTTAAGATTTTTATTAACATCAACAGTCATGTTAAGTTGTTTAACAGAATTAAGATATTTATCATCTCCCGAATAGTACACAACAACATCATAAGTACCATTATCCAATACACCAGTGATAACTTTAGCAGTTCCATTAACTACAGTTGCATTATACTTTTTATTTCCAATGATTATTGTAACATTTCCTGTTGCATCTTTTGGCAGACTTACAGTTATTGTAGCATTTTCTCCACTTTGAACCCTGGAAATATCAACATCAATGTCATATTTAGCTATTTTGCCTACATTAAATGAGGTTATGTTTGTACTAGCTCCATAATTAGCATCTCCACTATATTTAACTACAATGTCATATTTGCCGACAGGCAAGTCACTTACAATTAAACTGGCTTTACCATCCTTAATATTAACAGTAATATTTTTATTGTTAACACTAACAACCACATTACCTGTTGCATTTTTATTGACAAATACATCAATTGTAGCATTTTCACCTACAACAATATCATTAACGTTGATTAAAATAATTGAGGTTTCTTTAGCTACAATAACTTTAATATTAAATATTTCATTACCATATTCTACAGTAATTGTGTCATTGTCAGATATTGTGTAATTAACACTAGCTGCATTATTAATAACTTTAGCCAGATTATCTGATAATGTGCCATTAATCGCACTGAATTTAACATTAAATTCAGGAAGAGCATTAGTTAAATCATAAAGTTTTCCATCGTTGCCTTGATATTTATCAAATGTTGCTTTTATAACTTGATTTCCTGTGATATTTTCAATAATGTTTGGAGTTACACTCATAATAATCCAATTTGAAACATCTACATCCTCACATGGAGTATCTTCATCCCATTTACCTGCACCAACCAATTTTGAAGGATCATTATTAGTTCCCCACCAGTTGTATTGTGCATTAGCAGAAGGATTGTATCCACAATTATAAATTACATAATTGGAGGAAGCATTTTCCAATAATACTGAATAATGAATATTTAAATTACCATAATTATAAATTGCATTTCCATAATATCCATTACCTGCAGCATTGTTTTCAAATATTGAATTTAATATGTTTACATCACCTCTAGCCAAAATAGCTCCACCATCCTTAGCAGCCATATTATCTCTAAATGTGGCATTAGTTATGTTTACTTTAGAACTTAAAGACCATAAAGTAATAGCTCCTCCATTTCCTACAGTAACTCTGTTAGATTCAAAAATAGAGTTTTCAACTATAAGGTTTCCACTGGAAATATAAACAGTTCCCAATCTTGCAATATTATTGTCAAAATCAGAATCAACTATTTTTACAGTACCTCCCGTTGAATAAACAATTCCATATGATGAAGTGCCTGAAGCGATATCATTGCCTGATAGAGTTGAATTAATCAATGCAAGATTATTGCTGTTGTATATTAATCCATGCCCAATATTATGAATTATTTTAGAGTTTTTGATTGTCATTACTCCAGTATTGTAAATAGCACTCATAGTATTAGCTAAAGCATCAGTTATTTCATTATCATAAATGCTTATATTATTTAGTGTAAAATCAGCTCCTAAATTATAAACTGCACATCCAAAGTTGCTTTTTGCTTTAGTTAATTCCAAATTAGCTAAATTAATAACTGCAGATTTATTTGTTGTAGAAATTATTTTGCCATTATTATCAGCATCAATAATGACTTTGCCTGAACCAATTATATTTACAGACTTAGTTATTTCCAATCCATATTCCAGATAAGTTCCCGGCGCTATGTAAATTGAATATCCGTCACTTACTAATTCTAAAGCTTTTTTGATTGTAGCTACAGGACTGGTTTGGCTACCATTGTTTTCATCATTTCCTTCCTTAGATACCCAGACATCTCTTTTAACTTCTTTTATAATGACATCAATGACTGAACTTTGATTGGCAGACTTTACAACAATTTTATTGCTGTTTTCTATAGTATATGAAAAAGTAACTAATCCGTTGACAGTATTTAGAATATTTCCATCAAAATCAACTGCTGTTTCCGGAATATGTTTTGTTAATGTATGAATTTTACCACCAACACCCATATAATGGTTGAAATCAACATTGACATTTATAGTTTCACCTTTTTCACCGGAAATACTTTCAGGAGCGTTCATTATTACCCAATTTTTAATATCCTTTCCCGCAGGTGTGTTGGTTCCCCACCAGTTATAATCAAGAGAAATTTCGGATTTGCCGTCTTCTTCCACACTTGTATAATTAACAAATCTGTTGTTAGTGATAATACAATAATCCACATTTAAAGAAGACCCGTCTCCAAGATAAAAAATACTGTTTTCAAGGTTATTTCCGTCAACAACAGAATTTGACATTTTTAAAATAGCATTTTTAGAAATTGAAATTAAATATCTGCTGTTTACATTGTTTATTACAGTGTTAACAATATCAACAGAACCTGAAGAAAGATACAATACTCCCAAATCAGCATTAATATTGCTGAATGTACAGTTATATATTTTAATATTATTCCCATATACTTTTAAAACTGCAGATCCGTCATTTTGTGAAAATACAATGTTATTAAATTCCACATTATCTGCTTTGCAGATAAAGGCATTATTGGTCAAAATAACTTTGCCCAAACCTGTAATAGATACTTCCTTATTTATTGTTATCTGACCTTGAGAATAACTTCCTTCCATAACATATATTGTAGATGAATTTTTAGCCAGCTCAATTGCTTTAGCTATTGTAGCTACCGGAGAGTTTTCACTGCCGTCATTTGCATCATTACCCTCAGCTGATACCCAAATAGCATCAATGACTTTGGAAATAATTTTAATAGTAGCTGTCTGGTTACCTGATTTTACAGTAATTGTATCATTATTATTTACAGTATATGGAACACTAGCTATTCCATTAACACTATATGCAACATTGTTTAACAAAGTTCCATTGATTGTACTGAATTTAACAGTTATTGGAACATTTACGGACAAATCATAAATTTTACCACTTGCATCTGTATAATGATTGAAATATACTCCCACATCAATTGTTTTACCTTTTTGAGCAGTTATATTATCTGGTGTGGTCATTATGATCCATTTACTGATTTTATCATTGGAAACAGTATTATTTCCCCACCAGTTATAATCCATAGTAACTGCAGCATTTCCTGATTTAACATTGAATATTTTGTTAACTTTATTATCAACAATGCTGGAATAAGATACATCAAGAGTATTTCCATTTGTAAGCTGGAAAATTTCACTCTCAGAGCTGTCTCCAGCAGTATTGTTTGAAATTACCGTGTTTTTAATATTAATATTAGCATTTGCACTTGATCCGTAAATAAGATACTGACCAAAACCAGTAGAAGTCATACCAACAGTATTATTCACAATTACAGTATTTAGGATATTTAATTTACTTCTTGACTCAACAACTGATTGCATTGGACCGGATGAACCTCTAATAACAGTATTATTTAAAGTTACAACTGCATTTTGATTATCAATATAAAATATTCCTCTTAAATATGCACACTTATCATTTTCTACAACATTATCAGCTAATTTGGAATTTGAAATAGTTAATCCGTCAAAAATATACTCCCCACTTCCAGAAACATGAATAATAGCTGATCTGGAAGCAGTTCCTACTACATTTTCAAAAGTACAGTTTTTAATTTCTGCATCTGCTGTAGTGCCTATGTCCATAGCACCATATCTGGCTCCAATATCTTTAAAAGTACAATTAATTACTTTAAGAAAACCATCACCTTCAATATATAATGCTGCAGATCTTGTTTCTTCAGATATTAAATTTGCAAAAGTAATGTTTATAAATTCCAAATTGCATCCGTCTTCAGTACATGAAAATGCACGGTTTCCAGTTCCTCTTATAATAACATTATTTCCTTCACCAATAAATGACAGCGTTTTATTGATTTCTAAAACTTTTTGAGAATACTCCCCATCCATTATATGAATAGTATAACCTGATTTTGCTATTTCAATAGCTTTAGTTATGCTGGCTAATGGTTTGTCTTTACTGCCGTCGTTAGTATCACTACCTGTAGTTGCTACCCATAACTCATCAATACTTCCGTCAAGATTAATTTTAATATTTTTAGTATTGGAATCTTTAATTAAATTTTTACCAACACTTAACGTTGCAACACCATTAGCTTTAGGGCTAACGCTAACTTCTGCAGCTCCGTTTTTGACAGTTATACTGTTCTGATTCAAGGTAGCATATTTTTCATCGATAATTGCATTAAGATTAAATACAGGCAGTTTTGTATTATTAAATACAATCTGATAAGCAGAATCTCCAGAAATAGTATTATTACCGACAATACTTAATTTAGCTATTGTAAAATCACATTTATACAATATTCCAACAGAACCATAGGTAGCTGCATTTGTACCCCAGTAATTATCCCTACAGCTTTTAATATATTCAATATTTACATGATTGATATTGTTTATAAAAACATTATTGTCAATAGTGTTTACATTCAATCCATTTTCAAGTAATGCATTGGAAATATTGTTATTCATTATTACATTACTGTTTATAAAAACAGAATTATATCCGCTGACTCTGAATATGTTAGTTGCAGTATTATTGATAAAATAAGAATTAGTTACAGTTAATGAACCTCCATCAGCCCATATTAAACTTTTATATCCTGACTTTTGAAAAGTAACATTATCCAGTACAAGATTACCTCCATTTTGATAAATTAACCCTTTATCATCTGTATTATAATTCAAATCAGTTATTATAACATTTTTTAAAGTTAAAGTACCTTTATTAACAGCAAACAGCCTTACATCTTTGGAATTGCTTCCATTTATTATGTGTGATGCACCATCAACAGTTGTATCTTTATCAATTATGATACCTGATGATAAAGAACCATCACTTGAAGAATCATATTTATAATCCTTATCCAAACTTATGTTCGGATTTGCCTGAATATTCGAATTCAAATCACTAAATGTTCCAACATCCTCAGGAGCAGTTAAAACATCCTCAGAATATGTGGAATTAACTTGCAAGCCATCATTATATCCAACATTATTTAAATCTTCATTAGCATTAACTAATGACATGGAAAATGTTAAAATAATCATGATAACTAAAATAAATCTTTTTTTAATCATCATATCCCCGTTAACTTCATTTTAAATTAATATACATTGAAACTTAAAGTTTTTTATTGAAATAAAATAATTCTTAAGTTTAATCAATATATTTATAATACAAGCATATTTATGATTTGTCAAAATATTTTGAGCAAATTAAGGAAAAATGTTGCAAAAAACAATAATTTAAATATAACACAAACATAAATTTACAAGTATAGGAGAGTGTAAAATTATGAAAACTGTAGCAATCGTAGGAAGTCCTAGAAAAGACGGAAACTGTGATATTTTAGTAAACAAAGTATTGGAAAAAATTGACGGTGAAAAAAGCATTTACTATCTTAATGAATTAGATATTGGTTTTTGTAAAGCCTGTCAAGCCTGTCAAAAAGGCGACTGTGTAAAAGATGATGATGCAAGAAAAATCATTGATGAAATGCTTGAAGCAGATTTATTTATTTTCTCAAGCCCAATTTACTATGGTCAAATGAGCGGACAAGCAAAAACATTAATTGACAGATTCTATCAAGTTTCACAAAATCCAAATAAAAGCTTAGAATGTACAAAAGTAATAGAAATATTTACCCAGGCTCAACCAAGCGATGCATTTGCAGCCTACATTGATTCAATGAAAGTTATACCATTTGGATACATGGGTATGGAAATAATCGATACCATTGTTGCAAAAGGAGCTGCTGGAAAAGGTGACGGATTAGAAGAAGCTATTGCACAAATAGAAAAAATAGGAGATAAATTATAAATCTCCTCTAATCACTTATTTCATAACCTAAATCAGTTAGCTGATTTCTTATTTTATCAGACAATTCATATTGTTTGTTGTTTCTTAATTCTTGTCTAACATCTGAAATTAAAGTTAATAATTCATCAGAAGATCCTGTATCTTTTAAAACAAAATCAATACCTAAAATAAAACCAACATCATCTAAAAATTCACGAATAGCTGAAACATCTTCATCAGCTAAAGAATCAATTTCACTTTTGGAATCATTTATTAATCCGAAAATAGCTGCAATAGCTTTTGGAGTGTTGAAATCATCATCCATACTTTTAAAGAATTCTTCTTTAGCAATTTTTAATGGAGCATAATCAGAAGTGGCATTTTCTATGATTTCACATTCTAATGATTCATAATATTTTTTAATTTTATCTAAACTTTTTTCAGACTGATGAAGTGACTCTTTTGAAAAGTCAATTGGACTTCTGTAATGAGTAGACAATACAAAGAACCTGAATACATCAGCATCATATTCTTTAAGTAATTCACGAATCGTAATGAAATTATTTAAAGATTTAGACATTTTTTCTCCTGAAACATTTAAAAATCCGGTGTGTAACCAGTAATTTACCATAGGACTTTTTCCGCTAACTGCTTCCATTTGGGTGATTTCTGCTTCATGATGAGGGAATATCAAGTCAAGCCCACCTCCATGAACATCATATTGCGATCCGAAGTAGTATTCAGTAATAGCTGTATCTTCAATATGCCATCCAGGTCTTCCTTCACCCCATGGAGAGTTCCATACAGGTTCATCTACATTTTCTCTTTTTTTCCATAATGCAAAATCAATCGGATTTTTCTTAGTAGTTTTAGCTATTTCCCTATGGGATTCCAATTCTTCAATGTTTCTGTTTGATAATTTTCCAAATTCCTTAAAATTGTCTATTCCAAAATAGACTCCGTCTTCAGTTTCATAAGCAAAACCTTTATCAATTAATCTTTGAATTTGGTCAATTATTTCACCCATGTGGTCAGTAGCTCTTGCAAATAAATTAACACCTGTGACATTTAATTTAGCCATGTCTTCAATATATCTTTTTTCAAACTTCTTAGCTATATCACCAGCAGGAATTCCAGTTTCTTTTGACCTTTTAATTATTTTATCATCAACATCAGTAATGTTCTGAATATAAAATACAGTATAACCTTTATATTCCCAGTATCTTTTTATTGTATCAAAAGAAATGTAAGTTCTTCCATGGCCAATATGAGCATCATCATAAACAGTAGGTCCACAAACAAATAAATTAATTCTATTATCATTCATGGTTTCAAAACTTTCTTTACTACGAGTTAAAGTAGAATAAATTTCCATAAAAATACCTCAAAAAAAGCAATATAATTAATAATGAAGGCAAGCTAGGGATTTGAACCCCAGTATCATGGTCTGCAGCCACGCACCTAAGCCGCTCGGTCAGCTTGCCATAAAAAATAAAACAGTAATTAATAGTTTGACTATTATTACATATATAGTTTACGATTTACATTCTGTAACTTCAGAACCTAAACAACCTTGACAATCTTCATCAAGATCATTTTTATCAATGTTTAATTGTTTTAAAACATCCCCAATTTCAATATGTTTGCAAATAGAGCATGTTCTACCAATTATTTCTGTTTTTTTAGCTTCACCATTATGTAATTGAATAGCTAATTCATTAACCATTTCTTTTACATTTGAACTTAAAACAACACCACTACCTCTTTTATCAGTAATATACTGAGATACAGCAGGTTGAGTTATATCCATAAGTTCAGAAACATCCTTTTGTTTCATACCTAAAGCCAATAAATCTTTAGCTAATTCTGATCTAATTGCAGGTATTACATACCATACAACAATTTCACAAGGCGGTTTCATGTTAATCTCCTATTTTTTCAATAAATCATCCAATTCGTCTTCACCATCTTCAGCTAAACAAATTGAATTTTTTTCATATAATATCTTAATGTGTTTATCATTTTCTTTAAGATGCTTTGTAAGAGTATTAATTGCATCAGCTACTGGATCTGGAAGCTTATTATGATCTAAATCAACAGTTTTATGGTGAATTTCAATATTTTCTGCATTTTTACTTCTAACAATTCTTCCGGGAACTCCGACACATGTGGAATCCGGAGGAACATCTTTTAAAACAACAGCACCAGTTCCTATTTTAGAATATTGGCCAACAGTAATATTACCCATTACTTTAGCTCCAGCACCAATAATTGCTCCTTTTTCTATAGTTGGGTGTCTTTTAGTTTTTTGTGTGCTTGTTCCTCCAAGAATTACTCCCTGATAAATAAGTACATCATCACCAACAATTGCAGTTTCTCCAACAACAACACCCATTCCATGGTCAATAAAAACACGCTGACCTATAGTTGCACCAGGATGGATTTCAATACCTGTTAAAAATCTGGCTAAATTTGAATTCATTCTAGCCAATAACTTTAAAGAGTGATTCCATAGATAATGGCTGACTCTATGCATAATAATAGCATAAAAACCAGGATAACATAAAAATATCTCTAGAGTACTGCGTGCTGCCGGATCCTTCTCCTTTATTGTCTTGATTTCACTCTTTAATCTACCAAGCATTAACAAACCCCAAATTGTATTTAGAATATGTATATCTATAAAAATATAACATATAGTATATACATTTTCTATAATACATAATATATAAATTTATTCAAATAACCAGTCAACAGATAAATATCTTGAACCGTCATCAGGTAAAATAGCCAATATTCTTTTACCTTTATTTTCATCCCTTTTAGCTACTTGAATTGCAGCCCATGTTGCTGCTCCAGATGAAATTCCTGCAAAGATTCCTTCTTTTTTAGCTAAATCAAGTAAAGTGTTACCTGCATCTTCATCTTTAACAGGAATAATCTCATCAATAATATCAGAATCATAAATAGACGGAACAAAACCTGCACCAATACCTTGGATTTTATGAGGACCTTTAACTCCTTTTCCTAAGGTTTGGGAAGACTCAGGTTCAACAGCTATAATTTGAACATCAGGATTTTCCTCTTTTAATACTTTTCCAATACCTGTAATAGTTCCCCCAGTTCCTACACCAGCAACTACAGCATCAATTTTACCTTCAGTATCTCTTAAAATTTCTTTAGCAGTAGTTTTAGAATGAATTCTCGTATTAGCTTCATTATCAAATTGATGTAAAACAATACCGTTTGGAATTTCTTTTTCCAATTCATCAGCTTTAGCTATAGCTCCACCCATACCTTCTGAACCTGGAGTTAATACCAGTTCTGCTCCAAATATTCCTAACAATTTCCTTCTTTCAACAGACATGGTTTCAGGCATGGTTAAAATTAACCTGTAACCTTTAGCAGCTGCAGCAAAACCTAATCCAATACCGGTATTTCCACTAGTTGGTTCAATAATTACAGAACCTTCTTTAAGCAAACCTTTTTCTTCAGCATCTTCAATCATTGCAACTGCAACACGGTCTTTTACACTTCCTGTTGGATTGAAAGATTCTATTTTTACATCTACTTCTGCATCTAAATCTTCAGTTATATTATTTAATTTTACAATAGGAGTATTTCCAATAGCATCAATAACACTATTTAAAACTCCTCTTTTTAATTCTGGAACATTTACCATAATTATTTCTCCTAATTAATTCTATTTAAGGTATATTATAAAGGGTTATCATTAATTGTTATATTTTGGAATACCTAATATAACAATAGTTATTGTTTATAACTAATGTTATATAACAATGTTTTTATTTATAAATGTTTCGGAAAATCAGCAGTAATCACAAATATCTGATATTGGACACATTTCACATTGAGGGCTCATCGGTTTACAGATAGTCTGGCCAAACTGAACCATTAAATCATTTAATTTAATCCATAATTCCTTAGGAGCTATTTTAGCTAATTCCACTTCTGTCTGTTCAGGTGTTTTGGTATTTACCAAACCAATCCTATTGGAAATTCTATGAACATGAGTATCAACAGGAATAGCTGGAAGTTCAAATGCATAAACCAGAACACAGTTAGCGGTTTTACGGCCAACACCAGGAAGCTCAACCAGCTCTTTTAAATTATCCGGAACTTCTCCCCCATACTGATCAATCAAAATCCTTGAAACTTCCTTAATTCTAGCTGCTTTTACACGGTAAAATCCGGAACATCTGATTAACCCTTCAACATCATCAGTTGGAGCATCCACAACTTCATAAATGTCTTTATATTTGCCAAATAAGTTTTTAGTAGCCTGATCTGTGTTTTCATCTCTGGTTCTTTGAGATAAAATTGTTCTGACTAAAACCTTGTATGGATCATTATTTAGAAATTTTCTAATTTTATATAACTTATTTAACTCATCAACAATTTTAATAACCTTATCAGTTTTTGTTAGTTCCAACACCAAACCACTTCCTAAATTAACTCCAGTTCAACTCCAATTTCTGCCATAGCTTCAATAAAATTAGGAAAAGACACATCAAAAACTTCTCCATTCGTAATTTCTATATCATGTTTCAGACCAACTAAAGAAAATGCCATAGCCAATCTATGATCTTTATGTGAATCAACAGTACCTGAATGGATTCCACCTTCAATAGACATGCCGTCTTCAAATTCTTTTAAATTACATCCTAATTTCTCAAGTTCTCTGCATGTAGTATCTATTCTATCTGTTTCTTTAACTCTGGCATGTTTAACACCAGTAATGTTAGTAGTTCCATTAGCCAGAGCTGCTAAAATAGCTACTGTAATTAATAAATCCGGAGCATTTGACAAATCAACATCAATACCTTTTAAATTACCTTCAGATGAGATTTCCACATAATCATCAAAAATCTCTATTTTTGCACCCATCTTCTTTAAAATATTCAATATTAACTTATCTCCCTGTTTAGAATCTTTAAATAAATTTAATATTTTTGCATTTCCACCATAAATAGCTACAGCTGCAAGCAAATAAGATGCTGATGAATAGTCGCCTTCAACTACATAGTCACAGGATTTATATTCCTGTTTAGGTATTTTAAATTCATCAATGCGGCAATTTTTAGATTCCCTGTCACAGTCCTCATGACGTACAAAGAATTCATTTTCAATTTTAACACCAAATTTAGCCATTATATCACAGGTCATATTTACATAAGGGCGTGACTTGAATTCAGGCAGTACAAATAAATCAACTCCATTTTCAGATAAAGGAGCAGAAATCAGAATTGATGAAATAAACTGAGAACTGACATTGCCTAAAATATTAGTTTCACCACCTGCATAACCTGGCTTGATTAAAATAGGTGCTTTCCCATTACCATTAATTGAAGCTGCACATACACCTAATGAAGCCAATGATTCTGTTAAAATCTCCATAGGCCTTGTCTGCAAAGAGTCATCTCCTGTTAATATAACTTCATTGTCAGCCAAACTGGCTATGCTTGTCATTAATCTTAAAGTAGTTCCGGAATTACCTAAATCAATAGGAACTTCTGATGAATTGTGCAATTTACCATTGGTTCCGATCACTTCCAAATAATCATCTTTTTTAGTGATATTTGCTCCTAAAGCTCTGCATGCATTAATGGATGACAAAACATCCTGTGAAAAAAGCATATCATGAATTTTAGATGTTCCATCAGCTAAAGAAGCTAATATAACTGCTCTGTGAGAATAACTTTTAGAGGGCGGTGCCTTAACTTCACCCCCAATATTGGAAATATTTTTAACTTTAAGATTCATACTGATAATTATATTTTATAAATTATTATATTTATCTGAAAAGTAAAAAATTTGAAAAAAAGAATAAAAACTTTACTATTAAAAAAAAATAGGAATTGAAGTAAAATTATCTAATTACTTCAACAATAACATCTAAATTTTCAGACTGCAGGATATCCACTTTTTTACCGGAAGCTCCTACAATTTCTTTTGAGATGTTTAATAAATCTTTACCAACAGTAATATCCCCAATAGCCAATTCACCTGAATTTTCTAATTCATCAGCTATTTCTTCAATGTCCCTGGATTTTAGGTAACCTATGATTTTTCCGGCATCTTTTTTAAACATCGGTCCGATTTGAGACATGTCAGGTTCAACTTCAATGATTTTTTCATGGACTTCAGGTTTTCCTGTTTTAATAGCCAAATCATCAATTTTAAGAGTTCCTTCAATATCCTGTGAAAATTCATTGAACACTTCAACTAAATTGCCGTCATTGGTATAAACATTGACTTCAGATAACTGAGCGTTAAGAGGTATTTTTGAACTGGATTTGAATCTTCTTACTTCATCGATTAAATCTACAGTGATATTACCTTTATTTTCGTATTCTTCACTTACCAAATCTTCATTAACTTCAGGCCAGGAGGTTTTATGAATAGATTCCCCGTCACCGAAGTACTGGTAAACTTCCTCTGCAAAGAATGGTACAATTGGAGATAATAATTTTAATGAAGTTTCAATAACATTTCTTAAAGTGTATTTAGCTGCTTTTCTTGATGAATCGCTTACATCATCATTGTACAATCTGTATTTTACTGCTTCAATGTATTCATCACAGAAATCATGCCAGATGAACTTTTCAATTGATGTGATTGTAGTTGCAAAATCATAATTTGCAAATGCATTATCTACAACTTTATTGAGGTTATTTAATTTAGATAAAATCCATAAATCAAGAGGATCAAAGTTATCTTTTATTTCATCATAGCTTACATCTTCATCAAATATCTGCATACTAATGAATCTGAATGCATTCCAGAATTTTCTTAAGAATCTGTAACCGTGTTTAATGTCTTTCCAGTCAAATATTACATCTGAACCCGGTACACTGTTAGCTGCCCATGTTCTTAAAGCATCTGCACCATACTGTTCAATTACTTCATCAGGTGCAATTACATTTCCTCGGGACTTACTCATTTTGTATCCGTCTTCACCAAATACCATACCATTGATTACAATATCATCAAATGGTTTTTTACCGGTTAAAGCAAGACAACGAAGTGTTGTATAAAATGCCCATGTTCTGATAATATCATGTCCCTGTGGACGGATATTTGCCGGAAAATTGTTTTCATAACCTTCATTAGGCCATCCTGCAATTGAAAGTGGTGAAATGGAGCTGTCCATCCATGTATCTAAAACATCCTCTTCTCCGATGAATTCTTCACAGCCACAGCTGCATGCTTTTTTAGGTTTATCATGAGTAGGATCAACTGGCAAGTCTTCAACATCAGGAAGCATTACTTTTCCACAATCTTTACAGAACCAGACAGGTATAGGAGTTGCAAATAACCTTTGTCTTGAAATACACCAGTCCCATTCCATAGAATCTGCCCAGTTAATCATACGGCTTTTCATATGTTCAGGAACCCAGTTCATTTCTTCTGCTGCTTCTTTAGTTTGCTCGATTAACTTATTTACAGCTACAAACCATTGTTTTTTAACTAAAATTTCAATAGGAGTTTTACATCTCCAGCACTGACCAACATTCTGGTCAACTTTTTCCTGTTTTAAAAGATATCCTTCATCTTTCAAATCTTCAATAGTTTTAGCTTTACATGTAGCCAAATCCATTCCTTCATATCTTCCTGCAACTTCAGTTAATCTGCCTTTTTCATCAATAGCATCAAGAATTTCCAGATTATGTTTATTTACCCAGGCTACATCTGTTTTATCCCCAAAAGTACAAACCATTACTGCACCGGTACCAAATTCAGGGTCTACTTCTTCATCAGGATAAATTTTTACTTTCTGATGAGATAAAGGCACTTCAACATATTTATCAACTAAATGAGCATATCTTTCATCATCAGGATGAACTACAACAGCTACACAAGCAGACATTAACTCCGGACGAGTAGTTGCAATCATTACTCCTTCATCTTCAGGATTAGCCTCTTTGCCTGAAACTTTAGAACTGGCTATATTATCATAAGAATCTTCCATAGCTGGAGGGAAGTTAACATAGTTTAAAAATGTTTCATTATCGCTGTATTCCACTTCTGCAAAAGCAATAGCTGTTTCACAACGAGGACACCAGTTAACCGGATGTATTCCCTGGTAAATCAATCCTTCATCATACATTTTTAAAAAGGAATACTGTGTCCTTTTCATGTATTCGGGAGTCATTGTAATAAATTCACGGCTCCAATCCTGTGAAAAACCTAAAGCTTGCATCTGATCTTTCATTTTAGCTATGTTCTGGGTAGTTAACTCAATACAATACTCTCTGAATTTAGCTCTTGAAACATCATTTTTCTTAATTCCATGAGTTTCTTCAACTTTAACTTCAGTAGGAAGACCGTGACAGTCCCATCCCTGAGTAAATAGAACGTCCAATCCTTTTAATCTCCTATATCTTGCATTCATATCAATATAAACCCAATTCAATACATGGCCTAAATGAATAGAACCTGTTGGATATGGTGGTGGAGTATCAATTATGTATCTAGGTTTAGTTCCATCACCGAGGAATTTATAAAGCTCCTCATCTTCCCATTTTTGCTCCCAAATCTTTTCTTTTTTAAAATCATAGTCTTTAGGAATATTCTCATTTGACATATCTTTTCTCCAAATAATTAAATAAAAATAATATTATTAAATATGTATTTCTTTATTTAAAAATATATAAGAAAAATTTCATTGCTGTCAAGTTAAGGTTTTGCATTTTTTTAAAAGCTGTTTTGGATGTTTGATTTGCATTTTTTGTGATAATATTTCTTTTTATCTCTTTCTTTGTTTGTTGGTGCTTTAATTTTTGTGTATACTAGGTCTTTTCTTGCTATGTCTAGTATTTCTTCTACTATTTGTTTTATTTCTTCTTTATCGTCTGTTAGGAGCCGGGGCATTTCTTCTTTTATGTTTCCGATAAGTGTGTTTACATTGCTTTTGTAAACATATTTGTATTTTGTTGTTTATTTTGGTTTTCTTGTTATTTCTTCTTCTGCATCATGTTTGAGTGATATTAGTATATTTAATAGGTATATGTGGCTGTAGAAGTCTTGTTCGATGATTATTTTCTTTTTTCCTGTGAATTTTTCAATGTGAAGTTTGTTTTTTAATCTGTCGTAGTTTTTTTCTATTGTCCATCTTGTTCCATATAATTCTTTTAATTCTTCTGGTGTTGCTATTTCTTTGGGTAAATTGGTAAATAGTGTTTCTGTTTCTCCGGTTTTGAGTTTTACGAATACTATTCTGACTTTTATTTCTCGTATTTTTCTTGCGAATTTTTTCACTTCTTCTGTGAAAAAATTGTTGATTTGTGCTTTTTTTATGTTGATTTCGTGTGTTTCGTCGGTTTTTCCTTCTTTTTTCATTTTATTTTGTTGTTTTTTAAATGTGTGTGTTTTTCCACGTATTATGAAGTAAGAGTCTAATAGCATGGTTTTGAACATTATTTCTATGGAGTTATAGAATCTATCATAGGTTGTTATTGTCTTTGTGAGGTCTATTTTATTTTTTACATCGTCTAAGTGCATTAATGCGTGTTCTATTTCGCTGGTGCTTTTATTGGTTATGTTTGATGAGATTATGAAGTCCCATTTTGTATCGGCCATGCAAGAGATTCTTGCAGTTGATGTATCTTTCATTAGTTCAGTTTTTTCTGGAATTTCAAATTCTTCTCTTGTTAATTTTGTGTTTGGGATTTCAACAATTGACCCATCAATTGCATAGACGTTAAAACCTTTGAAAGTTGTCATTTCGTCTTTATGAGCATATATTTTTGAAATTAAGCTGCCATTCATGTCAATATAAACTTGAGGATCAATAAATTGTCTTTTTTCAGAAACTGCTTGTTTAGTAATTCTAACACCTCTATCGTTCAATTCGTTTCTTAAAAAACGATTAATCTCAATAGATGTTGTTTTTTTATTATTGCACAATGGATATTTAATCATTGACTCTAAACTCAATTTTCCTTTTCGAGTAAAATCAACATCACTTAATACATATTTTCGTTCAACAAAATTATTAAAATTTCCGAATTCATCTGAAACTATCCTACTTAAAAACATGCCTAAATCAACTCCAATTTAACTATATCAAACTAAAATAAACTAACATACTTAAATAAATATATATAATTACTAATAAATAAAATTAACTATAAAAAATACTTAAAATTAAATATAATTAAAATAAAAATAGATACAATTAAAATAAAAAGAATATAACAAGTTATAAAATAAATAAGCAAAAAATAAGAATAATTAAATGAAAAAAAACTAAAAATCAAAAAAAAGCTTAGCTTGACAGCAATGGAAAAATTTAAATTATCCGGAAATCCTTTTTGAAATTTTGTTGAATCAAACTAATATTTTAAGATGCATTCCTCATTTACACATCCATACGGTTTAGTGCTGTTTATCCTACTGAATTTTCATTTTATTTTTATTTAACGATGGATTTCAAGAGGTATTTAATTTCTTCATTAATATCCCATCAGATAAATTCAGTATCCCATAATTTAAAAACCATATAACAGATCAGTAATTAAAATAAATCAATATGCAACTTCTGCTGTAAAAAAATTAGAAAAATTTCAACAGAGTCAGAAACTTAATAAAAACAGATACTTTAATAATGATTAACTACACTAAATAATAAATGTATAAAAGAATATAAAAGGACTGTTAAAAATGGAATTATTATGGTTTTATGTTGCAATCGTACTAGCTATAAGCGACACAATCCACACACAAATCGTATGGAAAATCTTTAATAAGTTCTACCTTATTTTAGGAGGAATAATTAATAATTCAGTAAATGCTCCATGGAAAACATGGATTATACATGAATTAATGGAAGCAGGATTCCACTTTATTTTTGTGTCAATAGCATTTTTAAACTTAGAAATAGGAATATTAGCAGCATTTATTCATTTTGTGATAGATGTAAGCCACACATTACTTATTAGCAGTCATATGAATGAATTAGAACACAGATCATTACATTTTGTAATTGAATCATTATTCTTCATAGCTATTTATGGATTATAAAAATAATTTTATTGGAGTATATTAAATGCCAGTTATTACATTCAAATATCAAGATTTAAAAGATTTAGGAATAGATATGGAAAAAGACGAATTGATAAACACTTTACCAATGATGTCAAGTGATATTGAAGACTTTGACGATGAAGAAATCAAAGTGGAATTTTTCCCGAATCGTCCGGACAATTTATCTGTAGAAGGAGTTGCCAGATCTTTTAAAGGCTTTATCAATCAGGAAACAGGACTTCCAAAATACGAAGTTACACCGTCAGATGAAAGTGTAATTGTAGATGCTGAAGTAGCTAAAATCAGACCTTATATTGCCTTTGCAAAAATCGAAGGTGTTGATTTTACTGGTGACAAACTTAAATACATTATGGATTTCCAGGAAAACCTCCACTGGGTAATCGGAAGAGACAGAAAAAAAGTAGCTATCGGTATTCACAATGCAGATGTTGTATCCCAGCCATTTAATTACATAGCTACTCCTAAAGATGAAAATGCATTTGTTGCTCTTGAAAAAGATACTCCAATGACTCCTGAAGAAATATTAACCCATCATGAAAAAGGAGTTGCTTATGCTCATCTTCTTGAAGATTTTGATAAATATCCTTTAATTTTAGACAAGGATAATCAGGTACTTTCCATGCCCCCAATCATCAACGGAGAACTTACAAAAATTGATGAAAATGTGAAAAACATTATTGTAGATGTAACTGGAACTGACGAACGTGCAGTTAACCAGTGTTTAAACATTATCTGCAGTTCATTTGCAGAAGTCGGCGGAAAAATAAAAAGTATGGAAGTTAAATACGAAGACAAAAGCATAACTACTCCTGATTTAAGTCCTCAAGTAAAAAATGTCCATGTTGATGTAGCTAACAGTTTAATTGGTGGAACTGACTTAAATGCTGAAGATATACAACAGTTATTATCCCAGGCACGTTTTGACTCAGAAATATTAAATGACAATGAATTAAAAGTTTACATTCCATCCTACAGAATAGATATCCTTCATGAAGTGGATGTTGTTGAAAACATTGCGGTACAATACAGAATTAATGATGTTGAAGCTAAACTTCCAGACATTTCAACAATAGCTTACGAACATGACTGGTTCAGATCAGAATCCCTTATGAGAGAAGTTATGATTGGATTAGGATTCCAGGAAATCATGAGTTTAATGCTTACTAATGAAGATGCACACTTCAGCAAAATGAAACAAAAGGAAATTGACCACGTTCAGGTAGCAAGACCTATTACAATTGACAGAACCATGATTCGTACCAGTCTAATCAACAGTTTAATGGAGTTTCTAGAAGACAATAAACACGAAGATTTACCTCAAAAAATATTTGAAATCGGTGATGTCCTATACATGGATGAAACCCAGGAAACTAAAGTAAGAGCTTCCAAAAAACTAGCCGGATTGATTTGCCACTCAAGTGCGAACTTTACTGAAATCAAATCTGTTGTAACCAGCTTACTTCAAAACTTAGGTTATTCCATGGAAATCAGCGACAGCAACAATCCCAGTTTTATAGCTGGAAGGGTAAGTGATGTAAAAGGAACTTCAGCTAATGGAAATATATCAGGTTTCTTCGGTGAATTCTCTCCAGAAGTAATCACTAACTTTACCCTAGATTATCCGGTAATCGGATTTGAAATTGAATTTAACCCACAGGAATAATTCAATTTTCTAATTACTCTTTTTTTAATTTTATTTTATCAAGGAATTTAAAGATAAATCACTTATAAGCAATTTTTCCAATTATTAGGCAATTTAGATAATTAGCCTGTCAATACCACAGTTTTTTCATTTGAACATCAATTTCAGAGTAATTTACATCAGGATTATTCTGAGAAGAATTGTTAACTGAAATGCTTTGTGAATCTTCACCAGGCTGTGCTGTTTGCTCAGCAGCTATCAAAACACCACCAACAGCCATAATTACAATTAAAAATAAAACCCAATTATTCATGGTTATTCTCCGATTACAGTTATATTAATTATCCTGTTGTGTCTTGGCCCGTCTAATTCTATAAAAAATACTGACTGCCAAGTTCCCAAATTTAATTTATTGTTAGATATTGGAACAGACTCACTAGAAGAAAGTAAAAATGATTTTAAATGAGATTCAGCATTATTATCAATATTATCATGTTTATAACTAAATTTATTGGAAATTATATTAGATAACACAAATTCCAAATCTTCAAGCAGACCTTCCTCATTTTCATTTACACAAATAGCTGATGTGGAATGTTTGGAAAATATATTTACAATTCCATTACTGATATTGGAATTAGCTATTATTTCATTAATCTTAGATGTTATATCAATAATTTCAAAAGTCTTATTTGTATCCAAATTAATCTCAATATTTTCAATTAGCATTATAAAAATATTATATAGAAACCAGTATTTAAAAATTAAAAAACAAATAAAACCTGTAAAATTTTACAGACTCAAAAAATTAAGAAAAATTCATAATCTAAATAAAATAACCTGTAATATATTACATAAATGCAAATGTTTCAGGAGGTAAATAAATAATATTATCTTCTTTGACAATATTTGATTTGGTATTTGAAATAATTATACCATGAGGAGAATTATATGTACCAATAGCACGTTTAATTTGACTTTTATCCTTTTTACCACAGCTTACTTCAATTGGAATAGGTTTTTCTAATCCTCTTTGAACAATAAAGTCAACATTTTTCCCACTACTTTTTTTATTGCTGTCATCATAGTATATTTTATAATTTATGTGATTTTTATTATCCAAATCATGAAAACTTGAAGCTACATAAGTTTCAAGCAGTTTTCCCATATATGCTGTTTCATCCTCAAAGGTAGCATTGCCTATATTTAATATAAGATTATGTTTTAAACTTGATGTTGCAAAAAAATATTCATAAGGTTTTGTTGTTCGTTTTACTGATGAAGTAAACGGTTCAATATGAAATATTAATTGTGTTTTTTCAAGAATATTTAATACTTTAGTGACTAAAGCAATCTTGGCATCAAAATGATTTGAAAGAGAACCTTTTGAAACTTCACCGGGATTTTGAAAAGCAAAAAAATTCAAAATCTGAAAAGCAAGATATTGTGTATCATTATTTATACCTTCAATATTAGCCATATCCGTTGTAACAACTTTATCCACCATATCAACAATTTTTTTAGTTATATCATTAGTATTTTGATAAAATGAAGACGGAAAACCTCCAAATTCTAAGAAATTTTTCCATTCAGACATGTCATAGTTTGAAAAACTTGAATATATATTAATTATTCTTCTTTCTAACTCTGCAATATTTTGCACATTTCCGTCAAAAATCATTTGAATTAATGACTCTGAAATATCATTTTTAAAATTTCCATATTTTAATTTTAAATGTTCTGAATATGTTAACGGGTAAATTGGAATATTTAATAATCTCCTTGCAGCATCAGGATTATAAGAAAGTTTTAGTGCAGATGATCCACTGAAAATCATGAAAATATTTTTAGTACCGTCAAATATTAATTTTCCATTTAATGCCCATTCTTTATCATATTGTGCTTCATCAATTAAAATGAATACTGGTTTAGATAATGTTTCAATTATTGAATTATGATATGTTTCTAAATAGGAATTGACAACACTAAAAATATCAGCATTACCTATTTTTTTTAATCGATCACAAGAAAAATACAAAATATTTTCAGGAGATATCCCTCTTTCTTTTAGAAGATATTCATATACCTGAAATAGCAGAGTTGTTTTTCCAACATCACGTACCCCCGGTAAAACAAGAAAACGATTTATATTATCTCCTTCAAGAAAATTATCAATATATTTTATAATATTATCATAATCAGAACGTTTATTAAATTTTTTATCTTTGTGTGTTAACTCCTGATTTAATTTCATAGGTACTGACAATATTTGATTTCTAATATATTTATTTTGCAATTCGTTCATTGTTTTGCCCCCTCAAAATAATAACTATTACTATATATAGTCATAGTTATTTATATATACTACTATTTTTAACAGTTATAGTTATTTATATATACTACTATTTTTAACAGTTATAGTTATTTATATATAACTAACCTTTTTAATCATCATAGTTTTAAAATTTAAGGTTACATCATCATTTAGTTTATTTGTATCCAATTAAACCTAATATTTCCAATTATGAAAATATTATATGAAACTAGTATTTAAAAATTAAAAAAAAGAAAAATGAAAAAATGTTTATCACATTTTATTTTTACGTTTATATCCTATTATAAATAAAACCAATAAAGCAATTATTGCAAGAATAATAACTCCTGATGTATTTTGAATTACTTTAGATATTTTATTTGGAGACACTAGCTCATAGGATTTTCCTTCTTTTGATGAACCGTCATCACTTGGAGAACCGCTGCTGTCTGAAGATTCTGCTGCACTTTGATCTCCTTTAGCCATAGCATCTTTACCGCTTAAAGATTCATATTTCTGATAGTAATCAGAACTATTTGTTCCAAGATTTTGTGAAAATTCATCAGAGTTTTTGATATTTGCAATACCACTCTCACCAGAAGCATCTCCTGAACCAGAACTGTCACCAGTTTTATTACCTGAGTTATCACCATCAGAACCAGACGGTTTGCCGTCAGATCCCATGTTGTCACCTTTACCAGAATCATCATTACCTGAATCGTCTTTTTTATTATAAGAAATTACATTCTGCTTTATTTTTTTAATTTCCTGATTATGTTCTCCGCCAACCTGAATTTCAACTTGGTGGTCAACATTAGGGTCTACTTTAATTACTGCTTTACCATTTTCTAAAGTTGCAGTATACATATTACCGTCAACTTCAACCTGAACTGCAATAGTTCCAGCTTCTTTTACTGGAGTATCATCTTCAACCATTTGAATTCCTATACCGTTAGGCAATGATACTGCAGTTAATCTTAAAATTTTGGCAAGCAACAGCGGGCAGACAAATGTGTTTTCAGGGTCATCAGAATTAAAAAAATTCGGACCTAATGTAATCATATTCTGTAAAGGATTATTTTTAGCCTGGAAGTTTTCATTATGTGCAAATGAATTATATGACACATAAACTCCATTATTAGCTACAGCACTATATGCATCCCCGAATAAAAGACCATTACCAGATTCAAAACCACCTAATTCACAGTCAGGGTTTTGAATATTGTGAATCATCGTATTTGCTTTAATTTCATCTCCCCAGGACTGACAATTTATATAAATACCATTTATATTGTAATTAAGGAAATTATGAGTATAGGAATTGTTAAAAGATTTGCCGTATAATGAAATTCCGTTAAAACTATTATTGCAGCAATAATTTGAAGTTATATTGGAATTATCAATATCATAAATCTCAATTCCTGATCTGCCATTGAACATCATTGTGTTATTGGCTACATAACAACTGGAAACATTTTTAAGCTGAAGCCCGTTTTCCTGGGCATTATTTAAAACATTTCCAAATAAAGTTACATTCTTTGAGTTTTTAACCAAAACATTATTTCCGGCATCAACAATAGAATTTTCCCTAATAATAGTATTGTCCGAATTATCAACAATAACTCCATAATCTGATGATGTAGCTACAATATTAAATCCGGATAAGACACTGCCTGCACTATTTTTTGTGAAATAAAATCCAAAAGTTTTATCAATATTTAACTCCTGAGCTTTATTGGACAGCTCTCCAGATGTATAAACCGTACTGTTAACATTAGAGACAATATTTACTTTTTTGTCAACAACTAATGAAATCCCCTTATATTCCTTGCTAACAAAATTAAAGGTATCTCCCTGTCCAGCATTATCCAACATTGATTGAATGTCATCACTGGATAAGTCGGAAGAAACATCATAGATAGTAGTTCCAATAACAATGTCATCATTACTGTATTGTAATTCATCAGCTCCGTAAACAGATGAAATCAGGATTAAACCTAAAAGACATATGATAAAAAGATTTAACAGTTTTTTATATTTCTTTTCAACCATGTCAATCTACCATCAACATACATTATAAATCAATAATTATATTGATTAAATTTGTATATGGAAATCAAAGCATATAAATATTTTCAAATAATTTAGCACTTTATAAACAATTTAAACAAAAAAATGACAGCTATACCCTACTTTTAAAGCAAACATATTAAAAATTCAAATCGAAATATTTATAATAACTATAAACAAACGATATACCATTAAATACCTAACAAGTATTTAATGTCATTAAATGAGGTAGAATAATGAATAAGAAAGGATTGATATTATCCATATTAATAGCATTAATTGTTATTTTATCTTCAGGCTCTGTTTTTGCAGAAGACATAAGCAATGCAAATTCTGATGACAGCGCTTCAAGTCCAATAGCAAATGATGCAGTTTATGGAGAAACAACAACATCTTCAAATTATACTGTTCATACTGGATCAAATAGTTCAACTATTCAAAACATTATAAACAGTATGCATGACGGAGATGTATTGAATTTTGAAAAAGGTGAATATAAAGACATTTGCATATATATTGATAAAAATATTACTGTAAACGGTAATGGTGCACAATTAATCGGTTATCAAACACCGGGAATCAACAATACAAATATCCCAGATATTGTTAAAAACACAACAAAAACTGGAGGATACGGAATAAGTAATTTTGCAACTGTTTATATTCTTAAAACATCAAATGTAAAACTTAACGGATTAACTATGGTTAGTTTAAACAGTACAACTTATTCCAATGCTGTACTTTACGCTTACCAATCCAAAAATTTAGAAATAATCAACAATACCATAATCGGATCTTCATGGGGTATTTATTTACAGACTTGTGTAAATACTACAATAAATCAGAATACCATTAAAAATCAGGCAACAACCGGTATTTTAAACTTTGGATCTGCAAAAAGCATAATAAAAAATAATAAAATTACAAATGCTGTAAACCACGGTATTGACGTAAGACACGGAACCGGACCAAACGTAACAGTATTCAACAACACCATCATCGGTTCAAAAGAAGGAATCTATCTTATGCATTCCGGAGGACATACTGTATATAACAACACTCTTATTAACTGTACCATCAGTTCAATAACCTGTTATGGTTCTTCCAATATTTACATATACAATAATACAATGTTTAAATCAAGAATGGGAGTATTATTGGGTTCAGGATTTTCAAATATCACCATTGGTGAAAATAATTACAAATTAGCTAATTTACCTTACCCTCCTACTTTTGTATATTATGTTGGAATCGCAGATTCTGCATATCAAAGTCCGCAAAGTGTAAGTGGAACTTATAGTGACAGCAGCACTTATTCTCCAGAATACAGCAATAAAATTGATATTGAAACTCCTAAAGACATTGTAATTGATTATAGTGGAATATTAAAACCTACCGGAACTACCTACACTGTTCCTGTCGGCACTGCAAGTGAAGATATTCAAAAAATGATTGATTCAATGAAAGACGGAGACACATTATCCTTTGAGAAAAACGGAATTTATGAAAATATCTGTATTTATGTTGATAAAAACATTAAAATACTTGGAAATAATGCAACATTAATCGGATATGAAACAAAAGGTGTTAACAACTCCAATATTCCTTTAAAAGTATGGAAAAAAACTAATGAAGGAGGATATGGATGTGCTTACTTCTCAGTATTGTATTTATTCAATACCAATAATACAGTTGTATCTGATTTGAATATTGTTGGAAAAGCTCCAGGATATAATCCAAATACTGTTGGTACAACTACTGACGAATATAAAACTACTTCAATTTACTCAGAATCCAATAAAAACATAACAATTACCAATTGTGATGTAAAAGGATCTTCATGGGGTATTTTCTTACAATATAATAAAAATGCAGTTATTGCAAATAACAACATCCATGACCAATACACAACAGGATTAATAAACTTCGGATCAGCTAACAGCATTATTGCAAATAACACAGTTACCAATGCTGTAAACCACGGTATTGATGTAAGACACGGAACCGGACCAAACGTGACAGTATTCAACAACACAGTTATCGGTTCAAAAGAAGGAATCTACCTTATGCACTCTTCCGGACACAAAGTATACAATAATACTATTATTAAATGTACTTTAAGCTCCATAACTGCATACGGTTCAGGTAATGAAGCAATATTCAACAACACATTAAGTGGAAGCAGAATAGGCATAATTGTTGGTGGCGGATACTACAATGTAACCATTGGCAGCAATAATTACAACTTAGACAGATTACCGTTCCCTCCATCATTCCCATACTACATTGTTCAGGCAGACAATAAATACCAAAATCCTGACAAAGCACAGGGAACTTACTATGACTCTGCAAAAGAACCAAAAGCAGTTATTATCGTTGATGACATTACCATGTATTATAAAAATGGAACTAAATTACATATTACTTTAAAAGACAACAAAGGATATAATTTAGCAGATACTCCAATTACAGTTACAATAAATGGTGTTTCTTACAAAAAAACCACTGATAAAAATGGTGCTGTTGAAATGAATATTTATTTAAAACCTGGAGTATACACTGCAACAGTTGCTTATGCAGGAAATAAAACAATTGGAGCAAACTCTGTAGATGCTAAAATTACCGTTTTACCAACCATAACAGGTAACAACATAACTAAAATGTATCAAAATGGAACTCAATTCTTTGCTACATTTGTAAATGGCCAAGGAAAAATATTAGCTAATACAAATGTTACATTTAATATCCATGGTGTATTCTACACTAAACAAACTGATGCTAACGGAACAGCTAAGATGAATATTATGTTAAGACCTGGCCATTATATTTTAACTGCATATAATCCTGTTAATGGTGATGAACAAGGATTCAGTATAGATGTTAAATCTTTAGTTGAAGCTAGTGATTTAACTAAGTACTACTTAAATGCATCTAAATTCCAAGCAACCATTTATAACAAAGACGGTTCTTTAGCAGTAGATAAAAATGTAACCTTTAACATAAACGGTGTTTTCTACACAAAAACCACTGATAAAAACGGTGTTGCAAGCTTAGGAATAGCTTTAAGACCTGGAAACTATACTATTACAACTATGGTTGACGGTTTGGATATTGGAAACAAAGTCACTGTATTACCGACTTTAGTAACTAAAGATTTAGATATGAAATACTTAGACGGCAGTAACTTCACTGCACAAACTTTAGATGGTCAAGGTAAACCATTAGCTAACCAGAATGTATCATTTAATGTAAATGGTGTCTTCTATCACAAAGTCACTAATAAAGATGGTATTGCAAGCTTAGGAATCAGATTAATGAGTGGTGAATACATTATAACTTCCTACTGGAATGATTTCCAAACTGGAAACACAATAAAAATAGCTTAAAAAGAGGTTAAAAACCTCTAATTTTTTCTTTTTTTCAAAAAAATAATTTTAAAATCAGTAACTGTTTCTTCTGGAATAAGCTATATAGACAATGAATATTCCTATTAAAAGAAGAACAATTTGTGGAAATATTGCAAATAAAACAACTGGAATCAATTTTAATTCTGCTAAAATCCATAAAAGAGCATAAATTATAATTAAAATTCCCATAAGCATAGCTATTTTATTAGCTATTTCCTTAAAATCATATGGAATTCCACCTGGTATTGGCATTATAACACCTTTACAATTCTTTTATACCTTCAGAAGTGCCAATTATAACTTTATCAACCATCTGAGTAAAAATACCATTTTCAACAACACCAGGAATAGAATTCAAATCTATTTCCATATGCATCGGGCTTTCTATTTTTTCAAATTTGACATCAATGACAAAATTTCCATTATCTGTTATGACCGGTCCGTCTTTACGCTCACCCATTCTTATTTCACATTTTGCACCCATATCTTCCAAAGTTTGTATAACAACACGTGATGCATCAGGAATTACTTCTACAGGTACTGGGAAGTTTCCAATTTCTTCAACATATTTAGATTCATCTACAATTACAATAAATTTCTTCGCAGCATAATCTACAATTTTTTCTTTAGTGTGAGCTGCCCCCCCACCTTTAATAAGATTAAGGTTTTTATCTACTTCATCTGCACCGTCAACAGCCAAATCAATGTCATGTTCTTCCAAGCTGGTAATTGGTATGTTCCATTGTTTAGCAAGCAGTAATGATTGAAAAGATGTAGGAATTCCCATAACATTTATTCCTTCATCAGCTATTCTTTTACCTACTGCTTCAATGAAATAATGAGTTGTAGATCCTGTTCCAAGTCCTAAGACATCTCCATCTGTAACATATTCTGCTGCTTTATAACCTGCTTCTTTTTTAAGATTCATATTAACATATCCTTATTTTTAAATAACAAAACCTAATGTAAGTTTATTAAGTTTATATCCTTTTTTACATTCACCTTTATGTTTTCCATGATTTTTTAAAACAATACATTTGTCCCCATCAACTAATCCTTCAGGGAAGCAATAATCATGATATTCACATTCTTCGTCACAATCAACAGATTCATAAGAAAATGTAGACCCTTCAAAAACACTTTTTGAGGAAGAAAGTAATGTTATATTAGACCTGTCAACTTCTACCGGAATAACTATATTTTCAGCATGAACTGGGCACTTTTGTTCATTATCACGAACATCAATGATTTTATATTTCCTATTTTTTTCTAAAGAGTCAACACAAGATGCTTTAAATCTACAACTTTCACATTCATCTACAGAACCATAAAAAATAAACTCATTACCCTTTTTTGCCAAATCTTTACCAATTAATGTAATCATTTTATCACTCCAGTTTTTAGAGCTAATTCATAAGCTGCATCTTCAGATATGCCATTATCTCCTAAAATAGTATATCTCTCCGGCCTAATAGTATGTGCCATTGTTAATGCATCAATAACATTTTCATCACTAATTCCCAATTCCTTAGCAGATGTTGGAGCCCCAACAGCTTTTAAACTATTTCTAATAAATTTCCAGTCCCCACCGTATAAATACATCATCAAAATAGTTCCAACACCACATTGTTCACCATGTAAACAAGGCTTATCTAAAATCTTATCTAAAGCATGCGAAAATGTGTGTTCTGATCCACTAGCCGGACGACTGGAACCTGCAATACTAATAGCCATTCCACTACTAAACAAAGTTTTAACAACAAGACGTGCACTTTCTTCCAAACCCGGTTTAATACTATCAACATTATCAGTAATCATTTTTGCAGACATTATAGATAATGATGCTGCAGATTCACTATATGGCTCATTTTTTAAACGATGAGCTAACTGCCAATCCTTAATAGCTGTAAAATTTGAAATCAAATCTGCACAACCTGCAGATAATAATCTAAAAGGCGAATTTGCAATAATTTTACTGTCAGCAATAACAGCTATTGGTGCATGGGCTTTAGCAGATGTTGCAGTTTTAGGATTTTTTATTGAAGCTAAAGGAGATACAATACCATCATGTGAAGCAGTAGTTGGCATTGAAACAAAAAATACATTTTTATCAAATGAAGCTAATTTAGCTACATCAATAACTTTTCCACCACCAACACCTAAAACAGTAGTATTCGGAGCAATCATTTCACTGACTTCATCTACTGAATCATAAGATACTTTCTCAACAATTTTAACATCTACTTCAATGTCCTTATCTTCAAGACTTTCAATAACATGTTTTGCTGCAATATCATATGTATTCGGACCTGTTAGAACTAAAACTTTATTGTCTAAATGTAAATCCTTACAAATTTCACCAGTTTCATATATAACATCCGGTCCGATGTATACTTCACGAGGCATTTGTATTTTTCTAGTATTCATAATATCTCCCAAACATATTATACATTTGTATATTTTTAATTAGTAGTTATAAATAGCTTATCATTTAGGTATGACAAAATTTTCTTTAAATAGATTTAATAGGCATTAACAACTGATATATAATTATTATAAAAATTTAATTAAGGTGATATGGTGGAAAATTTTAGTGAATGGTTTCATGACATATTAGAAGAAGCTAACATAACTGATTCAAGATATCCTATTAAAGGAATGGCTGTATGGATGCCTTACGGTTTCCAAATAAGAAAATATACAACAAATCTAATAAAAGAAGTATATGATCGTGATCATGAAGAAGTTTTATTTCCACTTCTTGTTCCAGAAACAGAACTAGCTAAAGAAGGATTGCATGTAAAAGGATTTGAAGATGAAGTTTACTGGGTTACTCATGGAGGTAAAACTCAATTAAATGAGAAATTAGCCTTAAGACCAACTAGTGAAACATCAATCTATCCAATGTACTCACTATGGATCAGGTCCCATATTGATTTGCCATTGAAATATTATCAAATTGTAAATACATTCAGATATGAAACAAAACATACAAGACCACTTATTCGTGTTCGTGAGATTACTACCTTTAAGGAAGCACATACTGCTCATGCAAGCAAAGAAGAGGCAGATATTCAGGTTCAGGAACATATTGAAAACTATAAAGAAATCTTTGATACATTAGGTATCCCGTATACTTTAACTAAAAGACCTGAATGGGACAAATTCCCAGGTGCAGATTATACAATGGCATTTGATGCAATAATGCCTGATGGAAAAACCTTACAAATTGGTACTATCCATAATCTAGGTCAAACATTTGCAAAAACCTTCGATATAACCTTTGAAGATAAAGACGGAGAACATAAACTGGTTTATCAAACTTGTGCAGGTTTATCTGACAGAGTAATAGCTTCTGCAATCGGAATTCATGGAGATGAAAAAGGATTACGTCTTCCACCGGAAATTTCACCAAAACAAATAACAATCATTCCTATTTTATTTAAAAAAGGAAAAGAAGAAGTTTTAGCTAAATGTGAAGAACTTAAAAAAGAGTTTGAATCTGCAGGATTACGTGTAAATATTGATGACAGAGACATCAGACCAGGTAAAAAATTCTATGACTGGGAATTAAAAGGAACTCCAATAAAACTTGAATTAGGTCCTAGAGATTTAGAAAACAACAAAACAATAGCTATGCGTAGAGATGAACTGGAAAAAATTGAACTTGATTTAGATGAAAATCTTGTTGGCAATGTAATTAGTTTAATTGATGAATTAAATGAAAACCTTGCTGAAAGTGCAAAAGAATTCCATAAAGACCACATTAAATTTGCATCTGACATTGATGAAGTTAAAGAGTTAATTGAAGCAGGAAATGTTGTAGCAGTTAACTGGTGTGGAGATACTGCCTGCGGACAAAAAATAGAAGAAATCACTGGTTATTCTGTTTTAGGTATCTATGAAGAACTTGAAGGAGAAAGTAAAAAATGTATAATCAGTGATGAAGATGCTAAATATGTTGCATTAATAGCTAAAACCTACTAGAGATGAAAATATGGATGACATTTATGGAATAATACCTGTCAGCAAATTTAAAGAATGCAAAACCAGATTATCTCCATTTTTAAGTGAAGATGAAAGGGAAAAACTCCTGAAAGTTATGCTTAAAGATGTTACTGATACTTTAAGAAAATATACTGATAAAATAATTATAATCAGTGCTGATGAAGATGTTTTAGAATATGCTAAAAGCTTAAACTTAAGTGTTTTAAAAGAAAATGAAAATTCAAATTTAAATAAAGCATTAAAACAGGCTATGGAATACTGTAAAGGCAAAACTAAAAAAGTAATCATAATGCCATCTGACATTCCCCTCATCGGTAAAACCAACCTTAAAATGGTAATCGATTCAAGTAAACAGCTTGATTTCATCATTATTCCTTCAAAAGGAGGGGGAACAAACACTATAATTATGAAACCACTGGCTATCAGAACTAAATTTGGAGATTTCAGTTATAAGGAACATGTAAATGCTGCAGACAGAAAAAACTTAAATCCTCAAGTTCACGACTCATTATTTATGGCTCTGGATGTTAATACAACTGAAGATTTAGGAGAAATAATGGTTCATGGTGAAAATACTGAAACCAGACGTTATTTAAAAGAGTTAAAAATAAATGTTGAGTCAGTACATGGCAGCGAACGTTTGAGAGTCACAAGAGGCAGTTAAATGATTGTAATGTCAATAGCTGGCGTTGATCCATCTGGAGGAGCAGGTATTTTTGCAGATATCAAAACATTTCAGGCACTTGGTGTTTATGGAACTGGAATTGTAACTGCACTTACTGCCCAAAATCCTCAAAAGATGTACTCTCTAAAAGCTATTGAAACCAGCTATGTTGAAGAGCAGATTGATGCTATTTTAGACACCTACAATGTTGAATATATTAAAACAGGAATGTTATATTCAACTGATATCATCAAGTCCGTTTCTAAAAAAATCAGAGAATATAATCTGAAAGCTGTTGTTGATCCGGTTATGGTAGCAACATCCGGAGGAGAATTAGCTAAAAATGATTTAAGTCAGAATTTACTTAAATATTTACTTCCAAAAGCTATTCTTACAACCCCAAATGTTTCTGAAGCTGAAAAATTAACCAATATTAAAATTACTAATGAAGAAGAAGCTAAAAAAGCTTGTGAAAAATTAGGAAAAACCTGCAACAACATTATAACCGGTGGACATCTCAATGGGATAAATACCATCAATATTGACGGAAGTACCAGTATTTTTAAGCAAAAATTATTAAAAACAGATAATTTACACGGGAGCGGCTGTAACTTCTCAGCAGCTATTGTAAGTTATTTAAGTCAGAAAAACGACTTGAAAACAAGTATTTTAAAAGCTTCAGATTATACTTACGAAAGTATAAAAAATGGAAAATATGGAACCCTAATAGCAAAATTATAGCTATTAGAAATCTTCCACATTTAATTTATCAAGTACTTCCTCTTGAATTTCAATAAATTCTTTGGATTCTCTTTTTCTAAGTCTTGGCATATCTACATCAAAGATTTCTTTAATTTTACCCGGATTTTTGTCCATTATAACAATTTTATCTGCAAGATAAATTGCTTCATCAACATCATGAGTTACAAAAACAATTGTATTTTTAAATCTTTTCCAAACTCCAATCAGCTGTTCCTGAAGCATGTGTCTATTTTGCATATCCAATGCAGAAAATGGTTCATCCATTAGTAAAATAGGTGAATGATTAAGCAAAGATCTAATAATTGCAACCCTTTGTTTCATACCACCTGAAAGTTCATGTGGATAACTATCTTTAAAGTCGATTAAACCTACACTTTCAAGATATCTTTCTGCAGCCTTAAGATTTTCCTCTTTAGTTCTGTCTTTTTTGAGATTAAGGCCGAACATCACATTTTCCAAAACTGTCAACCATGGAAATAAGGAATATTGCTGAAAAATAACTGCCCTGTCACCAGATGGTTTTTTAACAGTTTCACCATCTGCTATAACTTCCCCAGAAGTTGGTTGGTCAAGCCCAGCTATCAAACGAAGCAGAGTTGTTTTACCGCAACCGGAAGGGCCTAAAAGACAAACGAATTCTCCATCTTCAATATTTAAATTAACATCATCTAAAACTTTTATGTCATGATCCAAACCGCGACCATGAAAAGATTTATTTATATTTTTAATTTCAATTGCCATTTTAAACTACCTACCAGAATACTCTTTTTTCTATAAGTCCGAAGACATAATCAAGGACTAAACCAATCAACCCAATAACCAACATACCTACAACAGTAGTACCAGTATCAAATAAATTTGTAGCTGTTAAAATTAAATATCCTAAACCGCTACTTGAACCAATCATCTCTGCAGAAATAGTACACATCAATGCTATTCCCACACCAACTTTAAGTCCGGAAACTATAGGAGGTACTGCAGAAGGTAAAATAACCTTTGTAAGCACTGTTTTATCATCTGCACCTAATGTTTGTGCAGATTCAATTAAAACTTTATCAGTTCTTTTAACTCCGTCAATTGTGTAAATAAGAATTGGGAAAACACATCCTATAAAAATAATAAATATAGCCGGAGCAGTTCCAATCCCAAACCACAATATTGAAAATGGAATCCATGCTATCGGAGGTATTGGCCTTAATATACTAATTACAAAACTGCATAAAGTTTCTAACTTACTATACCATCCAAGCAATATTCCTAAAGGAATAGCTACAACAGATGCAAGTGCCATACCACCAAATACTTTAAATAAAGTATCCATAGTGTCAACAAAAAGTTCTCCAGATTGCATTATATTCCAAGCAGAATGACAAACACTGCCCGGACTTGGTAAGAAATAAGGATTAACTAACTCTAAAACAGAAGTTATGATATACCAGATAATTATAATAAAAATTGGTAAAATTATCGGTGTGAACTTATCTTTATTCATTAAATCACTTACATAAAATTTTTTTTACAATTATTAATATTGATTGTATATTTATATAAATATTTCACATGATTTTAAGTAGATACTCACAAATCAAAATTGTATCCAAAGGTATATATACTGCAAAAAGTAAAATAAATGTTACATACAATAAAAGTGAGGTGTAGCTTTGGAAGCAAATAGAAGATTTTTTTCAAAGATTGGATTTAATTATTTTGCACTTGGAATAATCATATTTGTGCTGAATATATTCATCGGATTACTCATAAGCATAATTAATCCAAATCTTTTATCTAATCAAACAATGATGACATTTTTCTCAGCTATTTGGACTTATCTCTTACCTTTACCAATATTTATTTATATAATGAGAAAAACAGAAGCAAAAACTCTTGAAAAACATAAAATGACCATTAAAACATTTATAATATGTATATCCATTACAATGTTTTTAATGTGGATCGGAAATATGATGGGAGTTATTACAACTGCAGGAATCGGCTCATTAATACAGCATGAAGTAGCTAATCCAATTAATGATGTAATAAACAATTCCGGTTTAATTGCAAACCTAATTATAATAACTATAATAGCTCCAATATTTGAAGAACTCATATTTAGAAAGTTATTAATTGACAGAACTATAAAATACGGAGGTACAATTTCAGTACTGCTTTCAGGATTATTATTTGCATTTTTCCATGGAAATTTAAGTCAATTTTTCTATGCATTCCTTCTTGGAGGATTTTTTGCAATAATTTATATAAAAACAGGACAAATCAAATATACAATTGGATTACACATGATTATAAATTTCATAGGATCAGTTGTCAGCTTATTTGTTTCACAACCATTATTAGATTTAGCTAATGGAAGTGTAATTTCACCGACAAGTGCATTTGGCGTTATTTTATACATATTAATAACTTTAGGATTAACAGTTATGGGTTTAATCTACTCCATCAAGTATTTTGATAAAATCAGATTTGACGGAAGTGAAAAAGAAATAATTCTAAAAAATCCGGCCAGTACAATCCTTTTAAATCCGGGAATAATTTGTTTTATATTACTGATGTCTTATACCATATTTACATCAATAGCTTAAAAAAAATAAATTAAGAAGTTTATGCAGTTTCTACTACATTAACTTCTATTTCTCTTGGTTCTTTTAATACAGAACGTGTACTTAAAGCTCCCAAAAGCATAGTTGATAAATTATGTATCAGTGAAGATGTAGAAGGAGTTATAATTCCAAACATACCTAATGCAATTAAAGAACCGTTAATAGCAATTATACTATGATAATTAGTATCTATTTTATTTAACATACCAACACTTAATCTTCTAAGTGTTACTAAGTCATATAAATCATCAGACAGTAAAGAAACATCTGCAACTTCTCTGGCAATATCTGAAGAGTTTTTCATTGAAACAGATACATCAGCAGCAGCCAATGCAGGAGAATCATTAATTCCATCTCCAACCATAATAATAGTTCTGCCTTCTTCTTTTAAACTTTCAACAATACTTGCTTTATCTTCAGGAAGCACCTGAGAGCGATATTCAGTTATGCCTAATGCTTCAGCACCACTTTTTGCACCACTTTCACTGTCTCCAGTTAACATGATGACATTTTCAATGCCTAATCTTTTAAGCTCTTCAATAACATCCTTAGCTTCTTCCCTTACAGGGTCGTTAATACATATAATACCTTCAAGTTTATTGTCAATAGCCAGATAAACAACTGAATATTCACAGATTTTTTCGTCAATGAGTTTTTCATCTTCTTTGGATATTTCTACACCTTCATCATCAAACAGGAAGTGTCTGCTTCCTATAACAGCACGTTTGCCATTATAACTTGTTGCAATACCATGAGCTACAATGTATTCAACTTCACTATGGTCTTCCTCATGTTTTAGGCCTTCCTCTTCAGCTTGTTTTACAATAGCAGTAGCAATACTATGTGCAAAATGCTCTTCAATACATGCAGACATTCTTAAAATTTCATCTCTGGAATAATCTCCAAGAGAAATTACATCAACAACTTTTGGAGTTGCATTAGTAAGAGTTCCGGTTTTATCAAAGATTATTGTATCTGCAGTTGCGTATTTTTCAAGGAATTTTCCACCTTTAACCATCATCCTATTATCTGAAGCTTCTTTCATTGCTGAAATAACAGATAATGGAGTTGTTAATTTAAGTGCACATGAAAAATCAACCATTAAAACAGACAGTGCTTTTGTAGTATCCCTAGTTATTAAATAAGTAAGGAATGTTGTAAGGAAACTGTAAGGCACAATAGAGTCTGCCAATTCCTCAGCTTTACTTTGAGCATCTGCTTTCAATTCTTCTGAATTCTCAATAAGGTTGATAATTTTATTTAATCTGGTTTCTTTATCAAAAGAATAGACTTGAACAATTAAATTGCCCTCTTCGACAACGGTACCTGCGTGAACTGTTTTTCCAGGCATTTTATGGACAGCCAATGGTTCTCCAGTCATGGCTGCTTCATTAACCATTCCTTCACCATCAACAACTTTACCGTCCACAGGTATTACATCACCCATATGAACTTTAATTTTATCATCTTTGTTGATTTCAGATATAGGCTGTTGTATTTCCTCACCGTCTTCATTTACTACCCATACAGTATCAATATTTAAAGTTAAACTTTCTTTTAAAGTATTTTTTGTTTTTTGTAGTGTGTAGTCTTCAAGCAAATCAGAAATTGATAATAAAAACATCATGGAACTTGCCGGATCGAAATCTCTTTTAAGAAGTGATCCGGTAACTGCTGCACCATCAAGTAGAGCAACATCCACTCTGAAACTAGTTAAACTGTCTAAAGCATGCCATATGTATTTAGCAGCTCTATAAACAGTCAATAAATTTCTAATTGGAATAGGCAATACAATTTTACTTAATACCCTTCTCACAAGCATACCTGATAAATTAACCCAAAAATTATTAGTTAGCTCATTTGAACTCATATACATATCCGGTTCAATTTCAACCAGATCATCAGCAGTTATTTTATCAAGTGCTTCAAAGACTTTATCTCTGTTTTTAACATCATCATAATAGATTAAAATACTTCCGTTTCTATGAGATGTAAAAACTTTTTTAATAAAATTATTTTCTAAAAGCAATGCAGAAATACCATAACCTTCTTTTTCAGTGAAGGCTGCTTGACCTGAACGAACTCTAATACGAGTTCCGTTATTGTACATTACTTGGTATTTCATGTTTTAAACCTTATTCGTCATCTTCAACATAAATTGCTTTTTTATCATCTTTATTAGCATCGACAACAATGTCTTCTGCATTTTGAACCATGTCCTGGTAACATTCTTCAGCATCTTTTTTTGCAGCTAAAACAGCAGCCATACCTTTAGTACAGCCTTCTTTTACTGCTTTAGATTCGAGGATTTTTTTACCTGCAATAGCTGCAGCTATTCCTCCAACAAAAATTAATGCATGTTTATGTTCCATTACTTTATCAATGTATTCTTCCATATTATTTCCTCCAAATATAATTATTATAAAACCTAATTTATTAGGTCTACCTAAAATTTATATCTGTCATATTATATAAATTATTAGGTCTACCTAAAAAAATAATATGGAAATTAAATAAATTTAAAAATCAGTAAAAATAAGAAAAAACAGATAAAAGAAGAATAAATTTATTCTTTTTTATCATCTTTAAATAATTCGGCAATACCTGCAACTGAACCTAAAACACCACTAGATTCAAGAGGTAAAAAGACTTTACTTGCTTTTCCATCAGCTATTTTCTCAAGAGATTCCAAATACTTAATAGCTATTAAACCATCATCAGGATTTCCTTCATGGATCGCAGCATATACTTTTTCAATAGCTGCTGCTTCCCCTTCCGCTCTAAGAATTGCAGCCTGTTTATCTGCTTCAGCCATTTTCTTAATAGATTCTGCATTACCTTCAGCTTCAAGAATAGTTGCTTGTTTATCTCCTTCAGACTTTTTAATTTCAGATTGTTTATAACCTTCAGCTTCAAGAATAGATGCTCTTTTCATCCTTTCAGCTTTCATTTGTTTACTCATTGCATCAACAATATCCTGAGGAGGTTCAATTTTTTGAATTTCAACACGAACAACTCTACTACCCCATTTATCAGTAGCTTCATCCAATACTTCACGTAATTCTGCATTAATCATTTCACGGGAAGTTAATGTTTGGTCCAATTCCAAATCACCAATAATATTTCTTAAATTGGTTTGTGCAAGTTTGGTAATAGCCTGATAAAAGTCAACAACGTGATAAGTTGCATTAAAAGCATCTACCACTTCATAAAATATAACACAGTCTACAACAACAACAGTATTGTCTTTAGTAATAACTTCCTGAGGAGGTACATCTACAACCTGCTCTCTTAAATCTACTTTTTGCAATGTTTCAATAAATGGAATTAAAACAACAATTCCACTACCTACAGTTCTCTGATACTTACCTAATCTTTCAATAACCCCTTTTTCATAAGGTCTTAAAATTTTAATACATTTAATTCCAATAATGGCCAACAATATAACAATTAAAATTGCTATTTCAATCATATTATCCTCCCTAATCTATTTTTTTAACAATTAACTTAATGCTGTCAATTCCAATAACTTCCACTTTATCATTAATGTTTAAGTCATCTTCACTATATCCGGACCATTCTTCACCAGCTACTTTAATAACAACATTAGTTTTATTTAATTTCTTTAAAACAACACCTTTCTGCCCAATAAGTCTTTCAGCCGTTGCATTTTTACCTGCTTTTTTTGTTACTTTTTTAGCAAACTTTCTAGTGGATAATATTAAAATAAATGAAGAAACTGCAAATCCAATAAACTGAATATATGGATTAAAGCCTAAATAATTCAATATTATAGCTACAATTGATCCTACACCAAACCATACTAAAAAAAAGCTAGCAGTAACTAATTCCATTATAAAAAAGACAACCATCAAAGTTATCCAAATATAAATATCCATATGAATCTTTTTTAATATTTTTTATAGCTATTTGTTTAGCTATCATATAATTTATTTGTAATTTATTATACTTAATAATTAAGGTGATTTTCATAAAAGAGATAATTTAAATATAACAATTGTTAATAATATCTAATAAGAGGCAGTTCATATGGAATTTATCAAAACAATAAATGCAATTAAATGGAAAAATGGGAATTGCGAAAAAGTAGAAGAAAAAACTGTTGAAGATGAATATGCTTATTTATTTATTGATTATTTGCCTCCAAGAAAGTTTTCAGTTTATCCAAAAAACTTAGATGACTTTGCAATTGGATATTGTCTTGGAGAAGGTTTAATAAAAACAAATAATGATATAAAAAATATAAAAATAAGTGAAACAAATGTATTAGTTAAAACTCGTCTTAACCATACTCCTGAAGAGGACTTTGAGCAGGAAGGAATAGTCCAAAAAAGAAAAGGAGATTGCGAGCATGCATGCGTTTGCAGATTACTTGAATATCAGGGAGTAAATTCCGATAATGCCGGAGGAATCAGATCCCAATTAAAAACAATAACTCCAAATAATTCCACTTTAAAAATAGATGCAACACAAATTATAAAAGACATGGAAAATTTAAAAGAAAATGCTAAAATTTGGCAAGAAACAGGCAGTGTTCATGCAGCTCAATTAATTTATAAAGATAAAAGCATTATAAGAGAAGATGTTAGCAGACATGTAGCTGTAGATAAAGTTATTGGAGCTGCTTTTAAACTAGGATACGATTTAACACAATCATACCTTACATACAGTGGAAGAATGCCTGCAGATATGCTTATAAAAGTAATAAGAGTGGGAATTCCAATTATCATATCTAATGCAGCACCTGCAGCTTCAGGATATGAAATAGCTGAAAAAGGCAATATAACCATGGTTGGTTTTGTTAGAAATAACAGATTTAATCTCTACAGTGCTCCGCAGAGAATAAATCTTGAAAAATAAAAGAAGTAGTTTTTTCTATTGTGTTTCTAATTTTTTACAATTTAACTTTTATTCCCCCAAGCTTTTAAAAAGTACTGTTTTTTACTTTTTATTAACTAACTTCATTACTCCTTAACTCAACTCGCAATTTTTTTACTTATTTTCCTTCAATCCTTTTTATTTCTTTAATCATTTTATCAAAATCAGATTCAAAGGTTTTATCTTGTTTAACCCTAAATTTCTCATATTCACTTTTTGCAATTTCTTTAGCTTCTTTTGAGGATATTTTTCCTTTATCCAATAATCTTGGTAATTCATTTAAAGTAATATAACTGTCTAACACATTTTTCCAATCTGCCATACTTGTAGGAATTTTTCTCATAGCTCTATTTTCAGCTAATGTTAAAAAACCATCCACTAAAGTATTTAATAATTTAAGTTCCTTTTCTTTTAGATAATTTTTTGCTATTACAACATCACTTTGAATTATTTTCCCATTAGGTGATTTGCTCCAAGAAGTCAATCCCATATGTGGTTTATCACTGTCACTACGTTCTGAAATTATTTCTGCAGCAGTTTTTTCACTTACTGCATATATTAATTTATTTTGTACTGTAGCAAAAAATTCTTTTGTTATTTCAGATTCAAAATTATAATCATAACTTGTTGCATAAATATCAGTTATTTTCTGATTAAATCTTCTTTCAGAGGATCTAATTTCACGAATTTCTTCGAGTAACTCCTCAAAATAATCTTTAGTAAATCTTCCCCCTTTCTTCAGAAGTTCCTTATCTAATACAAAACCTTTAACCATATATTGCTTTAAAATAGCATTAGACCATTTACGAAACTGAGTGGCTTCTTTACTGTTTATTCTATACCCTATCGATATAATTGCATCAAGATTATACCATATTTGAGGCCTTCCTCCTTTTTTAGAGTTTATCAACTCTGAGTTGATAAACTCGGATTTCTCCTCAAATAATTTTTTGGAACTTAAACTAACTTCATTTTTATTTAACTCTCCATCCTGAACTATATTACTGAAATGCTTAGATATATTTTGAGTACTTGTTCCAAAAATTTCTGCAATAACTTTTTGACTAGCCCATAATGTATCATCACCAATAATAAATTCACCTTCAACAGATCCCTCTTCACTTTGATATAATAATTTTTCAACTAATTTAAATTCCACCATAATTTATATAACCTCTACACTTTACTCTCCAAAAAAAATTAATTATGTGTTTCTTGTTTTTATATTTATATTATAAGTTAATATAAATGTTTCTATTCAAAAAATTAACCTTAAAAATACAATATATTCAATAAAAATAATAAAATGCAAAACATTATTCAGTATAAAAAAATAAAACACATTGAGTTCTAAATTTTAGTGTTTAATTAGTTTTGTGAAATGTTAAGTTATTGTTCATTTTACAAAAAATACTATCACTTCATCCAAACCATTCATTTTATATTATAAAATATTTTCACTAAATTAATAAATCTTCAAAAACATGTCAACCACCTTTTAAGGTCTGTTTCATATGATATTCTTGTGTAGATTCAGTAAAAATCAGTTACATTTAAGTTTAAAGTTTCCATTCTAGCACAACCATTTGTACTCATAAATAATATTGCTGCTTTCATTAAGTTGTCTGCAACATCTAATGCGACTTTTATTACTTCATGATCGGGCAAATCTTTATAATTTATTGGTAGCGTGATTTTCAAGCTTTGTGTGATTATGGGTGGTAGTCTCTGTTGGGGGCGTAATTGTATTTGAGGACCAGTTCTTCCTCTTCTTCAGCCCCCAATAATTAGTTCGCAAAATGTTTTATTGTAAAATTTAGTGTATTGTTTTATTATTACTTTTATCCGTTTATAGGGGCTGAAGAGAGGTTTCTTTCTAACGAAAATTCTTTTAACAGTTTTCCATCATTGCCCATATTTCCTATTTTTACCTTTTTATTTTTTTTATTAAACTCTTATATGAAAGCATTTGAAAAATAAAAGAGGTAGTTTTTTCTATTGTGTTTCTGCAACGCTATTTAAAATTTGAACAGCCTTACTGAAAGCAGGCATTCCAGAAGTTAAAAGGACAATTTTCAAAACATCCATTATTTCTTCTTTAGTAATGTCTAATTCCTGCATTCCACTTTTTATTTGTTTTTTAGTAGCTCTTGGATCTGCTCTTGAAGCTGTAATTCCAATAGCTATTAATTTTTGGGTTTTATAATCAAGAGCATGTCCGTCATAAACTACTTCACTTATATTTTTAACAAGGTCATAAAGGTCAGGATATTCTCCTTCAAGTTCATGAATTCCTTTTCCATAAAAAACTTCATCTTTCATATAACCACTCACCTTAATTGATTGGTTATTATATAAAAAATAAGTTATATATAAATGTAATCAGTTATTTTCAATAGCTTCACGAACTTTTTTAATAGCTATTTCCTTTTTAGCAGGATATGCTGCTATTTTGACTTTAAGATGAATTGAATCTCCAGAATCTACAATTTTAATTTTTTCATTAATTGCATCTTCCTTAGATAATCGTAAAAATAAATTTCCTTTATCATCAACTTTACGTTCCAAATCATTATTTAATTTATCAAGTTGATTTTGGTCTAATTCTAAAAGTAAATTAAAAAAAGCTTTTGTTTGTCTTTTCTTATCTACAACACCAGACAGTATAATGATTTTATCTTCCATTAATCCTTCTGCATCTTCACTTTCAATTTCAGCATCTGGAAATATGTTGTAGATGGCCTGAGTTAATTCATCGAGATTTTCACTCTCATAAACAAACTCTCTAAATCTGATATTATGAATCATTTTATCAAAAAAGGTATTAAGAAAGGAGATTTATTTTTTTCTCCTTGCTTGTTCACTACCTTTTCCTTTGGAAGTTAATCCACGTCCTTTAGTTCCAGCACTAGTTAAGCCTCTGAGAGCTCTGTTAGTGTGTTTTTTGGAGCAAATCCAATTGATTTTTTCATCATTAACAATAGAAGGACTTTGTGGATCTACTAAGATAACTTCATAATATTTATATTTACCGTCAGCCCATACCCAGTAAGAGTTTAATACTTCTAAATTAGGGTATTTTTTAGCTACACGTTCTTCAGCAATCCTTTGAATGGATTTAGCTTGAGTAATTTTGTTTACACCCATTCTTTTAGGTTTACGTCCTCCGATAAAACGAGATTTCCTTCTTCCACCACGTCTTACTCTGGTTCTTACTAAAACGAAACCTTTTTTAGCTCTGTAACCTAAACTTCTAGCTCTATCAAGCCTGGTTGGTCTTTCAATTCTTTGAACTGCTGATTGCCTTCTCCATTTAGGAGCTCTTTCCCACATTAATTCCCTTACATAGGATTCATCTGGGTTTTTCCATGCATCTCTAATATATTTATACATAATAACACCTTTTGTTCAGCTTTTTTAAAAAGCCACATCCATGAGACATTGTCTCGAAAAAAGTTATGTAATCGTCAATAAATCAACGATAATGAAATATTTGTTTTATTTATTTATAAAGTTTTGGTCAAATTTATAAAGAAAAATTAGTGTTAACCAATTATTTATAATTAATTCCATATAAATATTAATGAGGATGAAAAGTATGAAAATGCCTGATAAATTAGATTCAAAACTGCTGGCCCCTTGTGGAATAAACTGTATTAGCTGTGAAAGGTATCAAAATCCATGTGTAGGATGTTTAATAGGTGATGACGGAAAAACTAAAGCTAGTTTAAAATGTAAAATAAAATCCTGCTTTGATACAAAGAATTTTAGCTATTGCGGAAGATGCAGTGAATTTCCCTGCCCCCAAATGAAAAAACACAGCAAAAAGTATATTAAAAGATATGATTTAAATACTTTAGAAAGTGCCAAAAGAATAAAAAATATAGGCATTGGTAAAATAACAGATTCAGACCGTGAAAAATGGACCTGTCCCAAATGCGGAGGAGTAATTAAATTTCAAACTAAAAAATGCAGTGAATGTGACTATTCATTATAACTCTTTTTTTAAAAGTAATACTTATAGCTAAAATAAGCCAATAAAAGTAATACTTCCTTATTTTTTAAAAAATAATACTTAATATATAAATAAAATAAAAAAAAGTAATACTTAATACTTTTAGGCAAAATAAAGCATTTTAATAATACTTTTTTTAGTAAACCTTATTAATTATTATGATAATACAAATTATTAGGTTGTTATTATATCATACTAAATATCGGATTGATATTACTAACAAGCTACTTTTTTAATAATTGAAACGAAATGTGAAAAAAATGGATAGAAAATATCTTATAGGTGCAATACTTGCAATTATTGTTATAATTATAGGATGTGCTGTTTATCTCGGACAGTCACATGTAGAACGTGCTGATGACGAACTTGTAGTTGCAGCTTACAGTCACGGAGGAGAACCAGAATCTGGTTTTGATCCGATTTTAGGTTGGAACTATTATTCAGAACCTTTAATACAAAGTACTTTGTTAAAAATGAACAGAAACATGACTTATAGAAATGATTTAGCCACTAATTATACTATAAGTGATGATTATAAAACATACACTGTTCAAATAAGAGATGATGTTAAATTTAGCGACAACACAACATTAGATGCTGAAGATGTTGCATTTACATATAATGAAGCTAAAAAAACTGGAGCTAGCTTAGACTTAAGTAATATGAATAATGCAACTGCAATAAATCCAACTACTGTGCAATTTGATTTAAACAACTCAGATTCCACTTTCCTAGATAAATTAGCATATATTGGTATAGTACCATCTGATTCCTACAACAATGAAACTTATGGAAGCAATCCTGTTGGATCAGGACCATATAAATTTGCTCAATGGGATAAAGGCCAGCAAGTAATTTTAGAAAAAAATGACAATTATTACGGAGACCAACCTGAATTCAAAAAATTAACTATTCTTTTCGCTCAAAATGAAGCTGCATTTAATGCTGCTAAAAATAAAGAAGTAGATGTATCTGCTGTACCTTTAGCTTATGCAAAAGAAAATGTTGACGGATACAATATGTACCTTTTAGATACCATTGATGTAAGGGGAATTTCCCTACCAACTACAATGAATACAGGTGAAAAGAATCCTGACGGTGCCGATGTAGGTAACAATGTAACTGGAGATATCGCAATTAGAAAAGCTCTAAACTATGGTATTGACAGAACCAGCCTTTGTGAAGGTGCATTAAACGGAATCGGATATCCTAATTACGACGGAATTGCTCACCAATTACCATGGGCAAACAATGCAACTGCTATTGAAGACGGAGACATTGCAAAAGCAAATGAAACCTTGGAAAAAGCAGGATGGGTTGACAGTGATGGTGATGGAATCCGTGAGAAAAACGGGACAAAAGCATCCTTTGAACTATATTACTCATCTGATGCTCCTGAAAGACAAGCAATTGCAGTTTCTGTTTCTGAACAAGCAAAAGAAATGGGTATTGAAGTAAAAGCTATTGGTTCTAATTGGGATGAAATGGATGGAGTTAAAAATTCACAAGCCATTATCTGGGGATTCGGAAGTACTGACCCATCAACAATCTGGTCAGAATACCACAGTTCCCAGGCAGGTATTGGCTACAATAACCCAGCATATGTAAACGACAGTGTTATTGACCAACATATTGACAATGCATTTAAACAATCACGTGAAAGTTCATATTCCGAATGGTCTAACGCAGTTTGGGACGGCAGCCATGGTATTTCACCACAAGGTAACGCATCATGGTTATGGATCGGTGAAATCAAATACGGATATTTCGTAGATGATAGTTTAGACATATCCAATGATACTGCTCTTTTACAACCTCACGGAGGAGACATATTTGGAAACATATATGACTGGAAACGTGTTTCATCAATAGAAAAATGATTTAAATGATTCAAATCATTTAAAATCATTTTATTACTTTTTTTGGACAACGATATTATGTCAAATTATGAAAAAATACTCAAATTTTTAGGATATCGGCTGGTAAGATTTATCATCCTACTTATTGCAATTATTATAATTAGCTTTATAATGGTCGATTTATCACCAATCAATCCTGTAAAGACTTATATCAGTAATATGATTGTCAGTCCCGAACAAGTTGCCGCATTGGAATCCTATTGGGGTGTTAATGAACCTATAACTGCCAAAATAATAAATTGGTTAGGCAATATTATTCATGGTGATTTAGGAAATTCATTAATATTTAGAATACCTGTTATAGATGTTATTAAAGAGAAATTTTTCGCATCATTAATTTTAATGATGACATCCTGGGCAATATCAGGAGTTCTTGGATTTTTATTAGGAATTGTTGCAGGGTATAAAAAAGATACCTGGATTGACAAAGCAATTAAAGTTTACTGTTACATTTTACAGTCTGCTCCAACATTTTGGATTGCATTAATTATATTAATGGTATTCAGTATTCAGCTTGGATGGTTCCCTTCAGGACTTGGAGTTCCAATTGGAAGTTTAAGCCAGGATGTAACTATATGGGAATGGTTAAACCGTTTAATTTTACCTGCATTTACATTAAGTATCTTAGGTGTAGCTCAAATTGCATTGTACACCAGAGATAAATTAATTGAAGAAATGAACAGTGATTATTTCTTATTTGCAAAAGCAAGAGGAGAACACGGATGGTCACTTATTAAAAGACACGGAATCAGAAATGTTCTTTTGCCGGCAATTACACTGCAATTTTTAAGTTTCAGCGAACTGTTTGGAGGAGCAGTTCTTGTAGAGCAAGTATTTACATATCCCGGAATTGGACAGGCTGCAGTTTCAGCAGGTTTAAGAAGTGACGTTCCATTATTATTGGGAATTGTCATATTCAGTGCAATATTCGTTTATGTAGGTAATTTAATAGCAGATATTATTTACAACTTTGTAGACCCTAGAATTAAAGAAGGTGAAGAGGATGGTCAATAAAAACAAAAAAACATCAAAATTAACTATGAATTTAAGAACAAAAACATTATTGACTATATCTTTAATAGTATTACTTTTAGTTTTAGTAATAATTACTAGCTTATCCATAAATCCTGGAGATATTAAAACAAATTTCCAGCTAATAAATCAGGCCCCGTCATTTGAACACTTATTCGGTACTGACTGGATAGGCAGAGATATGTTTACCCGTACATTAAAAGGATTAGGATTAAGTATCCAGATTGGAATTGTTGCATCAATATTAAGTAGTATAATCGCAGTGATTCTTGGATTATTATCCAGTTTCAACAAATATTTTGACAGCTTTGTTTCATGGATTGTAGATTTATTCCTGTCTGTACCTCATCTCCTGGCAATAATTCTTATTTCAATTGCATTAGGAGGTGGTGCATTTGGAGTTACTGTCGGTGTTGCATTGACTCACTGGACATCCCTAACAAGAGTTCTTAGAGCTGAAATAAAACAGATACAAACTTCAGAATATGTAAAACTATCTAAAAACCTTGGAAAATCTAAACTTTGGATAGCTACAAAACAGATATTGCCTTTAATTGTAAGTCAGATAATAGTTGGAACTATATTAATTTTCCCTCATGCAATTATGCACGAAGCCAGTGTTACATTTTTAGGATTCGGATTATCTCCTCACGAACCTGCTATTGGAGTTATCTTATCTGAATCAATGAAATATCTTGCAACTGGAAACTGGTGGTTAGCACTATTCCCAGGTTTATCTTTATTAATAATTGTATTGCTCTTTGATATAGTTGGAGAAAATATTAAAAAATTACTTAATCCGGCAAGTGCAAATAACTAGGAAGTGTCAAGATGAATAAACTATTAGATGTTAATAATGTATCAATCTCATTTATACAATACACAAAAGGATTAAAACAGCAAAATCTTAAAGTAATTACAGATTTAACCTTGGATATTGGAGAAGGGGAAATTTTAGCAGTATTAGGTTCAAGCGGATCTGGAAAAAGTTTATTAGCACATGCAATATTAGGCATTTTGCCAGATAATGCTGATTTAAAGGGGGAAATAAAATATAACGGAAATGATTTAAATCAAAAATCAAAAGAAGAAATTCGAGGAAAAGAAATTTCATTAATTCCACAGTCCGTTAATTTTTTAGACCCGTTAATGAAAATAGCTGACCAGGTTATTGGAGAATGTGAAACTGAAGAGGAATGCCGTAAAAAGCAAATAAAACAAAGAAAAATATTTGAAAAATACGGATTAAGTGAAGATGTTGACAATATGTATCCATTCCAATTATCTGGAGGAATGGCCAGACGTGTTTTAATTTCAACAGCTCTTCTTTCAAACCCTAAATTAATAATTGCTGATGAACCAACACCAGGATTAGATCAAAAATCAGTTAAAGAAACCTTAGATTACCTAAAACAGATGGCTGATGACAATGTAGGAGTACTGTTAATTACTCACGACATTTATGCAGCTTTAGAGGTTGCCAACAGAATTTGTATATTTTATTCCGGTTTTGTAATTGAAATAGTTGATACAAAAGACTTTAAAGAAGGTAAAAACTTATTACATCCATATACTCAGGCATTATATGAAGCATTGCCTAAAAATGGATTTAAACTAACTAAAGGGCATCAGCCATTACACGGAGAAATTCCAAACGGATGTCCATACTATGACAGGTGTGATTCTCCTTTAGAATACTGCAATGAAAAAAGACCTAACTTAATTAACAACATCAGATGTTTTAAATACAATCAGGAGGAATAAAATGGAATTAATTGGAAAAAACATAACCTACAAATATCCTTCTTCAAAAAAATATGTTTTAAAAGATGTGGACATCACATTAAACAGTGATAAAATTACTGGACTTATCGGAGAAAGCGGAAATGGAAAATCAACATTGTGTAAGATATTATCTAATTATATTCCAAAATATGAAGGAGAAGTTTATCTGGACAATCAGAAACTTCCTAAAAAGGGATTTTGTCCAGTTCAATTAATTTTTCAACACCCTGAAAAAGTAATGAACCCAAAATGGAAAATGAAAGACATTTTAGAAGAATCCTGGAATGTTAGTGATGATTTAATAAATGAATTTGGTATCCAACAGTCATGGATGAGCAGATACCCAAGTGAGCTTTCAGGTGGAGAACTGCAGAGATATTCTGTTTTAAGATCACTGAATCCTAAAACAAAGTTTTTAATAGCTGATGAAATGACAACAATGCTGGATGCTGTAACACAGGTCCAAATATTGGATTTGGTTATTAAAATTATTAAAAAAAGAAAAATGGGCCTACTTATTGTAAGTCACGATTTGGATTTAATCGATACCATTTGTGATGATAAAATTTATTTAAAAGATATTAATAATATTTAAACTATTAATATCTTATTTTCTGGCTTTTCCTACTTTACGGGCGATTACTAATTCCCCAACAGATATTAATCCTGCAAAGAAATTTTCAAGACCTTTGGTTGCCCAAATAGCTTCACCAAAAGTAGCTTCCCTTATTGTTGCTTCATAATCTTCAGGTTTTACTTTTTTACCGGTTGCCCTTTTAGAGACAATAGCTGCAGCAGCCATTAATTCATCCCAGGTCACACCTTTTAACTGCTTACACATTGCAACATATAACTTGTAAACTTTGATATCATAAAGTGCAGACAAAAGCTCTACAATATCACAAGACCGAATCATTCCTACAACCTGATTATCATCATTTAAGACAGGTACAGTAACAAACTTATTATTTGCTGTTTCTATAACTGCAAGTCTTGAAGGTGCATTCTCATTAATAGTAGTTATTTCTTCATAAGAACTCATGATTTCTTTAATTTTATCATTACCCTCACGTAAACCTTTAGTAATTTCAAAAGAAGTTACCCATCCAATAAGATGTCTGTTTTCATCTACAACAGGACATGTAAATCTACGTATTTTTTCCATAGTTATAGAAACGTCTTTAACACTGTCCTCAGGACTTATATATACAAATTTTTTATCCATTAACTCTTTAGCTTTCATGTAAAACAACCCCTAACCAATTTCAACAAAGTTCAACGCCCCAACAGGACAGTGACTTGTACAATTAATACATCTTATGCATTTATCATTATCCAATACTACTTTCTCTTCATCTAAGTAAATAGCTTCCACAGGACAGTTCTCTTCACACAAATAACAGTTAACACATTCATCCTGATTAATTTCAAGATTTTTAGTGTGAACAATAGGTCCGATAGTTCTGTCTAATTTAATAGAGTCATTTTCACAAAATTGAATACATGCCCCGCATCCGATACATAATTTTTTATTAATAACGGGATAGAGCACATCATCTCCCAATTCAATATCAACATCAATGCCTAACTCTTCAAAATAAGATTTAAATTCCAATGTGAAAGCATTAGTTGGACAAAATTTAGCACAGTTATCGTAATCAGTGAGATTAGAATAATCAATAGAAATATCATTCATTCTAACTACTCTATGAGGACGACTGATACTAGCTAAATTATATTCAATAGCTTCATCACCATCATCATGATTATATGAAACTTTATTGTCAATTAATTTAATAGCTGAAACTGGACATGTCTGAACACAAATTTCACATTTAACACAATTTTGAGTGATTTTAGCTATTTTAAAAATATTAGCTGGTTCAATAGCATCAACTGGACATTGATCAACACACATATTGCATCTTATACAGCGCGGTGCTATAGCAATGATTTCTTCTTGGGAAAAGAATTTATTTAATTCAAATTGAAAATCATCCCCACTATCATGTATTTCCACAGATTTTAAGAGAATTTCACGCTCCAAACTACCTATCTGCTTATCAAAAGATATATTCATACTATTACCAACTGAATAATTTTTTATTTAAATTTAATTTTTGTTTTTAATAATTAATAAAGATTATTTAATTTATAAACTCCTGCAAATCTTTTAAATTAGGGAATTTTTCCATTCCAAAACCCTCAATAGCCTTACTAGCTACCCAATTTCCAATTTTACAAGATTCTTCAAGAGAATAATCATTTAACTTACCATATAAAAATCCGCTATTGAAGCTGTCTCCTGCACCAGTTGTATCAACAACACTGCATTCATATGTGCCAACATCACATTCTTCATTAACTGTAATTGCAAAAACACCTTTTGAACCTTTTTTAACAACAACAGTTTGAATACCTTCATCTAAAATGTGAACAGCTATTTCTTTTACAGATAATTCATCAACGCAATCAATAGCTTTGTAATAATCTTCATACAATAATCGTAATTCATTTTCATTAATCAACAGAATATCTGTTTTATCTAAAATCGGTTTTAACTCTTTTAATCCTTTTTGAACATATAACATTCCAGGATCAAAACTCAATAAAGTATTATCATTAAGTTTATCCAATAATTCAATTTGAGTTTTAAATGAATCACCAACAAATGAAGTATAATGCATTATTTTACATTTTGAAAGATTCAATAAATTAATTTCATTTAATACAATTTCATCATTAACTCCAGGGTCAACATAAAGACAACGTTCACCATTTTCATCAACAAAACCTAATACTTTACCAGTATTACCTTTATCTGCATAAATCAGATTATTAGTATAAACTTCATTCATAGCCAAGTTTAATTCAATCAAGTCCCCATCATCATCTTCAGCTATTTTACCGATTATAGATGTTGGACAACCTAATCTGGCCAATCCAATTATAGTATTAGCTGCAGATCCGCCGGGAGTATCTTTTTGAGATTTAATGAAACTTTCTTCGTCTTTACATGCGATATTCTCTACTGTATGCAATTTATCAACATTCAAAGCTCCAAAACCTATTACATCAACATTAATGTCACTGTCTAAAAATTCCATTTTTAAAACCTTATTTTAGAATATCTAATAAATTAATATTTTTATCTCCAAGTTTTCCGTCGTAATTACCTGCAGATATGCTAATTACTCCTTCAACTTCCAAAGCAGCATCAATTCCGGCTTTTATAGCTTCATTCATTGCATCTTCACTTACTGCATTAATTACAATTTCAGGAATATAATTAACTTCACCCGGAACTTTGGATTCGCTGCCTAAACGCTCTTTTAAAGAAGGACAGTAAAAATGATTTGTAGTAGGGCCGATTTCAGGATAATTGGTTTCTGGTTTTGAAGCTGCAGAACATATGTCAAATGGTGCAATAGCTCCAGTAACTGATTGAATTGCATCAAGAGCTCTTTTTCCACCTTCTAAAACAGCCTCCTGGGTTTCGCATAAATACCAGAAGTTACCTCCCATAGTACCTTTGTTTAAAGATAATTTTTCTTCAATCTGAAAATCAGGTACTGCAATTGGAACATTAATTAGTTTACGGCCATATTCTTCTATAGTCCATTCATATCCGTCACCACAATGTCCAACAATGTCCATCATTTCTATATATTCTTCGCTTTTTTCATCAGGATAATCAAAAACCCTCATAAACGGTTTAACTAAAATATCCTGCCTAATTCTGTAAGATAATTCAAATGCAAATTTTTTTACATTGTCTCCACCAAGCCAGTACTGTACTACTGCACCATATCTGCCGTCAGGAGTTTCACTTTTTGGCAGAAATCCTTCAACTCCACCTTCAACTCTTCCAATAACAGCACTTGGAGTGGATGTTGAATCATAAGCTGCTCTTTCAACTAATTCTTTAGTAGGGCCGGTTATTAAAGCTCTTACATATTGGCCTTCAAAAGCTTCAAAAAATGTATTTTCTACTTTTTCATAACTCATTATATTACCTTCTTAATAATTATTAACCTAATCCACCAATGTCTTCTCCACGGATACGATTTCTCATTTCAATACTTTCTTTTAATATATCATCAAAATTATCCGCATCAACTATTTTAATAAGTGGATATTTAATATTTTTAAATATTCTGAAAAATTCTTCATTAATTTGCAAATCAATTTTATAATCTTCAAATAACTTTTTAACATCATCTGAATTATTATAATCATTAATAAAACTTAAAACTGTTTTTTTATCATTATTAGCATAAATATTAGCTATTACTGCTGTTGCAATTGCACTTGGAGATACAATAGCTATCTGAGCTTCTTTTAAAGGATAATCATTACCGTTGAAAGCTATACTAACCCCATTATGCTCACGGGCAAACTTCAATGGTTCAACATCAGTAATGCTGTCTCCAATGTACAAAATTTCATTAATATCAATATTATCATTAGCTATTATATCATCAATAGCTAATTTTTTACCTTCACCACCAATAACATCAATATTTTTAATATTTTTATAAATCCCCATTTTAGGAATTTCATTAAAGAAAATATCATCAAATAACTCATAATTTTTAGGATTTTCCAGTATCTGCTTTTTAAATTCAGCAATTTTAAGTATTTCCCCATCATTAAGATTTAATTCATCCATATCAACATTAGTATAATATGTATTTTTAAATGGGAATTCCATAAAATTAGATACTGCTTCAATATATTGACCATAGCTAGTGCTAACTATGTAAGTATTCATAGCATTTTGAAGGTATTTTAATAGGAATTTTGAATCATTGACTACATAAATATGTTCCTGTGAAAAATTAATCAAATCTTCATTTTTAAGATTTTCAACAACAAAAAATGGTAAAATTAATTTCAATGTGTTGCCAGCTTTATAATTATCTTTTTTAACTTCATCTACAAGATAATCATCATATAAACTGAGAATTTTAAATAATTCGCCACCATTCTCAATGAAATATGCACATAACTCAAAAGCATTATCATTTAAAGTTAATGGTCCTTCACAGTCAGTAATAAATGATTTTTCAAACACATAATCACCTAAAATTAACTAACTTTATTGCATTTATAGGGCAAATTGCTTCACACTGTCTGCAATAAATACAATTTTCTTCATTAAAAGTAATTTTATCTCCTTCAAGCATTAATGCATCAGTTGGACAATTTTTAACACATATTCCACAGCTTTGACATTTATCATCAGCTAATAAAAAGTCGGCTTCCCTTTGACCTTTCAAATCAGACCTGCTGAAGAACAAATCAAATCCTTTACTATGGAAATAATCATCATAAGCCCTAACTGCTCCAAACTGACAACTTCCAACACATTTACCACAATAAACACACTTATTTTCATCTATGACAATTGGTTTTGGAGCATCAAGTGATATTGCGCCAGTAGGACAACCGTTTAAACATTCTCCACATGCAATACACATATTATCAAATACTTCAATACCTCTATTTATTAAATAAGAGTCAAATAACTTGTCGAATTTTTTAATTTCAATATTTTCCCCTAAACTTAAATTTAACTCTCTGCTCATCATATCATTGACATTATATTGAATATACCCTTCATAATCAGCATCATCAAATTCCAAAGATAATATTTTTGATATTTTCTTAAGAGATCCATTTAATCCAATTAAATCAATAGATAATCTTTTCATGTCCTTATCTACAATTTCAGAAACCATGTCATAAGATTTAATCTCACTATATAATTTAAATGCTTTTTTACGTGAAGAATATTTAATAGCTGTTGACGGACAGGAATGCATACACTCTTCACATCTAGCACAATATCCCGGATTAATATAAGGCAATTTATTAGTTTTGGAAACATTGATTGCACCTGCAGCCGGACAAACTCTGGTACATGTCATACAACCTATACAAACATCCTGATTAACAATGATAACTTTTCCGCCTTTAACTGTTTTTGGAAGAAGCTGACCATATTTAATTGCATCAGTCGGACAGACTCTAAAACAATAGCCGCATCTGACACAGGTATCAGGATTTATTACACTGTAAGCTTCTCCTGTATCAACTGCATGAATTTTAATTGAACCTGTTTTACATGCTTGAACACATGCTCCGCAGGATTTACATAATTTCGTGTTAATATTGGGAACATTTTCTTTAATTGGTTCTGCAATATCCACATCCATCTGTATTGCATCATAAGGACAAGCATTACGACACAATACACAACCAAAACAGGTACTTTTTATTTTAGTAAAACCGTCATTAGGATCAACATATATTGCTTCAATCGGACAGGATTCAAGACATGGCTTGTCTGTACAATTTGCACATTTGCTCTGATCAATTGAAGATTCAACATCTACATCCCTTAAAGGTCTTGGAGTTTTAGTATAACTATCAATCATAACACTCAACCCATAACTATCTCTTCATTTAAATTTGAAGCTTTGACTGTAACATTTACTATCTTTTCACCATTTTCATCCTCTTCTAAAGAGAATTTGGAAATGAAATATTTAATTGTTGAAAACGGACAGGACTGATAACAAATACTGCAGCGTAAACATTTATTTTCATTTCTTACAATAGTGTCATTCTTTTCATCAAAAGATATTGCTTTAGTAGGGCAATCCGGAATACACATTTGACATTTCTTACAGGTTTCACTATCCCAGTCAATAATTCTGATTTTAAGTTTGTTAATAGCATTAGTTAATATTTCTAAAGCTATTTCTTCATCAGATATTATTTCTAATGCTTTATCAAAAATATCAGAAAGCGGGAATGTATATTGTAAAAGTCTGTCTTTTTTTAATGATCTTAAATCTTCTTCTTTACTGTTAATAAATTTTTCAAGGAAATTAACAACTTGAGCTATCAGCTCTTTTTGATCTTGAATATTATCAACGAAAACACCTTTCATGGCACCATTTACCGGACAAACACCAAGACATTCCCCACATGAAATACATTTAAACTGATTTACAACAACCTTACCGTCATCTTCAACATAAATTGCATTAACAGGACACTGCTTCATACATTTTTTACATCTGATACAAAGATAATCATCAATGATAAATTGTCTTTTGGAAGGAATAAGATTAAACTCCGGTTTTAACAAATGATTTTCCCCACATTCCAAAGTTTTAGGTTCAGTCGGACAAACTTCTGCACAAAAACCACATCGGATACATGCGGATTTAGTAATTATTGGATAAGTAACACCTTCATTTGTTTCATCATCCTCATCACGAACTAATTTAATTGCATTTGGAGATGGACATGAAGAAATACAAGCACCACAACCAATACAATATTCTTTAATCACATTTGGAAAATCTCTAAATCTAGATGGCTTTTCTACAATCTCTGAACTAGTTTTAGCATTGGCAAATCCTTCAGCCCATGCTTTTCTAGCAAAATCATAAATATACCACATCAAAGAAGACATTTTACCTTACCTCAAAAATATTTTTAGTAGTTGTATTGCCCTGTTTGTCAGTAACAGCAACTCTTTCTGCACATGCAACACAAGGATCACTTGATGCATAGGTAGCTACTGCATCTGCAACAGTAGCAACATCCTTAATCATATATTTTGCACAGGAATCCATATTTGAAATACTTGGAGTCCTGATTGAAATATGTTTAATTAAATTACCGTTGGTTTCAATCATATAACTTACTTCACCACGGGGAGCTTCATTTCTCCATTCTGCATATCCTGATTTAATATCAACAGGAATACGAATATCTCCTTCAGGTATGTTTTCAATAGCTTGTCTAATTAAACTGATACACTCAGGTATTTCATCAATCCGGTTTAAAGTTCTTGCATAATTGTCCCCTTCTTTTCTCCAGATGGTTTTAAAATCAAAGTGATCTTTATAAGTGTAATGGTCTTGCCTTAAATCATATTTTAATCCGGATCCTCTTCCAATAGGACCTACAGCTTTTCCTTTAATAGCTTCTTTTTTAGTCATTACTCCAACATTGCGGGAACGCATTCCAATAGCTGGACCTTCTGCATAAATCTCTCTTAATCTTGGAATTCTCTCTTCAATAATTTTTAGATTATCAAGAATCGGTTTGAAATGACGTTCGTCAGCATCCATTTTAACACCACCAACTACATTCCAGCCCATATTAACTCTGTTTCCAGTTAATAGTTCAATAGCATCCATTGCATATTCCCTTATATCTAAAGATTGCATATATAATGTTTCATGATCAATAGATTTGAAAAATGTGGAATTACCAAGTAAATGACTTTGAATTCTGTCTAATTCATTTGTAATAACTCTTAAAAACTGAGCTCTTAAAGGAGCATAAACTCCAGATATCCGTTCAATAGTTTCTGCAAATGATTGAGTATGCTCATAAGAACATATTCCGCAAACCCTTTCAGCTAAATAAATACCTTTTTGCCAGGTTTTACCTTCTATTATCTTTTCAATTCCCCTATGAACATAACCATATTCAATTTCAGCTTTAACTACTTTTTCACCCTCAGTTTGAAGTTTTAGCCTTATCGGTTCTTTTAAATATGGATGAATCGGACCAATAGGTAATATCATTTCTTTTCCCTCCCACGATTAGCAATAGCCTGTGGACCTACAGCTAAAATTGCTTCTAAAATTTCATTAGGTCTTGGTGGACAACCAGGTATCTCTGCATCAACAGGTATAAAATCAGAAGCAGGAGCATAAACTTTTCCACCTTCCTGATTAAATACATCTCCTGATTGTGGACAGTTCCCAACAGCCACTACTATTTTTGGTTCAGGAGCTTTATCATAAACTCTCTTTAAATTATCAACCCATTGCTCAGTAACAGCACCAGTCAATAATAAAACATCAGCTTCACGAGGATTGTTATGAACATAAATACCATATTGCTCTAAATCATATCTTGGAGAAGTTAATGCAACCAGTTCAACATCACACCCATTACATCCCCCACAATTCACAATACAAACATGAATTGAGCTTTTTCTCACAACATCCTTAATAGCATTTAACATCTATAAGCCTCTCAAATTATTAATTATTATATTTATACTATTCATTATTAATTAATATTTATATTCTTTAATAAATTAAATAACTCCTTTCTGCCATCATCTAAAGCAATATCATAAGATTTCCCACTAATAATCTCATCAGCTACTTTATTTTTAATCTCATCACCCTGTTCTACAGATAACAACTCCAATGTATCTACATACCATGGCAATCTTAAATCAGCATCCAATCGTTCAAGCAAACATTTCTGATTAGCAATTTCCAATGTTCCATGTAATGCTTCTAAAGAAGACATATCTAATAAATCCATGAATAAATCTTCTAACTCTTCAGTTGTACAGCCAAATTCTCTTGAAAAAGGAATTATGATATCTTCTTGCCATTTAAAACTTCTAATCACTCTTTTTTTCATTAAATTAAGTTTAGCTTTATTATCCATACAATCACAACTAGATTAAATGCATTATCAAATAAACAATAACAGCAGCAACAATTCCCACCAATGTCTCCATTCTACCATATCCCGGTCTTTCACCCATTACAAAACCGGCTAAAAGAAGACCAATAGCTATTAAACTTTGAGAAAATTGACAATTAATTGCCAACACCCAACCAATAACTGAAACTACACACATAACTACATTCAAACCTTTAACAACAAAAGGTTCTCCATGCTGTTTATAACTGTATAATAATCCCAGTATTGACCCTATAATAAATGTAAGTAAATAAATTAAAAATTCAAACATAATATCCTCTCTAAATTGGTCTAAATCTTATTATAAATAAACATATGATAATTATAAAAGTTATAACAAAAAATAACTTTTCCAAATTCTCAATATGGTGAGAAAAATGTCCTTTAAGAGTTAAAATAATTAATGCAGTACACATTACCATTAAAATAATCATATACCCGATTAAAGTTGTATGAAGGAAAGTAGTTATTAAAGTAAGAACTACTGCACCAAATCCAACTAAAGAAGTTAAATATATTGTAGATTTATCATTCATCATCTCAACCTCATACAAATATCATTAAAAGTGTTCCAACAAAACAAATTGCTCCAATCGTTATTTGAGTCATGACAGAATGGTTTGGATTCAACATTGGAGTTACAGCATTAATAAATCCAGTGATAAATGTTATAATTATCATTCCTAAAGCATAATAAACTGGAGATAACGGTCCAAAGAATATTGTTAAAAATACCCAAAGCATTACATACCACGAAACGGACTCTGAAAACATTATGAATCCTTTTAAAAATCCAAAATGTTCTGTTTCGAATCCGGAAACTAAATCTTTACCTTTTGTAATTCCAAATGGAGAATAAGGAGATTTAGATATAATCAGCATAAAGAACATTAATGCCGCTAAAGGAATAGAAAATGCCAAAGGACCATGAACACCCTGATATGCTATGATTTTTCCAATATTCATAGAATCTGTTTTTAAATAAACAAGAACAATAGCTGCAAATAATGGAAGTTCAGTAGCTGCAGATAAAACTGCCCTTACACAACTCAATTTACCATAAGGAGAACCTGAACTTGAACCTGAATTATGCTCCACGATTTTATAGACAGCATAAACACCAAACAGGATAAGTAATGAATTATGAGTTACAGGACCTACAATAACACCAACAACCCAAATTATAGCTAAAATAACAACAATACCAATATAAAATGGCATTGCAGCAGTTTTTGGAAATGAAGATTCTTTAAAAAAGAACTTTAAAGAATGTAATAAATGCTGAACTATTGGAGGGCCCGGCCTAAGCTGAATACGAGCCATGATTTTTCTGTGCAAACCTAAAAGCAAACTACCTGCAAGGAATGCGATTATTACATTAATTAAAATATCTGCCATCAAATTCATAATACCACTAATATCCTGTAAATGGTTCTTTTATCCTTTCTTCCTTATCATCTTTTCTTGGTTTAGCCATTGTTAATAAACCTAAACCTAAAATCCATAATGGAATTCCGAAAATAGCTATTACATACACAATCCAACTAGCCATATCAAATATTAAAGCAGCCAATATAGCTAATGTAGAGATTAGCAATAATATAATACTTACAATTTTTTGAATATCCATACTCTCACTACCATAAAACTAATAATAAAATTTCCACTGCTCTAATAATAACAAATAATGAACTTAAATGAATAATAACTAAAAATGGAGAACCTGGAGTTCTAAACATTTCAGCTTTACTTGCAAAGAACGGTGCAACACCACACTCCCCTAAAATTCCAAGTAACATCAATAAAGCACCAAAAATCATCATTGGAGTTGCATGCATTTGATTTAATACTAACAAACTTAATGTTCCGGAAGAAGCAAGAACAATAGCTGCTCCACCAAATAACGGTAAACTACACATCATAGCTATTAAACCATAATTAAAAGCGGAGTTTAAAACACTGACTTGTCTTACAGCTGAAACAATTCCAATATTCACAATACCAATTAATGCCATAAATAAAGTAAAGTTAAACAAATCTCCAGTAATCATTGCCCCTGCAGAAGCTATACCACAGATTACAGATAAAAATCTCCTTTGTTTAAACTCTTTTGATCCTACTTTTACATCAGTATTTCCAAGTTTCATAAAAGTAGCTTCAACTTGTGTTTCTGTTTTACTTACAGCTATCAATAATGTAAACCCTAACATTACAGCAAATAAAAACAAATTAAGAGGTGTGAAGTACAGTACAATATCACCAAAAGGAATTGTACCTAATAAATTTCCACCAAGTGTACTAAAATCCATATTTACTTACTCCTTATTCATATCTTCTCTCATAAGCACTCCAATTAAACCAACTTTTGAAGCTACTTTTAATAACAATCCACAAGCTGCTAAGAATAAACTTAATAACCATAATTTAGGCATTATAAAGAATAATGCAAATCCAATAATCCATAAACACCAAGCAATACCTGAAACTCCACCAAGTCCTTCTAAAGTGAAAACAGGTAAACCTTTTGCTTTTTTAGAAATTGCATATAATAAAATTCCCCCACCAGCTACTGCACCACCGGTAAATCCTGTTAAGAAAATACCATAAGCTATTAAAACTAACGCAATGAAATTAGGTGCTGTAGTCATGATTTCCAAATCTAAATTAAATGGAATCGGGAATAAAGAAGTGCCTTCAGGCAGGCTTCTTTTAGGATTTTGTTCTATAATATGCATTTCTCTTGAAAGTAAAATCTCAGAAATAGCTAATGTTTCAGCTAATTCAACTACCAAACCAGGTAAAATTAAGGATTCGGCTAAATCAGTTCCTACAGCAGAAACAACAAAAATCATTGCAAGACCAATCAAATCCGTAAGAATAAGAATATGAATCTCTTCTTTTTTCATGGCAATAGCTATTGATCCTATAAAACCAACAATCAAACCTGCATAAATTGCAGGTAAATACATTGAGATAAATGCTTGAGGAACAAATTCCGGAACGAGGACCATTAATTATCCCTCCTTAATTGTCTAGCTCTAGATTTAGCATCATTTATTTTAACTTCATTAGCTACTTTTACTGAATCTCCAATAGCTTTTTTAACACCGTCTTTTATTTCTTTTTCATCATTTTTTCTATTCATTGTATAGTTTATAGATAACCATGAAGCTATTATGAAAGACATCATCAGAATAGAGGATTCCAATATAGTATCAAAACCACGAGTGTAATACAATATTTCATCAATTAATCCACCAGGAGATGAATAAATAGATGTTCCGAAATATGGAGACGTTTGAGAAACCCACAAAGCTACCGGTGACATATATGATGTAATCATACCAATCTCCTCAGCATTTTGGGGAAATTGAGCCATAACTATTCCAGGAGTTTTTAAAATTTCTCCACCCCTGTCATAAGGAGCTACAGCTAATCCTGCATCTATCTGTTCTTGAGGTTCGGGCCTAGGATAAATTTGGTCGGGATTTAGACCCATTGGAACAATAAAACCTATTAAAAGAATTACACCTAATGAAAAAGCAAAAATCCTTGGAACATTTTTTGGGTTAGCTAATTTATTCCATAGAGTTCCTATCCTCATACATCTGCCCCCATCTCTTCTAAACGAATAATTGCTCTAAACAAAACAAAAGTAATAACAACAGTTGTTGCAAGTAATGTCAATAAAGCCAAAACATGATTATAAGTTAACAATACCAAACAAACTCCTATAGAAGCCACTTCTGTATTAAATGTCCTTATAATAGGATCTTTTACACCAGGACCCCAGGCAGTAGCTAAACTACCTACGATAGCTAGAAAAATACCAACATAAAAGAACAAATTAACATCAATCATGTAACTCACCACTTTTAACTTTTCTTTGTCTAATTTCTTTAATTTTAACAATCGCCATAATAAAAATTAAAGTACATAAAGGATCAGATAATGCAACAAACATTGCAACATCCAAATATTTAAATAATACCACAACAAGTAAAAAACCTGCATCCATTATAGAAAACATTATTACTTTGTCCAATGGTTTTTTTAAGAATATTACTCCAAATGCTCCTATTAACATTAAAGCTATTGCAATAAGTGATACAACAAATTCCATTTTAACGCCTCAATCAAGAATTATTTCATCATCCAGCTTATCCAAACTTGTTGCAATAGCATTAGCACTAATTGTAGAACATATGAAAAATGCAGCAGCAACTATAAATGCGAATGGTGTTTTAATTACCAAAGCTATTAATGCAGGGACTCCAAACCCAATAACATTTAAATAAAGTAATTTTGAAACTCTATCTTCAGTTATTAGAGCCCTTAATGCCACATATATTAATATTATCCCAATTATTATTTCAACATACATATAATCACTCTTTAGCATGCCTATTGAACTTTTTAGCTATTTTACCAAGTAAAATAGAAGCCTTAACCTGATCAATTCCTTGAATTGTTAAAATAGCTACACAAATACCTGCTATAAACATTTCAGGAGTTAAACCTGCAAATGAACAAACAAACAATATAACAGTCATAGTTAAAGAACCAGTAGTTCCGGCATAACCCGGATCTGCACACAATCTATTTCCAATAAATACAAAGAAAGCTGCCAATATACCTCCAGGAATTCCTAAAATCATATATCCAATAGCTGCTATTAATGTACCAGCAGAAGCATCAGGAGAACATAATATATTCCCTTGGAAAAATCCACCAGCAATATCGCCATTTCTTTTTTCAATTGAATCTCCAACAGTTTGAACACCTTTAACTCCAGGCTGCTGTGGAAGTCCAAAATAAGTGTCAATAATAACAAAGTTCAACCAACAGATAACCGCTGCTATTATAATACCAATTATCTCATTCATTAGCTGGCCTCCTCTTCATTATCTTGTAAAGGTTTTGGAAATACTTCATAAAATAAATATTTCACAAATAATGCAGTTAACACACCAATAACTACAGACAACACTAATCCATTGTAGATAAATGTATAACCTAAAACAAAGAAAAGTGAAAGAATACCTATAGCCATTATTGGAGTGGGATATAACGCACTTACATCAAAAGAATACATATATGGTTTACTTGGCAATAATGGAACCCGTAAAATCAAAGCAACTATAATTGATACTACAATTGCTACAATATAACATAATGCAACATCAAAATTAGAAATACCAATATTTGCAAGGCCATAAGCACCATTATAAACACATGAATGCATCATATTAAGATTAAACATATAATATTCCTCTCTATAATTATTAATTATTACAAATGAAAATATATAAATGTTGTTACTTAAAAATAGCTTATACAGCAATAATAGAATGTTAAGTGGTCTAAATGAAAAATAAAAATATAATAATAACTGGAGGACTTGGTTTTATAGGTTCACACATTGCAGATGAACTAATTGAGAATAATAAAGTTACCATAATAGATAATCTTTCTTCAGGAAAAGTAGAAAACTTAAAAAACCCCTCTCATGAAAATTTAACCATAATAAAAAATAACTTAAATGATGTAAATTTAGATGAAATACTCATCGACACAGATTACATATTTCACCTTGCAGCTATGGCTAGTGTTCCATTAAGTGTAAATGATCCAATTAAGTGTAATGATAATAATGTAAATTCAACCATTAAATTACTAACTGCTGCAAAAAACCAAAATGTGAAAAAAGTAATATTTTCATCATCTTCAGCAGTTTATGGAAACAATACAAATACTCCTTTAAAAGAAAGTGAATTAATGACACCAACTTCACCTTATGCAGCATCTAAAGCAACTTGTGAATTATATTTGCAGGCATTTAAAGAAAGTTATGGTTTAAAATCAATAGCTTTAAGATATTTTAATGTATTTGGACCAAAACAAGATAAAAACTCCCAATATGCTGCAGTAATCCCTAATTTTATTGATGCAATACTTAATAATAAAAATCCAATAATTTACGGAGACGGTCAGCAAACAAGAGATTTCATATATGTAAAAGATGTTGCAAAAGCAAATATATCTGCAGCAAAATCAAATTATACCCAGCCAGTGAATATTGCTACAGGTAAAAAGTTAACAATAAATAGATTATATGAAATAATTGCCAATTCTCTGGATAGTGATTTAAAACCAACATATGTTGATAAAAGAAAAGGAGATATTACTCATTCAATAGCCAACATTGATAAAATGAGTAAAATTAATTTCAAATCTGATTATTCTAACTTTGAAAAACAAATTAATAAAACCATACAATGGTTTAAAGAAAATTAAAAAATAGAAATTTAGTGGAATCCGCAATGAGAACAGGTTTCACATAATTCTTCTTCTGAAGGAACAGTTTTTCCAGTTTCTTGTAATAAAACAGATAATGCATAATAATCTTCAGATGCATTTTCTTCTCTTAAAACTGGAGAAATACCTTTAAAAATACATTTAATATCACCAGTTCCACCAATATCAACAGCAGTTGGTTCGCCCATTTGAAATCTGTTGAAATAATCAAGAATTTCATCCCTTAAAGATGAAGGTACTCTGAAATTAAATGAAAGTATGTTATTTTCTTTCATTTTAAGTCCAACATATTTTTGTTTTATTTCATAATTCAATCCTAATTTTTTTTTAAAAATTACAATATCAGATATATCTGAAGATGCCATTTGAATTTCCCCCAAATTATTTTTTTTCTAACTAAAAATTACTTATAATTTTTTTTAGTATATAAACTATTCTTTCATAAAAAATTAATTTTTCAAAATTCATAACGAATTATCACGATTTTTAATAAGCTTTATATAAATTAAAAATCATACTTACATCATTATAATAATTATTATATTATAATATGAATAATCTTAATAAAATAATTAACATACAACTAAGGTGTTTACTTTGAATGAATATAATAAAGATATTGGTAACAGAGTAAAAGAATTGAGAGAACTCTCCGATATTACAATTCAAGACTTTGCAGAAGAATTAGATATTGATGAAACAATGTACAAACAATATGAAAATGGTGAAGTAGACATACCAGCAAGTTTCTTATGTGAAATTGCAAATAAGTTTCAAGTTGATTTAGGTTTACTTTTAACTGGTGAAGAAACTAGAATGAATATTTTCGATGTTACTCGTGCAAATAAAGGTATTTCAGTAGAAAGAAGAAAAGAGTACAAATACGAAAACTTATGTACCAAATTCATTGATAAAAAAGCTGAAATTTTTATTGTAACTGTTGATCCAAAAGAAGATACAGTTCCTTCATTAAATAGCCACCCTGGACAGGAATTTAACTATGTTCTTGAGGGTTCTTTGAAACTTTATATCCACAATAATGAAATTACATTAAACAAAGGAGATTCAATCTTCTTTGATTCCAGCCATAGACATGCTATGGTTGCACTTAATAATGAAAAAGCTAAATTTTTAGCTATAATAATGTAAAACCACAGAGGCTAATAATATGACATCATTAATTGAAGATTATGTAAATAGAGTTGATTTTGACTCATATGAAGATTTTCACAAAAATTTCAAAATAACATATCCTGACAATTTTAATTTCGGGTTTGATGTAATCGATAAATACGCTGAAATAGACCCTGAAAAGATTGCTTTAATCTGGACAAACGATGAAGAGGAAAAACATACTTTCACCTTTTCAGATGTTAAAAAATACAGTAATAAAATTGCAAACTTTTTTACTAAAAAAGGCATTAAAAAAGGCGATAAAGTAATGCTTACCTTAAAAAACAGATACGAATTCTGGTTTACCATGGTTGCATTGCATAAAATCGGAGCAGTAGCTATTCCTGCAACCCACATGTTAAAACTTCATGATATTGATTTCAGGATAAAAAATGCCAATGTCAAACTTATCGTAACTGTTGAAGAAGACAGATTAATTCCAGATTATGAAGAAGCTCAAAAGGAACTTGGCACTGATTTGGTAAAATGTGTAATTGAAAGGGATCTTGACGGCTGGATTAATTTTAATAAAGCTATTGAACAAGAAAGCGATGAATTTGAAAGACCAACAGGAGACGATGAAGTGCTTGCAGATGACATTTCATTAATTTATTTCACATCAGGTACAAGCGGACTTCCTAAAATGGTAGCTCACAAACAAACTTACGGATTAGGACACATTCCAACAGCCAAATATTGGCATAAAGTAGAAGAAGACGGTATACACCACACAGCAGCAGATACCGGATGGGGAAAAGCAGTCTGGGGAAACTTCTACGGACAATGGATTGCAGGATCTGCAGTTTTCATATATGATTACGACAGATTCAACGGTATAAAATTACTCGAAAAAGTTATTGAAAATAAAGTAAACACTTTCTGTGCACCTCCAACAATATACAGATTTTTAATTAAAGAAAACATCAAAGGATATGACTTTTCAAACATACATCATGTAACAACAGCTGGAGAACCATTACCTCCTGAAGTATCAAAAAGGTTTAAAGAAATATCCGGACTGAGAATTAAGGAAGGATTCGGTCAAACCGAAACAGTATTGACTATTGCAACTTTTGACTGGATAGATGCAAAATTAGGTTCTATCGGAAAACCAAGTCCGTTATTTGATGTTAAATTATTAAATGAAAATGATGAAGAAGTTGACATAGGTCAGGAAGGTGAAATCTGTATTGATGTATCTCATGGTATAAGTCCTGGTTTATTTAAAGAATATTACAAAAATCCTGAAAAACAGGCTGCACAATGGCATGACGGCTACTACCATTGCGGAGATACCGCATGGAAGGACGAAGACGGATATATCCATTTCATAGGAAGAAATGATGATATTATTAAAAGTTCAGGATACCGTATTGGACCTTATGAAGTAGAAAGTGCAGTATTATCCCATGAATCAGTAAGTAACTGTGCAATTACTGCATATCCTGATGAAATAAGAGGACAAATCGTAAAAGCTACAATCATATTGCAACCAGGATACGAAGGTTCCGAAGAACTTAAAAAAGAAATTCAAAATCATGTAAAAAGAGTTACAGCTCCTTATAAATATCCAAGATTAATTGAATTTGTGGATGAAATTCCAGAAACAATAAGTGGAAAAATAAGAAGAGTAGAAATCAGAAATAACGATAACAAAAAGGAATAGATGGTAAAATGGCTGATGTATCATATCCAATAATACACAAAGAAGAATGTAAAGGCTGCGGGAGATGTGTTTTAGGATGCTCCCAAAATGTTATTAAAATAGGTAGTGAGCTTAATAAAGCAGGATATCGCTATGCATATTACAGCGGAGAAGGTTGCAGCGGATGCAGGGATTGTTTCCTTACATGCCCTGAACCCTTAGCTCTCGAAGTTTATGTATATACTAAAAAGGAGGAAGACAATGACTAATCAAATGGTAAAAGGAAATACTGCAGTTATCATCGGAGCAATGTATGCTGGATGCGACTGTTTCTTTGGATATCCAATTACACCTGCAAGTGAAATTCTTCACGAAGCATCCAAATACTTCCCAATGGTTAACAGAAACTTCGTTCAAGCAGAAAGTGAGGAAGCTTCAATCAACATGATATACGGAGGAGCTTCAACCGGACACAGAGTTATGACTGCATCTTCCGGACCAGGAATAAGTTTAATGCAGGAAGGATTTACTTATCTGGCTGGTGCAGAATTGCCTGCAGTAATTGTTGACATTATGAGGGCAGGACCAGGATTAGGTAATATTGGACCTGAACAGGGAGATTATAATCAGGTAGTTAAAGGTGGAGGTCACGGAAATTATAAAAATATAGTTTTAGCTCCAAACAGTGTACAGGAAATGTGCGATTTAACTATGAAAGCATTTGAATTAGCTCATAAATACAGAAATCCTGTTGTTGTACTTGCTGACGGTACTCTTGGACAAATGGCTGAACCTTTAGAATTCCCAAAAGAAGCTGTTGACCCTACAATAGATGAATCCTGGGCAGTACGTGGAAACAAAGACACAATGGAAAATTTAGTCACTTCCATTTTCCTTGATTTTGACCAGTTAGAAGACTTCAACTTTGAAATTCAGGAAAAATATGCTAAAATAGCTGAAAATGAAGTTGAATACGAAGATTACAAACTTGATGATGCTGAAATTGTTTTAGTATCTTATGGAATTAGTAGCAGAGTAGCTAGAAGTGCAGTTGATGTTTCCCGTGAAAAAGGATTAAAAGTCGGACTTTTAAGACCTATTACATTATCACCATTCCCAGAAGAAAAAATTAAAGAACTTGGAGATAAAGGAGTAAGTTTCGTTTCTGTAGAAATGAGTAACGGTCAGTTATTGGAAGATATACAGTTAGCTGCTTTAAGAAAAGAAAATACTTACCTTGTCAACAGGATGGGTGGAAACTTAATTGAACTTAAACAGATTCTTAAAAAGATTTACGAAATAGCTGAAATTGATGAAGAATTACCAAAAGGTACTTCCGAAAAAGGAAAAACAGGAAAATATATTATTGATTAGGGATGTGAAAAAATGGATGAAAAAAGTTTAGCACCAAAAAATCTAGAAGATTATGAATTATCAATACGTAAACGTCCTGAGTCAATTTATCCATCTTTTCCAAGAAAAGGTGAAACTAACCAAACCACTACACATTACTGTGCAGGATGTGGACACGGAATTATCCATAAATTAATTGCAGAATGTATGGATGAACTTGGAATACAAGAAAGATGTGTCATGATTTCTCCTGTAGGATGTTCAGTATTTGCTTATTACTACTTCAACTGTGGAAATGTGCAAACAGCTCATGGAAGAGCACCTGCAGTAGCTACAGGTATTTCAAGAGCAGAAGATAATGCAATTGTAATGAGTTACCAGGGAGATGGAGATTTAGCATCCATTGGTTTAAATGAAACATTGCAAGCAGCAAACAGAGGAGAAAAAATAGCAGTATTCTTTGTAAACAATACCGTTTATGGAATGACCGGTGGACAAATGGCACCAACAACTTTAGTTGGAGAAAAAACTGTTACCTGTCAAACCGGAAGAGATCCTGATTATGCGGGATATCCAACCCATATGTGTGAATTAATTGACAGCTTAAAGGCACCAGTATTTATTGAAAGAGTTTCACTAGCTACTCCTTTAAAAATCAGACTTGCAAAATATGCTATTAAACAGGCATTAACTATTCAAAAAGAAGGAAAAGGATATTCATTTGTAGAAATATTATCTCCATGTCCTACTAACTTAAAACAAGATGCAAAAGGTGTTCAGGACTTCCTTGAAAACCAAATGGAAAAAGAATTCCCTGTTAAAAACTTCAGAAATGAATTGAAAGACAGAAAACCAATTATAAGACCTGAAAATGATTACACAATCGACTCTCTAGACAAAATATTCAATGTAGACAGAAGCGAAGACTCCACTTACTGTGAAAGTACTGGTATGGAACCTGTAACCATCAAAGTAACAGGATTTGGAGGGCAAGGTGTTTTAAGTGCAGGCCTTACAATAGCTCAGGCTGCCTGTAGTGAAGGCAAACACGTTTCCTGGTATCCAAGTTACGGACCTGAACAAAGAGGAGGAAGCTCAAACTGTTCTATTGTAATTTCTGATGAAACCATAGGAACTCCAGTTGTAGAAGATATTGATATTCTTATTGCTCTAAACAAACCGTCTTTAGAGAAATTCGCCAGTGATGTTAAAGAAAATGGAACTATTATTTACGATTCACGTATAGGTGACGTTGAAGTTGATAAAAATGTTAACATAGTCAAAGTTCCTTCAATTGAAATAGCTGAAAAATTCGGAAACACAAGAACTGCCAATACTGCTTTAATTGGTGTTTTAATGGAATTGAAGAAAACATTAGCACCAGAATCCTACGAAAATGCTATTAAACATATGTTCGCATCTAAACCAAAAGTTATTGATGTAAATATTGATGTTTTAAAAGCTGGAGCAAAATGGGTAAAAGACAACTCTTAAATTAAATGTGGTTTCATGACATATAAAGAAATAGCTAAAAAATACTTGGAAAGCAATGGAATTACCATAGGAGATACCATTAAAATTAATAAAGAGGATATCTCCTATGAAGGTATCTTATTAGACAGATCAGAAGATAGTGAAGATGGATATTTAGTTTTAAAATTAGATAGTGGATATAATGTTGGTGTAGCTATTGAAAATACTCAAGCTGAATTAATCCAAAAAGGTGATAAACCAAATATAGGTTATGGAGCTGAAGATGTAGCTCATGATTCATCAAAACAGGATATTTCAATAATATCTACTGGAGGAACTGTTTCTTCAATTATTGATTATAGAACCGGAGCAGTTCACCCTAAATTTACAGCTGCAGATTTAATTAAAGCAAATCCTGAACTATTAGATTATGCCAATTACAATGTTAAAGCTCTGTATAATATTTTAAGTGAAAATATGCAACCTAAATATTGGGTTGAAGCTGCCAAATCAATAGCTAATGACATATCTGATGGTTCTGACGGTGTTGTAATAGCTCACGGTACCGATACATTACACTACACTGCTGCTGCATTAAGCTTCATGTTAAAAACACCAGTTCCAATTGTAATAACTGGAGCTCAAAGAAGTTCAGACAGACCATCCAGTGATGCTAATATAAACCTTATTGATTCTGTAGTAGCTGCAAAATCAGATATTGCTGAAGTTAGCGTTTGTATGCATGGCAGTTTAAATGATTCCTATACATATCTTCATAAAGGTACTAAAGTTCGTAAAATGCACACTAGCCGTAGAGATACATTTAGAAGTATTAATTATGAACCAATAGCTAAAATTAAACAGCATGTTATGGACATTAACCCTAATTACAAATATGCAAAAAGAAATGAAAATGAATTGGAAGTTAACAGTGCTGTTGAAGAAAAAGTAGGGCTTATCAAAAGTTTTCCTGGAATTTGTGAAGAGCTTATTGACTACCATATCGATAAAGGATATAAAGGTCTTGTTATTGAAGGAACCGGTCTTGGACATGTCCCTGATAAATTAATAGCTCCTTTAGCTAGAGCACATGATGAAAATATTCCTGTTGTTATGACTTCCCAATGCCTGTATGGTAGAGTAAATATGAATGTCTATTCTACAGGACGTGAAATATTAAATGCAGGAGTTATCTCTGGAAGAGATATGACACCTGAAACTGCTTATGTAAAATTAAGCTGGGTTTTAGGTCAAAGCGATGATATTGACGAAGTTACAAAACTAATGAATGAAAATATAGCTGGAGAATTTAATGAAAAGTCTTCAATTAAATATTTCTTAAATTAAGGTCGTGTGAAAATGGATTGGGAAAAATTAGGACTTAAAATGGGACTTGAAATTCATCAGCAATTAAATACAAAACATAAACTCTTTTGTCCTTGTAAAACTGAATTGGTTGATGAAGATTACAATGAAATTGTTGAGAGAAACTTAAGGCCAACACAAAGTGAACTTGGTGAAATTGACAGAGCTGCACTTCAGGAGTCTTTACGTGGCTTAAACTTTAAATATGAATCTTACAATCATCATACCTGTCTTGTAGAAAGCGATGATGAACCGCCTCACAGTTTAAATAAAGAAGCTCTTGAAATCTGTATTACAATAGCTGCATTGATGAATATGCATATTGTAGATGAATTCCATACAATGAGAAAACAGGTTATTGACGGAAGTAATACTGGAGGATTCCAAAGAACAGGACTTGCTGCAACTGACGGTTATCTTGATACTCCTTACGGCAGAGTAACTATTGAAAGTTTAGGTCTTGAAGAAGATGCAGCTAGAAGAATTGAAACTACCGAAGATTATACTGAATTTAGATTAGACAGATTAGGTATTCCTCTTGCAGAAATTACAACAGATCCATCTATGCACCATCCTGATCAAGTTCGTGAAGTTGCATATATGATTGGTCAGGTTTTAAGAAGTACCAATGTAAAAAGAGGTCTTGGAACAATCAGACAGGATTTGAATATTTCAATTGAAAAAGGAGCTCGTGTTGAAATTAAAGGTGTTCAAAATCTTGATTTGATGAGTGAAATCGTAGAAAATGAAGTTCAAAGACAACTTGCATTAATTGAAATAAAAGAAGAGTTAAACAAAAGAAATGCTCAAGTACTTGAAGAGATTCATGATTTGGACAGCTTATTTGAAAATACTGAATCCAAAATATTATCTCAAGCAGAATCTATAAAAGCAGTTGTATTAAAAGGTTTCAGTGGACTTATTGGAAAAGAAGTTCAGCCAGGAAGAAGATTCGGTACTGAAATAGCAAGTTATGCTAAAAAACGTGGAGTTTCCGGAATATTCCATAGTGATGAACTACCTGCATATGGCATTACACAGGATGAAGTAAATTCTGTAAAAGATTATTTGAATATTGGTTCTCAAGATGCATTTATTATTGTTGCACATGATGAAGATATAGCTATTTCAGCATTAGAAGAAGTTAAAAGAAGAGCTAATCTTGGATTTGAAGGAGTTGTTGAAGAAACCCGTAAATCTTTAGATGACGGAAATACAGAATATATGAGACCACTTCCTACAGCTAACAGAATGTATCTGGAAACAGATATTCCATTATTTAAAATAACTGATGAATTAGTTGAACCAATTAAAAATAACTTGCCTGAACTTCCAGATGTTAAAAAAGAAAGAATTATTAAAGAATATAATTTAAGTGAAGATTTAGCTAGCCAACTAGTTAAAAGATTAGAAGCTGATGTCTTTGAAGAAATATTGGCTGATGTAAAAGTAGATCCAACACCAGTAGCTTCCCTTCTTGCTTATGATTTAAGAGAAATTAAAAGGGAAGGTCTTGACATTGATATTTTAACTACACAACACTTAAAAGATATTTTCCAACTTTTAGCTGATTCCAAAATAGCTAAAGACAGCATTACCAAATTAACAACTTGTGTAATACAGTCACCTAACGAAGAAATCAAAACAACAGCTGAAAACAATAATTTAACTTTACTTAGCCAGGAAGATGTTACCAAAATCATTGAAGACATTGTTAATAAAAATGAATCTATGGTTAAAGAACGTCAAATGGGAGCTATGGGTCCTTTAATGGGAATGAGTATGAAAAAACTTAAAGGTAAAGCTGACGGAAGTATTGTTAATAAAATAGTCAGACAATCTATTCAGAAAATGTTATAAAAGAGTTAATAACTCTTTTACTTATTTTTATTTAAAATTCAACAATAATCTTAATTAACATCAATAAATTAAAAATCTTACTCCCATACTTCAAACGGCTAATTCATACATTTTACCTCATTTTTACGATATTATTTAATTTCAAAACAAGACAAAAACTTTATATTTAAACCCTTTTAAATATTATAAATGGGGGTGAAAATATAAAGAAGCTATCAGTTCTTCTTATATTCTTACTTTTAGTAATTGCTATTCCTGCAGTTTCTGCTGAAGAGAATGGAACATCCAATAGCATTGATGCTGATAATTCAATAACTATTGGCCCAGGTGATTCAATACAAACAGCAGTAAATAATGCAAATAGTTCATCTACTATTTACTTAACACCAGGAACTTATTACCAAAACGGAATAAAAGTTGATAAAAACTTAACATTCCAAGGAAAAGGAAATGCTGAAGACATTATAATAGATGGACAGTATAAAAACAGCATTGTTTTAATTAATTCTGTTTCAACTGTGAAATTTATTAATATAACCTTTATACATGGTAATGGTCATGATTACGGTGGAGCAATCAATAGTGAACACGGTGGTAAAGTATATGTAGATACTTGCATCTTTAAAGACAATAAAGCTATTCAAAATGGTGGAGCTATTTCCGTGGCAGGAGAAGAATTTTACAAACTCGGAAAGAAAATTACTAACAAAGGATACCTTAAAGTAAATAATTGTCAATTTATAAACAATTATGCTGGCCATGATGGTGGTGCGGTTTGTACATACTGGGGAGATACTTATCTTTACACCTCATTATTTAGATTTAACTACGCTTACCGTGATGGAGGCGCTACACGTACAGGTATCTATTCAACAACCACTGTTGAAGATTGTATATTTGAAAATAATACTGCAAGAGAGTGGGGAGGAGCATTATACAACTGGCCTGGTGAGTTAACTGTTAACAATTGTACTATAGCTAATAATACTGCAGGTACAAAAGGGGCAGCTATGATTACTTCTGGACCTTTGGAGGTAACTAATTCTATTATTACTAATAATTATGGTGAAACTGGAGTCATATATATTGATGAAGAAACACCAGCTATACCATCTAGAGTAATATTTGATAATAAATTATATAGTGAATAATTACCCTGAGAATAATAAAATTTTTGTAATTGAAAAATCAACAGCAAAAGACTCCAACATTAATAACAATTATTTTGGAACTACCAATACAACTATAATAGTTGATGATGAAACTGGTAAATTCCCAATACCCAATAAATTTATTAATATGGATTCTGTAACTCCAAAGCCAAGTGAACCAAGTAATCCAGTAACTCCGGATACACCAGTAACTCCAAACAATCCTGAAACTAATACAACTAAACCTACTACAAATAACAACAACACTCAAACAACAGATATTCCAAATACTAATCAAACAGATAACATTCTTAACAATATTGTTTCAAATATAACCAATGAATTTAATGAAATTGTTTCCAATGCAAATAAAATTGTCAGTAATTCTACTGAAAGTAATGTGAATGTAGGAACAGATTCCTCACAAGAAGCAACAAAGTCCAGTGACTCTGAAAAAAGTGTTCATGAACTTCTTGATAAAGATGTTTCAAAACAAACACAAATTAATCCAATACCTTTTATAATTGTATTAATTATTGTTTTTGCTGTTTTAATCTTCGGTTATTACAGATATAAGAAAAACGAATAATTAATCTCCTTTTTCTTTTTTTTAACTTATCTAAATAAAATAATAATTTCATTAATTTTAAATAATCTCAAATAACATAATTAAATTAACTAAAATATTGAGGTTATTAACATGAAAACTTACGATATAATCATAGTTGGAGCAGGTCCTGGAGGACTGACTGCCGGAATCTATGCAGGCAGACAGGGAACCAAAACATTAATTTTAGATAAAGGATTAGCTGGAGGAATTGGCCGTGAAGTTCCACTAATGGAAAATTATCCTGGATTTGACACTATTTCCGGTTTTGAATTAGTTGAAAAAATGAAACTGCAATGTATGAAATTTGTTGAATTGCATGAAAATGAAATTGTAAAAAACATAGAAAAAAATGAAGACAAATTTCTTGTTACAACCCATAAAGATGAATACTGCGGAAAAACAATAATTTTAGCTACTGGAAGCTCACACAAACACTTGGAAATTCCTGGAGAAGAAGAATATTTAGGTAAAGGAGTCAGTTATTGTGCTACCTGTGACGGATTATTCTTTAAAGATAAAGATGTTATAATGATTGGCGGTGGAAATAGTGCACTGCAAGAAGCTATTTTCTTAGACAATGTCGGATGTAATGTTACCATCATTCACAGAAGAGACAGACTAAGAGCACAGCAATATCTACAAAAAGAAATTAAAGAAAGAAACATTAATGTTATTTACGATACAACAGCTGAGGAAATAAAAGGAAACACTTTCATAAATTCCGTAATTTTAAAGAATGTTAAAACTGATGAATATCATGAATTTAAAACCCAGGGAGTTTTTGTTAGTATAGGATATGAACCCCATAATAAGTTAGCTAAAAAATTAAATGTTAAATTAAATGAAAATGGGGAAATACTCACAGATAAACACCAAAGAACAAATATTGACCATATTTATTCAGCAGGAGATATATGCGGCGGTTTAAGACAATGGGTTGTAGCATGTGGAGAAGGTGCAATAGCTGCAACTTCTGCATATGAAGATATACACCAATCAAAATAAATTAAAAACGTTCAGCTAAAAAGACATATATAAAAAATGCTATAATTAATACTATAAACAATGGTAATAACCACATGAATATTTTTAATAGCACTACTGCAATTAAAATTGAAATAATAATATAAATTAAATCTCTAAGTTCCATGACAATGTGATTTATTTAATATTATATATAAAGTTTAAGCAAATGGTGGGGAAAAATGGAAAGAAAATGGCAACTAATCATATTTTTCATAGCTATGATTCTATTATCTGCAGGAGGATATTGCTATATGAATAGTGAAGTTACAGCTCCTCCAGAAATGGAAAGATATGACTTTGGGCAATTTACAATGGAAATACCTGAAGACAGTGATGTTGAATTAATAGGTTCTGATCTATCATTAAGTGTATATGCTGGAGATAATATTCAAGTTATAAATGTTAACAAAACATTTTATGAAAATCAAGATGAATTAAATCATATATTGGAACAAACAACTATTGAAAATTTAACTAACTCTTCAAGAATTGTAGAAACTTCCAACAATATTACATACTACCAGATAACAGATGAAAATAATATTATTGGATTTGAAAATGATACATACATTGCAATAAATAACAGTAACCCAAATAATATCATCATAATCGGCAGCTATGATTTAGATTTATTGAAACAAATGATACCTACAATAAAAAATAAATAGGGTTAAAAAAAAAGCCCTCATCTCTTTTTTTTAAAAAAAATATTTATACTTTTTAAATTAAAATAAAAATGAGGTGAGAAATATGGAAAATAAAAATAAAGTTCTGATATGTATTATTATTTTTGTAATTGCAGCTGCATCTCTTGTGGCTATAACAATAAGTTCTGAGGAAAATAACAATCAGAGTGCTGATTTTGGAGCATTTACAATGACTGTTCCATCAAATGCTCAATTTGAACAAATAAATTCAAGCTCTGAATTTGCTGAAACATATATTGATAATGAAAACAGTATCATGGTATCTTTTTTAAATAGTTCATATATTGAAGAAAATGTGCAAAATTCAACTGGATACACAATAGACTTTAAAGAAATTTGTACAAAATATTTAGAACAAATGAACTTAACTAAACTTGACGAAAGTTCTAACAGCAGCAATATTGAGTTTTATAATGATAAAATGATATCCACCAATGGTAATGTTCAGCAAGGTTATGCAGGTATTTACAGTGATGACAACCAAATGATAATTGTAGAATGCCCTGATTTAGACCTTGTAAAAAACATGACTCAAAGTATTAAAATTAAGGTGTAAAAACCTATTTTTCTTTTTTTAAAATATTATTCCCAAAATTTAGTACAAACATATAATAAATAAAAAAAACTAAAATAATACCATTAAATTAGGGAGTAAAAAATGACAATATTAGTTATTAATAATAAAGGCCAATATAATCATAGAATTCAACGTAGCTTACAATATCTTAAAATTCCAACAGAATTAGTTCCAAATACATTAAGTATTGAAGAAATTGAAGCTAAAAATCCAATTGGATTGATTTTAGGTGGTGGACCTTCAATTGAAGGTGCTGGAAATAGTGAAGAATATATTAAACATTTTGATATACCTATTTTAGGAATCTGTTTAGGACACCAACTAATAGCCAAAACTTACGGTGGACAAATAGACACATCCAATACTGAAAGCTATGCTAAAGTTGAAATCAATATTGTTAATGATGAAAACTTATTTGCAGGATTAGCTCCAAAAATGGAAGTTTGGTCCTCCCACAAAGACGAAGTAAAAACTATCCCTGATGATTTTGAAATTTTGGCTAATTCAAACTTATGCGATGTTGAATCCTTTAAACATACAAAAAAAGATGTTTATGGAATACAATTCCATCCTGAAGTACATCATACTCCTAAAGGATCAACTATATTCGAAAATTTCTATGAAATTTGTAAAAAAAAGGTGTAATAATGATTGATAATCCAGAAGACTTAAAAGAAAAAGCACTTGCAAACAAACCAGGTTTAAGAAGACAATATGTCAATATTCCAGTAGGAGATGAAGAATATGGATTCAGAATCTCAGGAATTGGTGCTAAAGCTATAAAATTAGAAAAATATGTCAAATATGATGAAATATTTGAAGCACTTGAAGCTGGAAACGAAAATGGTTTAGAAGCAATAGTCAAACAAATCATCGAAGATTACGAAGAAGAAAGCGAAGAAGAATAAACATTTGTGGTTGAAACAATGTTAGGTCCAGAAGAATTTATTAAAGATGCTATCCAAAAGATAAAAGAGCAAATAGGAGATGAAAAAGCTATTATTGCATTATCTGGAGGGGTTGACAGTTCAGTGTGTTCTGTTCTTGTTCAGGAAGCTATTGGAGATAATTTAATAGCAATATTTGTAGATCATGGTCTTTTAAGAGAAGGGGAAGTAGAAGAAGTAACCAATACATTTAAAGACAGATTAAACTTTAATTATGTTGATGCTTCTGAAGAATTCTTAAGTGCTCTTGAAGGAGTGGAAGATCCTGAAGAAAAAAGAAAAATCATAGGTAAAGTATTTATTGATGTTTTTGAAAGAGAAGCTGCAAAAACAGATGCAAAATACTTAGTACAAGGTACTATAGCTCCTGATTGGATTGAAAGTAAAGGTAAAATCAAATCCCACCATAACTTAGCACTCCCTAGCGGTATGGTTCTTGATTTAGTTGAACCAATCCGTGACTTATACAAGGATGAAGTAAGAGAAATTGGTTTATTATTAGATTTACCTGAAAAAGTAGTTCACAGACAACCGTTCCCAGGCCCTGGTCTTGCTGTTAGAGTTATCGGTGAACTTACACACGAAAAACTTGATATCTGCAGAAAAGCAAATAAAATAGTAACTGATGAAATAGAAAAAGCAGGTATTGACAAAGACGTATGGCAATACTTTGCAGTATTAACTGACAGTAAAGTTACTGGAGTTAAAGGAGACCAAAGAGACTTTGGTTACTTAGTTGTTTTAAGAATTGTTGATTCCATTGATGCTATGACTGCATATGTTCCGGAATTACCATGGAATGTTATTCAAACAATGTCACAAAGAATAACTTCTGAAATTTCTGAAGTAACACATGTTGCATTATCCATAAGTGATAAACCACCTAGCACAATCGAATTCGCTTAAAAACAAATAAACAGTACTTAAATGAAACAACATTTATGTACTTTCAAATCTTTTTTTTAATTTAAATACTTATTTTTACTAGATTTAAAATGGCAAATATGAAAACAACCAAAAATGCATACCTTGAAAAATTAACCAGACAAATACAGATGAAATCTGTTAAAGTTGGAAAAAATTTGGAAGGCAGCACACCACCATCTGTTTTTATTGGAAGATGGTCTTATCCTAAAGTTTATGCCGGACCTATGATGGCAAATCAGGTAGGAGATACTGCAATTATGGATTCTCCGGAATCATGGATCGGACAGCATAAAAATCAGGAAGATATAATTAATTACAGAATGAGTCTTGTAAGAGGAAAACAACTAATTAAAATTGATGATCTGGACAATCCATTTGTTGAAAAACTGCAAGACATATCTCTGGCTTCTAAAGCTATTGATAGCGAAGCTACATTTGGTAAACGTCCGACAGGAGCTTTATTAACTGAAGACAGTATGCCTCATGGTCCAAGTGCGGTTATTGAAAAATTTGATATAGATGCAGTTCGCTGGGATAAACAATTGGAAAAAAGCTATTATGATACTGATTTAAAAGCTAGTGAAGCTGTTTTAAATTTACATAACAAAGATGTTCCATTTACAGCTATGCAAAAAGCATTTTCCGTAGGTGCTTTCGGAACAAAATATAAAAGAAAATTAGTTCCAACCAGATGGTCAATTACAGCATGCGATACTAGCTTAGCAGACCAATTCTTAAAAGAAGTTAAGAACTTTGAAAAAATTGACACCTACCGAGTTTATGAATTCGGAAGCTTGAACAATTATTATGCAATCATATTAACTCCAACAGAATGGCAATATGAATGGTATGAAGCATTTATTAAATTAATAGGTAAAGAAGAACTTATTTTCTCAGATTATGAAACAAACGGTGGCAAAAAGGAATATTCTCGCGTTGGAGGATGTTATTACACTGCTAAAATGGCAGTACTTGACAGTTTACTTAAAGAGAAAAAACAATCAGGATTAATAATTTTAAGAGAAGCTTATGAAGGATATGTTCCATTAGGTGTATTCAATGTTAGAGAAAATATAAAGGAAGCTATGAAAAAACCCTATAAAGAATTTGAAACCTTAAAAGAGGCATTATTGTATTGCGGAACTAAATTAAAAATACCAATTAAAAAATATGTAAAACAGGGAACTCTATTAAATGAAATGCTTCACACCAAACAAACTACTCTGGATCAATATTTTAAATAGTGATAATATGGAATTTAAATTTAAAGAACCTCATAAAGAAACTAAAGAAATTATGGCTAAAGTAGCCCAGGGAGAAAATCCTTATTTAAATGATAAAGACAGCAGTTTTGAAAAAAACTGCCAAAAAAAGGTAAAGGAACTTACTGGCCATGAATACTGTAAAATAACCAGCAGCGGAAACAACAGTATTTTCATAGCTCTGTCAGCTATTGAAGGTTCAATTATCATACCTGATCAGGGAGGATGGAATGGTTTTAAGCAGATTGCCAGGTATTTAAATAAAGACATGATAACCCTCAAAACAGATTTAGGATTAATAAATACTGATTATTTAAATGAAATAGACATTCCTGAAAACTCTGCATTAATATTTACCAGTTTTGCAGGATACAGTGCAAATCAAGATACAAAAAGCATTTCAAAATACTGTAAAAATAATGGAATCACAACAATTGAAGATGCTTCTGCTGGAATTGGAGATAAAAAACAGGAATTGGGAAATGGAAATTTATCAGACATTATAATTGCTTCAACAGGTTCTCCAAAAATAATCAATGTTGGAAGCGGCGGCTTTATCAGCACAAACAACAATGAAATTTTTGAAAATACCAAATTACCTCAAAAATTAAGTAAAACTAATGAAATAATATGTAGTGGTATAGATAAAGAACTTGATTTTGTAAAAAGTAATTTGGAACAAACAATAAATGCAACAAACATATTAAAAAAACATATAAACAACACATTCCACACAAGTAAAAGAGGAGTTAATGTAATTATTCAATATGATAAACCTAAGGATGTGATCTGGAAAGTAAAAAAAGAATTGCCAATAAATCACCATACTTTCATTACAAAATGTCCAAACTATAATCGCCTGAAAGAAAAAGGAATTGTAATTGAAGTTAAAAATTTAGATTACAGCAGTTTAAAAAAAGAAAATCTTGATAAAATAATAGAAGTTTTCAGTAATCAACTATAAGCTTGGTTATTTTATCAATTATTATATCATCAATATGCATATTTGCCAATACATTTTCATCAATATCATAAATCTTCATTAATTTTGATTCATCAGCTATTAAAACATCATCATTTCTGTCAAACATTGAAGATAATTTATCAACAGATTCATTAGAACAATTTATTAGGATAGCGCATAAATTCATTTTTCCTTCTTTAAGACCAAGAATTTCAAAAGCTTTAGAAATTTGCCTTTGAGCAGAACATCTTAAACAAATCTCAACACTTAAATCATTAGCCAGGTTTTCATGCCTGCTGAAAGCTAAAAAAGCCTGATTTACACCATGTTCCACATGCCTTAAACCAGCTACTGCATCAGCATCCAAAAGCTGAATAATCTCTTCATCATTATTCTTAAGATTATTAATTTTATCCAGTGTTTTACCAACAGAATCAATATTTCCCCTAAATCCTAAAATTTTAATATCCATAAAAACACCTTAATTAGAAAGCAACCTGTTAACACCGGAAATATATGCTTTTACACTAGCATTGATAATATCAGGTTCAGTTCCTCTTGCAGATATAATTTTATCTCCTTTCTGAAGTTTAATGATTACATCAATAAGTGCATCGGTACCACCAGTAATTGCATCTACATGGTATTCAATAAAATCAATATCATTAAATATATCCAAAGAGTTAACAGCATTAATTGCAGCATCCACAGGACCAATACCCACTCCAGCATTTAAAATTTCTTCACCGTCAACAGTTAATTTCACAGATGCTGTAGGCATAACCTTATTACCTGATACAATAGTAACCTCATTTAATTTGATTCTGTCTTTATGATTAATTTCCAAAACATTATCAGCTATTGCCTGCAAATCAACATCAGTAACAGTTTTGCCTTTATCAGCAAGAATTTTAATATTATCGCAAATCTTCTTAAGTTGATTTTTGTTAACATTGACCCCCAACTCTTTTAATCTGACATCCAAACCATGAGTACCCATATGTTTACCTATAACAAACTTACGTTTACGGCCAACAAGTTCAGGAGTTATAGATTCATAAGTAGCAGCATTTTTAATAATGCCGTCAGAATGAATTCCAGATTCATGAGCAAAAGCATTTTCACCAACAATTGCTTTATTAGGCTGAATATAAACACCAGTAAATCTTGCTACCAATTTGGAAATAGTATATATCTCATGAATTTTAATATCAGTTGAAAATTGAGGGAACAGCTTGTATATGCCAACAACACACTCTTCAAAAGAAGCATTACCTGCTCGCTCACCAATACCATTTATAGTAGAATGAAATTCAGATGCTCCTCCTCTCAAAGCGGCAAATGTATTGGCAACAGCCAAACCAAAATCATTATGACAATGACAGCTAATAGGAACATCAATATACTCATTTAATTGTTTAAACATTTCAAAAGAAGATTCAGGAGTTAAAATTCCAACAGTATCACATAAGCAAACCCTATCGGCACCATGTTCAATAGCATTAGTATAAACTGTTTTTAAAAAATCAATACCTGTTCTGGATCCGTCTTCAGCAGATAATTCGACAGTCAAACCATGATCTTTACAGTAATCAACTGCAGAATTAGACATTGCCAATAACTCTTCTTTAGTAATTTTTAATTTATCAAAAATATGCAAATCAGATGTAGGAACAACTAAATTAACAGCATCAACATCACACTCTAAACAGTAATCAATATCCATTTCAAGAGGTCTTGAAAAACTAAGAATTTCTGCATTAAAATTCTGTTGAGTGATATCTTTAATAGACTGCCTTTCTCCATCAGAAGTAATTGCTGAACCTGCCTCAATAAAATTAACACCAATTTCATCAAGTTTAGTTGCAATTCTTAATTTCTCCAAAGGAGTTAAAGATACACCTGGAGTCTGTTCTCCATCTCTTAAAGTAGTGTCTAATATTTTGATATTCATAAAATCACCTAAGATAAAATAATCATGAAATAAAAAAACAGATAAAATAAATATAACAAAAAATAAGAAAGTAATGTAATAGAAAAAGGCTTGCAGCGAAATGAAATTCCCATAGAAAACCATAGTACACAAACAAAACAC
>OLNZ01000031.1_pt1 | contig 158596 bp, 133 predicted proteins | sample 1672981 | NCBI WGS metagenome assembly OLNZ01 (sample SAMEA3136743, study PRJEB25190) | human gut metagenome | biome: human gut; feature: human-associated habitat; material: faeces | place: Austria | collected 2013 | reverse complement strand
ACTCGGAGATAGCTGGTTCTCCTCGAAATAGCTTTAGGGCTAGCCTTGAGGTAAAGTCTAATGGAGGTAAAGCACTGATTGGACGCGGGTCCCCAAAAGGATACCAACTTCTATCAAACTCAGAATGCCATATAGATATACTCAGGAGTCAGACTATGTGAGATAAGTTTCATAGTCAAAAGGGAAAGAGCCCAGACCGACAGCTAAGGTCCCAAAGTGTGTGTTAAGTGGAAAAGGATGTTAGGTTTCTAAGACAACTAGGATGTTGGCTCAGAAGCAGCCACTCATTTAAAGAGTGCGTAACAGCTCACTAGTCGAGAGGTCTAGCGCCGAAAATGTCCGGGGCTAAAACACACCACCGAAGCTACGGAATTACCTATGGTAATTGGTAGAGGAGCATTCTGTAAGGATGAAGCACAATTGAAAGAGAGTGTGGACGAAACAGAAGAGAGAATGCCGGAATGAGTAGCGAGATATATGTGAGAATCATATAGGTCGAATGTCTAAGGTTTCCTGGGTAAAGCTGATCTGCTCAGGGTAAGTCGGGACCTAAGGTGAGGGCGAGAGCCGTAATCGATGGACAACAGGTAGAAATTCCTGTACTACGTATAATCAGAACTGTGGGGACGCAGGAGGATAGGAAAACCGGAGAATGGAAAAATCCGGCTAAGTACAAAGGTGTGAGTGATAGGCAAATCCGTCACTATTAGCTGAAGTACGAATGGGAGCGAAGAAAAGTAGCGAAGTTTCTGAATCCACACTGTCAAGAAAAGCCGCTATTGCGTTATACGTACCCGTACCGCAAACCGACACAGGTAGACGAGGAGAAAATCCACAGACCGACGGGAGAAGTGTTGTTAAGGAACTCGGCAAAATGACCCCGTAACTTAGGGATAAGGGGAGCCAACGCAAGTTGGTCACAGAAAAGAGGCTCAAGCGACTGTTTAGCAAAAACATAGGTCTATGCGAAACCGTAAGGTGATGTATATGGGCTGACACCTGCCCGGTGCTGGAAGGTCAAAAGGAGAGGTTAGCGCAAGCGAAGCCTTGAATTCAAGCCCCAGTAAACGGCGGCCGTAACTATAACGGTCCTAAGGTAGCGAAATTCCTTGTCAGGTAAGTTCTGACCCGCACGAAAGGTGTAACGATTTGAGCACTGTCTCGACAACACGCCCGGTGAAATTGAAGAACCAGTGAAGATACTGGTTACCCGCAACAGGACGGAAAGACCCCATGGAGCTTTACTGCAGCTTAATATTGGGATTCGGTATTGTATGTACAGGATAGGAGGGAGACTAAGAAGCTAGCACGCCAGTGTTGGTGGAGTCGATGGTGGGATACCTCTCTTATAATACTGAATTTCTAACCTACTTCCGTGATCCGGAAGAGGGACATTGTTAGGCGGGCAGTTTGACTGGGGCGGTCGCCTCCGAAAGAGTAACGGAGGCGCTCAAAGGTCTTCTCAGAATGATTGGAAACCATTCAAAGAGTGTAAAGGCAAAAGAAGGCTTGACTGCGAGAGTGACAACTCGAGCAGGTACGAAAGTAGGACTTAGTGATCCGGTGGTAACAAGTGGGAGTGCCATCGCTTAACGGATAAAAGCTACCCTGGGGATAACAGGCTTATCTCCCCCAAGAGTTCACATCGACGGGGAGGTTTGGCACCTCGATGTCGGCTCATCGCATCCTGGGGCTGTAGTAGGTCCCAAGGGTTGGGCTGTTCGCCCATTAAAGCGGTACGCGAGCTGGGTTCAGAACGTCGTGAGACAGTTCGGTCCCTATCCGTTGTGGGCGTAGGAAATTTGATAGGAGCTGTCCTTAGTACGAGAGGACCGGGATGGACGAACCTCTGGTGAATCTGTTGGTAACCAATGCCACAGCAGAATAGCCAAGTTTGGAACGGATAAACGCTGAAGGCATCTAAGCGTGAAGCCAACCTAAAGACTAGATTTCCCATGCGAAAGCAGTAAGACTCCTTGTAGACGACAAGGTTGATAGGCCAGAGATGTAAGCACAGTAATGTGTTCAGTTGACTGGTACTAATAAGTCGAGGGCTTGACCAAAGAGTAACGAGAAGCACGAGCTACGATGCAGAGACGTTACAAAGTTTGACGGTTATGTCAAGTGTTTGAATTCAGTTTTAATTTTCAAGGTAGATTCAAATTTAATGATCCTCGATAGCTCAGCGGTAGAGCATCCGGCTGTTAACCGGAGGGTCGTAGGTTCGAATCCTACTCGGGGAGTTCTACTATAAATTAAACATTTGGTGACATTAGTAGATTGAACTATTCCCATAGCGAGAGCTAGTGTGAATATAAATTTATGGCCCGTTGGTCAAACGGTTAAGACACGGCCCTTTCACGGCTGAGATAGGAGTTCGATTCTCCTACGGGTCACTATTTTTTCATATAACGGGGTGTAGCGTAGCTTGGCTAGCGCGCCTGATTTGGGATCAGGAGGTCGCAGGTTCGAATCCTGTCACCCCGACTCTTACTTTTTTAGTAAGTCCAGTAGCCGAGGGTAAAACTGTCGGTTTTATTTATTGTAAGATAAAATCGAATATCGGCATTATATGTATCAGTAGCTCAGCTGGATAGAGCAACGGCCTTCTAAGCCGTGGGTCGCAGGTTCGAATCCTGTCTGATACATCTTTTTTTATATATATGGTGGGTATAGCGCAGTTGGTTAGCGCGCCAGATTGTGGCTCTGGAGGCCGTGGGTTCGAATCCCACTATCCACCCTTATGGGACACTAGCTCAGTCGGCTAGAGCACTTGACTTTTAATCAAGGGGTCTCGGGTTCGAATCCCGAGTGTCTCATTTTTTTATTTGTAAATAAATTTTTTAGAAAGTCTTGTAAACCTAGTATTTGCTAGTGTTTCAAGGCTTTTTTGTTTTTGATAATACTGACATTATAATAAAAAATATTTGTGATTATTGTGATTTTGCTATGTTTATTATAAATTTGAGGGACTAACGAGGGACTTATGAATTTCTCTTGTAAGCCTAGTATTTAAGCCTATTACAGAGAATTCTCCTGCAAAAAAATTAAAAAAAGGGGGACTACTAATCAAGTTACGGATAAATTTTTGATATTATTCTTTTTACGCTTTATTTTTTAGGATGATTTTTAGGATTTGACTATTTAGTAGCTATAATATTCTCTATTAAACAATGGATATTATCCACAGATTTGCTTTTTTATATGCAAAAATGGCAGTATATAGCCAATATTTTAAGTTTTATGTAAAAAGTTATAAATTGCCTTTTAATTTATGTTATCATTAAATTAAGGGTAAATGTGTGGAAAATAATAAAGGTATAGGATTAATAGTTATGAGATAATGGATAAGGGAAATATGCTATTTCTTAAAATTAAGAAAGGTAAAGAAGAAATATGGATTTTACAGAAATAATGAAACAAAAGATAGACTATTGTTCTAGGCATACAGATATGCCTATGGAATTACAGCAAAAAGCTAAGAAATTATGTTGGGAGTATAACAGAACAAGTCCGGAAGAAAAAGAGGAAAGAAGCCGGATTTTAAAGGAATTATTAGGTACTTACAATCCCTTGGTGTTTATAGAACCGTCTTTTAGATGTGACTATGGATTTAATATACATACTAAAGGATTTGCCTTTATTAACTATAATTGCGTTATATTGGACACTTCTCCTGTCAATATAGGAAAAGGCGTATTTATTGCTCCGGGAGTTTGTATAGCCTGTTCTGGACACGCAATTCATCCCAGCCAAAGAGCTGAGGGCATTGGCACATCAAAGCCTATTACAATAGAGGATAATGTTTGGGTTGGTGCAAACTCTACGGTATGTGGAGGTGTGACTATTGGAGAGGGCAGTATAATTGGTGCAGGAAGTGTTGTAAATAAGGATATTCCGGAGGGTGTGATTGCTGTGGGAAATCCTTGTAGAGTTTTAAGAAAAATTACTGATAAGGATTTAGTTAAGTTATACCCTAATATATAAAAAGAAAGCTCTTGGAAAAGGGCTTTCTTTTTTTAACTAAATTATATTATTTTTTATTCTATATGCTAAATCAAGTATCTTATTTTCGATAGTTTGGATTACATTAATAAATTCATTGTCACTTTTGCCAGTAGGGTCTTCAAGTCCCCAATCCTCTCTATGTTTACAAGGCAATACAGGGCATTTTACATTACAACCCATAGTAATAACTATATCAGGTGTCGGAATATTTTCAATTAACTTTGAATATTGATTTTTCATAGATATTGGGTACATTTCTTCTACTAACCTTACGGCATCTTGATTTATCTGAGGTTTTGTTTCTGTACCGGCAGAACAACTATAGAAAATATCAGACGCAAGATGTTTTCCTAAAGCCTCGGCAATTTGGCTACGACAAGAGTTATGCACACAAACAAAAGCTACAACAGGTTTATTGTTTATCATAGATAACCTCCTATTTTTTATAGTATTATCCTATAAAAGTAGTATAATGTCAATAGAGGGGGGATAGTATGAAAAACTGGTTTATAATGCTAGGGATAGATATTTTAATACCTTTATTAATGATGTTGTTTGGGTGGCTGTTAAAGCATAAAACACCTAGAAAAAATGCCATATATGGTTACAGAACAAGTATGTCAATGAAAAATAATGACACTTGGGTATTTGCAAACAGGTATTGTGGAAAGCTATGGATAAAGTGTGGGTTAATTTTATTGTTTATTTCAGTTATTCTAATGTTAACTGTAATAAAGGCAAGTAGTGATACTGTGGATATTATGGCGACAATAATGTGCTTAATACAGTTAATTCCTTTAGTAGGGACAATATACCCAGTAGAAAAGGCTTTAAAAAATAATTTTGATGAAAAGGGCAATAGGAAATAGCTTTTGGTTGTTTATTACATATTTAGGAAGTAAAATTGGTAAAGTTGACTAATAAAAGTGGTAATTTAAAGAAGAAAGCCTTTTTTAATTGAATTATGCCTAAAATGGTGCTAAAATTAGTTTATCTATATAAAAGGAGGGTAATTTTTATGAAGAAATTTTTAGCTTTATTTTTAGCTTTAAGCTGTGTAATATCAATTACTGGCTGTAGTGAACAGGATAAAAAGTTTGTAGAAACTTTAAGACCAGTTCAAACAAACACAAGTACATCAACATCTACAGTAGATTTGAAATTTAATTATAAGGAATTTGAAAAGATTGTAGATGACATTGAAAGTTACAAAATTCCTGCTGACGGAGAGGAATACTATTCAGAAGAAAGTTTAAATGATGAGTTGGAACAGAGCAAGATTGTTGACAAAGACGGCAACATTTCAGTAAGTATGATTGCAAATACAAAATCTGACCCAACTAAAAATTATGCAGATGGGGATATATCCCTTTCAGTTGGTAGCGTATCTCTTAAATTAGGTAATGTGTATGTCAGAGGAAATGATATTTACTATTCAAGAGAGTATCTTCTTAATTCTTTAACATTAGGTGGATTATTAGTTGGTTCTAATGATACAGAATCTCTTAATGAAATAGATGAATTGAAAAACAATGTAAATAAAGCACTTAATGGCAAGAAATACATTAAGGTAAGTAGTGGTGTAAATCCTGGAACAGGTAACATAGTATCAAATTACGCATTAAATACTAGAAAAGAAAAGCAAATTGATGATTTTCTTACAATATTTAAGGACTTTAATTCTCTTTCTGTAAAGGAAACTGAAAATGGTGCAACTTTTGAACTTAATTCTGACAATTATTCTGCATTTATTACAAGAACTTGTGAGTATTTAAGAGCAAGAAAGGACAGTTATGAACAGCTTTTTGGTATTGAAAGTTCAAACTATGATGAAAGCGATGCATTCTTTGACGCAGTTATTGCTCTTGTAAACAATCATTCTTTCAATAACTTTATGGAAACAGCTGGTCTTAAATTTACAGTAAATGACACTGTAGGTAAGACAGACGATACCAATTACACAGATACTATTGAAGGTGTATTTGGTAAAGATGGTAATGACCCTATTGGAACATTAACTGCAAAGACTGAATATACATTAACAGATAATGTGACATTTGAAAACATAGACGAATCTGTTGATTATATGGATGTTATGTTAAGTCTTTTAGGTGTTAATACAGTAGAAGATGCAGAATAAAACTTTAATTATAAACAAGCCTCATTTCATTGGAAATGGGGCTATTTTTATAGTGAATCGGAAAGATAAATCCGATTGCTTGCTTGCCAAGCCACCAATTAACAAAGTTAATTTGTTCTGAATATTGATTTGATAGTATGTTTACAAGCCTATTTTAGGCAAAAAAAGAAACGGCATAGTAAAACTATACCGTTTCAATATTAAATGTAATTAAGCTCTTTTAGCGATTGCCTTTGTAGGACATTTTTCTGTACAGATACCGCATTGAGTACACTTGTCATAATCAACATGAGCAAGGAAGTCAGTAACAGTAACAGCTTCGCTAGGGCAGTTTCTTTCACAGATTTTGCAGCCCATACAACCTGCTGCACAGTTATCCTTTGTTGCCTTTGGCATATCCTTAGAATTACAAGCAACTCTGATAAGATTATCATAAGGAACCAATTCAATTAAGTGCTTTGGACAAGCCTTAATACAGGCACCACAAGCAACACATTTATCCTTATCAACAACGGCTACACCGTCTACAACATGAAGTGCATCGAAGTTACAAGCCTTAACACAGTTACCGTCGCCAAGGCAGCCATAAGCACAAGCCTTTGCACCACCGTTAATACCATTTTCGTATACACAGTCAGGTGCACCATAGTATTCAAACTTGTTCTTAGCCTTGTCACAAGTACCATTACATTTTACAAAGGCTGTTTTCTTAGCAGAAGTATCAGCCTTAACACCCATAATTTCGCCGATTGCAGCAGCAGATTTTGCACCACCAACAGGACAGCCATTTACAGGAGCTTTACCAGCAGCAATAGCTTCGGCTAAAGCGTCACAGCCTGCGAAACCACAACCACCACAGTTAGCACCAGGAAGTGCTTCTCTAATAGAATCAATCTTAGGGTCTCTTTCTACTCTAAACTTAATAGCAGCAATACCGAGTATGATACCAAAGAGAACACCTAAACCACCTACAACAAGTATAGGGAATAATATAGCGTTTAACATTGTTTTCTCCTCCTCTTAAAGCATACCGGAAAAGCCTAAAAAGGCTATTGACATTAAGCCTGCTGTTATTAAAGCAATAGGGAATCCCTGAAATGCCTTTGGAATATTGTTAGATGCAATTCTTTCTCTTACACCGGCAAAAAGTACGATTGCAAGTGTGAAACCAATAGCAGCACCAACACCGTTTACAATAGACTGAATAAAGTCATATTTGTTATCCATATTTAAAACGGCAACACCGAGTACAGCACAGTTTGTTGTAATAAGTGGAAGATAAACACCAAGTGCCTGATAGAGAGATGGTGAAGACTTCTTGATAAACATTTCAACGAACTGTACAAGAGAAGCAATAATTAAGATAAATGCAATATTGTAAAGGTATTCAAGACCAAGTTTAACAAGCACAAGGTTATATACAACCCATGTTGCAGCACTTGCAAGAGTTATAACGAATATAACTGCTACACCCATACCTGCTGCTGTTTCAACTTTCTTTGAAACACCAAGGAATGGACAGATACCTAAGAACTTAGAGAAAATAAAGTTGTTTACAAAAATTGCACCAAGAAATAATATAAATAAACTCATAATTTGTCCACCTCCTATGCGTTCTTCTTATTCTTTAATAAATTGAAAATTACCATTAAGAATGCAAGTGTAAAGAAAGCACCTGGTGGTAAAATCATAAGAATAGTTCTTGGGAAAATTTCTGGTAATGTGTAACCAAAGATAGAACCACTACCGAGAAGTTCTCTAACGATACCTAAAACTGAAAGGGCAAGGGTAAAACCAAGACCCATACCAAGACCGTCAAATAAAGAAGCGATAGGGTTGTTCTTTGAAGCATATGCTTCTGCACGACCAAGGATAATACAGTTTACAACGATAAGAGGTATAAACATACCAAGTGATGCGTTAAGAGCTGGAACATAAGCCTTTAAAAGCATCTGAATTAATGTAACGAAACCAGCGATAACTACGATGAAACAAGGTATTCTAACCTGGTCTGGGACAATTTTTCTAATTAAAGAAATAGCAATATTTGAGCAGATAAGAACTGCTGTTGTAGATAAACCCATACCAAGACCGTTCATAAAAGATGTTGTAACGGCAAGGGTAGGACACATACCGATAACCTGTGAAAAAGTAGGGTTTTCGTCAATAATACCGTTTTTAATAATTTTAAGTGGATTCATTATTTATTACCCTCCTTTTTAATAGTATCTTCATAGTATTTTGATACATCATTTGCAGATAAAGTAACTGCCTTTGATGTAATTGTAGCACCAGTAATGGCGTTAATCTGGCTGTCTGTAGCATCACCAGTCTTAGTTACCTGAAGTTCGCCTTTCTTACCGGCAAACTGACCACTCCATTCTGGCTTAGAGCTGTTAGCACCAAGACCAGGAGTTTCGTTTGAATTATCAACTACAGAAAGACCTGTAATAGTACCTTCGTCAGTACCATTGTCATCATTGCTGTTTGCGTCAATACCGTACATAAGCTTTAAACCTGCACTAAAGCCCTTTGTAGTAACAGAAACAGCGTAGCCCTTAATAGAGCCATCAGGATTTAAACCTGGAGTGTAAGAAGTAATAACTGTACCGTTGTCATCTCCAGTTTCATAATTAACTTCTACAGTTTCGCCCCACTGAGCATCAGCAAGAACAGCATTCATACTTTCTTCTGTTGTCTTTTTGTCAGCAGCAGCAATAGGTGCAGTTGTAACATCGTTTACATAGCCTAAAATACCAGAAACGATAGCACAAATAATTAATAATATAGCAGCTGGTTTTACGATTGACATATTACTTCACCTCCTTAACTTTTACTGGCTTAACATAGCCAAATTTCTTAGGTGCTGTGTATCTGTCAATAAGTGGAGCAGCAAGGTTCATAAGAAGGATTGAGTAAGATACACCTTCTGGATAACCACCAAATACTCTGATTAAAACAGTAATAATACCACAGCCAAGACCCATAATAATCTTACCCTTTGGAGTTACAGGAGTTGAAGCATAGTCAGTTGCCATAAAGAAAGCACCGAGCATTAAACCACCTGCGAAAAGTTCCTGGATAGGCTGTCTTGCAGATGCAGCTTCAATACCAGAGAGTTTGAAGATATATGTAAGAACTAATACAGTTGCAATATAAACAACTGGAGTTCTCCAAGAAATAACTTTCTTAACAATAAGGTAAATACCACCAAGAATTAAGGCAATAGCACAAGTTTCACCAATAGTACCACCACAGTTACCTACTAAAAGGTCAATAAATGAAGTATTAAGAGCACCGGCTTCCTTAATCTGAGCAAGTGGAGTAGCATATGTTGCAGCGTCAACACCCTTCATAAAGTTAGTAGGACCAAAAGCACTACCAGTCATAAGTGTTGGATAAGATGCAACTAAAAATGCTCTACCAGCAAGAGCTGGGTTAATAAAGTTCTGACCTAAACCACCGAAAAGCATCTTTGCAATAACGATTGAAAAGAGTGAGCCAATAATAGGCATTGCAAATACTGCAATAGGGTGTGCACTCATATTAAGTGCAGGAAGGTTCATTGCTAATAAAAGACCAGTTACTACTGCTGACAAATCGTGAATAGTGTTTGGCTTCTTAGCAATTTTGTTATAAAGATATTCAAAAACGATACATGATGCAATACACATTGCAATTTCAATAGCGGCACTAATACCAAAGAAAATGATACCCATAATTGCAGCAGGGCAAAGGGCAATTACAACATCTCTCATAATAGATGTTATAGTTTCATTGGAACGAATATGGGGAGTGCCGGACACCATTAAATTATTATTTCCCATTGTCTGTCATCCTCCTATTTCTTCTGTGCCTTAGCTCTCATAATAGCCATTGTTTCACGCTTACAAATTCTGAGAGTCTGAGTAAGGTGACGTTTAGCTGGACATACATAAGAGCAAGAACCACATTCAATACAATCAAGACCGTTGTTAGCAGCAAAACCTTCGTAGTCCTTTGCAAGAGCGAGCTTATTAAGCTTAGCTGGCATAAGACCCATTGGACAGGCGTTGATACACTTAGCACAACGAATACAGTTGCTTTCTGGTGGAAGTTCAGCAGACTTCTTAGTAAGACATAAAAGAGCAGAAGAAGTCTTTATAAATGGACAGTCAGTTGAGAACATAGCCGGACCCATCATAGGACCACCAGCAATAATCTTGCCGAGGTCTTCCTTTAAACCTCCTGCCATTTCAATAAGCTCATTCATGTTCATACCGATACGGATTTCATAGTTACCAGGGTTGTTAGCAGCATCACCAGTTAATGTAACGATACGACGCATTAAAGGTCTGTCTTCGCATACAGCTGTTTCAATAGCTACAACTGTATCTACATTATCTACAATACAGCCAGCATTTGCTGGTAAAGCACCTGATGGAACTTCTCTGCCAGTAACAGCGTTAATAAGCTGTTTTTCAGAACCCTGAGGATACTTAGTCATAAGAGCAAGAACCTTTATTCTAGGGTTATTTCCAACAGTTTTAACAACCTTTTCAATAGCGTCAGGTTTGTTGTTTTCAATAGCAATATAGCCTGTTGCATCTGGGAAAAGTTTGAGGATAATTTCAAGACCCTTTACAACTTTTTCAGGCTGTTCCATAAGAAGTCTGTAGTCAGTTGTAAGGTAAGGTTCACATTCAGCACCGTTTACAATAACAGTATCAATCTTGCAATCCTTAGGTGGGTTGAGCTTAACATGAGTAGGGAAACCTGCACCACCAAGACCTACAATACCGGCTTCCTTAACTTTTTCAAGGATTTTTTCATTTGAAAAAGACTCGTAATCTGTGTCTTTGCCAATAGATGGGTCTTCCTCGTATAAACCATCGTTTTCAATGATAATGGATTTAACCATAGCACCGCTTGGAGTAGCCATAGGCTTAATATCCTTTACTGTGCCTGATACAGATGCGTGAATAGGTGCAGAAACGAAACCACCGGCTTCGGCGATTTTCTGACCTACGAGAACTCTGTCGCCCTTAGCTACAATTGGTTCACAAGGTGCACCAATATGCTGGCTCATAGGGTAAACTAAAAGAGAACCCTCTTTTGGCATAAGTATCTGGATAGGCTTATCCTTAGCTAAGGCTTTGCCATCCGGCGGATGAATACCTCCACGGTTAAAGGTCTGTAAATTCATAACCATGCCTCCTATAATTTTTTGACGGAAACCAACCGTCTAATAGCTGTAGTAATATTATACAAGCCAATGTATCTACAACTATATATATGTCTATATGATACAATATTTTCAATTAAATTTCAAGGTAATTCGCCAATTTTGTTGCCCGTTTTACTTGTTAATTTAATATCAAACAAAAGGCGTTTTTTGTGATAAAAATTGGAGTTTTTTAAGTTATTTTGGCTATGGGTTTAGTAGGAAATAGGTCTTTGTACAGAAGTTATAAATATCCAAAAAATTGGTATAAATATTTGTTGTCAATAGACTTGTAAAGTTGTCGGAAAAGGTTTAAAATAAACCTGAATATTAGTTTTAAATTAAGGAGTGTAAAATATGAAAGTTGCTAGTTTTACTATTGACCACGATAGATTATTAAGAGGTATATATGTTTCAAGAAAGGATAGTGTTGGTAACGAAACAGTTACTACTTTTGATGTAAGAATTAAAAGACCTAATATTGAACCACCTGTAGATATTCCTGCTATACACACTCTTGAACATCTTTTAGCTGTTTATTTAAGAAGTGATGAAAGTGGTTGGGCAGATAAGGTTATTTATGTTGGACCAATGGGTTGCAGAACAGGTATGTACTTGATTTTCAAGGGCGATTTATCATCTAAGGACGTTGCAGATGTTATTACAAAGTCTTTTGAATATGTAAGAAATTTTGAAGGCATTGTACCAGCTACAACTTCAAAGGAATGTGGTAACTACCTTGACCACAATTTAACATTGGCTAAGTGGGAAAGCAAGAAATTCCTTGACGAAGTTCTCTATAACTTGAAAGATGAAAACCTTGTTTATCCACAATAAAGAGATAAGTAAAAAAATTGATTATTTACTTGGCTAACTATGGCAATTTCTCTTGAAAATTGCCATAAAAAGGGGTATAATAATATTTATTTTATAAGGAAGTGAGTTTTATGGGCAAAGACACTATTGATGACAACAAATTAATAATCGAGGATAATATAGTTTCTCAAAAGGCTACTAGAAGCAACAAGCCTGTAGGTGAGGCTGTTAGTACAGACGAGCAGATAGAACAGCTATACAAAGATTTATTGGCTGAAATCGCAAAGTATCGTCCTAATAAAAATCTTGATATGGTGGAGAAAGCCTATAATCTTGCGAGAAAGGCTCATGGAAACCAAAAGAGAAAATCCGGCGAGCCTTATATTATCCACCCTCTTTCAGTTGCTAAAATTTTGGCTGAATTGGAATTGGATATGGAAAGTATTGTAGCTGGTATTCTTCACGATGTTGTAGAAGATACACAGTATTCTCTTGAACAAATATCTGAAATGTTCAATCCTGATGTTGCCCTCTTAGTAGACGGTGTTACAAAGCTTGAAAAAATTGAATATTCTTCAAAAGAGGAAATGCAGGCTGAAAACTACAGAAAAATGTTCTTGTCTATGGCAAAGGATATAAGAGTAATACTTATAAAAATTGCCGACAGACTTCACAATATGAGAACATTGTCATTTATGACACCTGAAAAGCAGAAGGAAAAGGCACAGGAAACCCTTGATATTTATGCACCTTTGGCTGACCGTCTTGGTATTTCTAAAATTAAGACAGAACTTGAGGATTTATGTCTTAGATATTTGGATAAAGATGCTTATTTTGATTTAGCTGATAAAATCCATAGAAAGCAATCTGAACGAGAAGCTGATGTTGAAAAAATCGTAAAAGAAATACGCCAGAAGTGTGAAGAAGCTGATATTAAATGTACAGTTTATGGCAGACCAAAGCATTTCTTCAGTATTTATAAGAAAATGCACAACAAAAACAAAACTCTTGACCAGATTTTCGACTTGTTTGCAGTTAGAGTTTTAGTAGAAAGCATAAAAGACTGTTACGGTGTTTTAGGTGTTGTTCACGAGGCTTATACACCTATGCCTAACAGATTTAAAGACTACATTGCTATGCCAAAGGCCAATATGTATCAGTCATTACACAATACATTAATTGGTCCAGACGGTATAATATTTGAAATACAGATTAGAACATACGAAATGCACAGAACTGCTGAGTATGGTATTGCTGCCCATTGGAAATACAAACAGGGTAAAACAGAGATTGAGGAAGAAACAAGTGAAGATGCTAAGCTTACTTGGCTCAGAAGAATTCTTGAATGGCAGAGAGATATGTCAGATAATCAGGAATTTATGGACACTATTAAGACTGACCTTGATGCCTTTAACGATAGTGTATTCTGTTTCAGTCCAAGTGGCGAGGTAATAAGCCTTGTAGAAGGCTCTACACCTGTTGACTTTGCCTATGCTATTCATTCAGCTGTAGGTAATACTATGGTTGGTGCTAGAGTAAACGGCAGAATTGTAAACTTTGACTACCAAATCCAAAATGGCGATAGAGTAGAAATTGTTACTAGCCAAAATTCCAGAGGTCCAAGTAGAGATTGGCTTAACTTTGTAAAAACAAGTCAGGCTCGCTCTAAAATTAACCAATGGTATAAGAAGATAAATAAAGAAGAAAATATAGTAAAGGGTAGAGAACTTATTGAGCGTGAAGCTAAGAGAAAGGGCTATAATATTGCCGACTTAACTGCACCTAAATTAGTTGCTAAAGTCCTTGAAAGATATAGCTTTAGAGATTGGGATTCTATTTGTGCTGCTGTAGGTCACGGTGGACTTAAAGAAGGTCAGATAGTAAACAAACTTAATGAGCTTTATCAGATTGAAGAAAAGAAGAAAAAGACAGCCGACCAGCTTTTAAAGGAAAAAGAGGAGGCTGTTAAGGCTCAGGTTGACGCAGCTGCTGCAGCAGCCAATGCTCCTAGAAAGAAGACTAAAAGTGGTGTTTACATCAAGGGTATCGGCGATACAGATGTTAGATTTTCTAAGTGCTGTGGTCCTGTTCCCGGTGATGAAATTGTTGGTTTTGTTACAAGAGGTAGAGGTGTTTCTATTCACAGAACTGACTGCGTAAACATTATTAATCTTAGTGAAGAAGAAAGAGCAAGACTTTTAGAGGCTGAATGGAGTGTACCTCTTGATAACAAGGGAGAAGCTAACTATAGTGCCGAAATTAGAGTATTTGCTCCTAACAGAGATGGCCTTACAGTTGATATTCTTAAAGTTCTTGTTGATGACGGTGTTCCAGTATTAAATGTAAATGCCAGAGCTTTAAAGAACGATAGTGCGGTTATTGATTTATCTATGAAGATAAAGGGTAAGGAACAGCTTGAGTTTATTTGCAATAAAATATTACAGATTTCTGGCGTAGACAGAATTGAGAGAGTGACAACATAATGAGATTGGTTTTACAGAGAGTTGCCCACGCAAGTGTTACTATTGACGGCGAGGTTGTGGGTAAAATAGATAAAGGCATACTTGCTCTTGTAGGAATGAATACAGGAGATGACGAAAGTGTCTTTGAAAGAATGTTTAACAAAATAACAAAGCTCCGTATTTTTGAGGATAGTGAAGATAAAATGAACTTATCTGTATCTGACCTTGACTATGGTGTGCTTTTAGTTCCTAACTTTACAATATATGCTGATGCCAGAAAAGGCAATCGCCCTAGTTTTGCTATGGGTGCTAAGCCTGATGAGGCAAGAGAAAGTTTCAATAATTTTGTAAAATATGCTAAAGAACATTATCCAAAGGTGGAAAGTGGTGTCTTTCAGGCTGATATGAAAGTTGAACTTTTAAATGATGGACCAATTACTATTTTATTAGATAGTGATAAGTTATTCTAGTATTAATGGAGGTTCTCTAATGCGTTTAATGTGTGAAATTTCCCAGTCTATGGGGGAAAACTGTTACTTTGTTGTAGACGAAAGTACAAATAAGGCAATAGTTATTGACCCAGGGGAAAATGGAAAAAAGCTAAATAAAAAAATAGATGATAATAATTTAGAAGTTGTAGCAATCTGTCTTACTCATTGTCACTTTGACCACATTGGTGCTGTGGCTGAAGTTAAGGCTCACACAAATGCTCCTGTGTTTATTTGCTCAGGAGATGAAAAGATTGCTGAAAATCCTGTTTATAACTTGTCTTCCCGTTTTACAGAACCTATTACAATAGAGTATGACAGAGTTTTGCAAGACGGAGAAAAGTTTGCCTTTGGTAATTTGGAGTTTGAAACTATTATAACTCCAGGGCATACACCAGGCTGTGGCTGTTTCTACTTCGAAAGAGAGGGAGTTCTCTTTTCGGGAGATACACTTTTTTATATGAGCTATGGCAGAACTGATTTTCCTATGGGTAGTTCTGTTCAAATTACAAAGAGCATTAAAGAAAAGCTTTTTGTATTGCCAGACTATGTAAAGGTTTATTCAGGTCATGGACAGCCTACAGAAATAGGATTTGAAAAGAAAAATAATATGTATATTAATGTTTAATTGTTTTTAGGGTATAAAAGGCTTAAACATATGGAGGAAATATGGACTATATAGTATCAGGGCATAAATACGTTGATGACGTTGTTTCAATGCTGATGATGTTTTATCCAAATGAAAAATATACGCAGGTTGATGAAGTGGGAGATAATTTTACAGTTGTTTCTGTATTGTCTAAAAACACAGCATCAGCTCATGTTTTTAAAAACGGCAAGGAAATAACATCAGGTGCCTGTATCGGTCAGTTTGATGATGTAAAAGAACATAAAAGAGTTTTAAAGGTTGCTATATTACGAGCTTTAAAGGCTGTTAAAAATATTGATATGCCTTGGGGTATTCTTACAGGTGTAAGACCAGCTAAATTGGTTTCAGATATGTGGGCAGAGGGTAAAAGCGACTTTGAAATAAGGGAAGAAATGGTTAGAAAATTTAAAGTAAGCCCTGATAAGGTTTCACTTATGTTTTCTGTTGCCAGCTCTGAACAGAAAATATTAAAAGACGGCAAGGGCAAGGTTTCATTGTACATTGGTATTCCTTTCTGTCCTACAAGATGCTTATATTGTTCCTTTACTTCCTATGATATGAAGCGTTATAATGGTAAAATGGATACCTACTTAGATGCTCTTGAAAAGGAAATGGCTCATTGTTCAAAGTATTACCAGTATAAGAAGATTTCAAGCATTTACATTGGTGGAGGTACTCCAACTTCACTTAATGAACAACAGCTTGAAAGATTGTTGTCAATGGTAGATAAATACTATTCAAGACCACAGGAATATACTGTTGAGGCAGGCAGACCAGATACTATTACAAGGGAAAAATTGAGAATATTAAGACACCACAATGTAGGTAGAATTTCAATTAATCCTCAGACATTAAACCAAAAAACTCTTGACCTTATAGGCAGAAATCATACAGTAGAAATGTTTATTGATGCCTTTAAAATGGCAAGAGAAGAAGGTTTTAAGGATATAAATACAGACATTATTCTTGGTCTTCCTGGAGAGGGTGAAGAAGAAGTTACAAATACCTTAAAGGGTCTTAAAGAATTAGGACCTGAAAGTATTACTGTTCATACCCTTGCAGTAAAGAGAGCATCTCGTTTAAAGGAAACCTTGGGGGATTACACAATGACAGATGCCGGCTTAATGGATAGACTTCTTGGCTTGGCAGCATTTTTCACAGATAGAATGGGTATGCACCCATATTATATGTACCGCCAAAAAAATATGGTTGGTAATTTTGAAAATGTTGGTTATGCTAAAGAGGGTTATGAGTGTATTTACAATGTAGAAATTATGGAAGAACAGCAGACAATACTTGCTCTTGGTGCTGGTGGCTCTACTAAACTTGTAAATACTGAAAATGCTCAAATCGAAAGAATATTTAATGTAAAAAGCGTTGATGACTACATAAACAGAATAGATGAAATGATACAGAGAAAAGAGGTTGGAATAAAATGGCTTTAAAGCGTCCTAGAGGAACTAATGACTTTCTTGGCGACAAAGTAAAGTTAATGACTAAATTAGAAGAAACAGTAAGAGATGTTTGCAAGAGTTTTGGTATAAACGAAATCAGAACACCAATGTTTGAATATACTGAACTTTTCCAAAGAGGTGTAGGCGAAACAACTGATATTGTTCAGAAAGAAATGTTTACCTTTGAAGATAGAGGTGGCAGAAGCCTTACTCTTAAACCAGAGGGTACAGCTGGTGCTGCAAGAGCGTTTATTGAAAATGGTCTTTATTCAGAGGCACAGCCTACAAAACTTTTCTATGTTACACCATGTTTCAGAAACGAAAGACCACAGGCTGGGCGTTATAAGCAGTTCCACCAGTTTGGTGTAGAAATGTACGGTACTTACGATGCAAGTGCTGATGCAGAAGTTATTTCTCTTGTATATGAAATTTTCCAGAGATTAGGCTTAAAGAATGTTAGATTAAAGATTAATTCTCTTGGTTCTAACGAATGTAGAAAGAAATATAACAAGGTATTAAAGGATTATATTGGCGACAGACTTGAACATCTTTGTGATGACTGTAAGTCAAGATTTGAAAAGAATCCTTTAAGAGTATTAGACTGTAAGAATAAGAACTGTAAAGAAGTTCTTGCTGATGCTCCTGCTGTTCTCGATATTTTAGACGAAGAATGTGCAGCTCATTTTGAAAAATTAAAGGCAAGCCTTGAGGCTATGGGTATTCCTTATGAAGTAGATAAGGGTATTGTTCGTGGTCTTGATTACTATACAAGAACAGTTTTTGAATTTGTAAGTGATGAAATCGGTGCTCAGGGCACAATATGTGGTGGTGGCCGTTACGACAACTTAGTTGAAGAATGTGGTGGCTCTCCAATGGGTGCTGTAGGCTTTGCTATGGGTCTTGAAAGAATTATGCTTGTTCTTGAGGCTCAGGGACTTAATGAAGTTGATTCAAATAATCCACTTATTTATATTGGTTCTATTGGCGAAAAGGGTGCTTTAAAGGCACAGGAAATCGGCTATGATTTAAGAAAAGCTGGTATCCACGCAGAATATGACACAGTTGGCAGAAGTGTTAAGGCACAGATGAAGTATGCTGACAAAATCGGTGCTATATACAATGTTGTATTAGGCGATGATGAAATTGCTAATGACAAGGTTAGACTTAAAAATATGCTCAATGGCGAACAGAGAGAAATTACTCTTTCAGCTATTGAAGATGAGTTAAAGAACCTTTAAAATATACTTTTAAAATTATAAATTTAAGGAGATACTACAATGGGAGAATTGTTAAACGGCTTAAAAAGAAGCTGTTATTGCTGTGATGTAAATGAAGAAATGGTAGGCAAGAAAGTCACTCTTATGGGTTGGGTTTCAAGAAAAAGAGAATTTAGCCATTTCCAGTTTGTTCTTTTAAGAGATAGAACAGGCATTATTCAGGTAGTTGTAAACTTAGACGAATGTTCTGAAGATACAGCTAAGAAGGTAAAGGAAATTAAGAATGAATATGTTGTAGCTGTAACTGGTACAGTTGCTGCAAGAACTCCAGAAAATATCAATCCTGATATGAAGACTGGTAAAATCGAAGTAGAAGTAGATGACATTAAGATTTTATCAGAATCTGACACACCTCCTTTCCAGGTTGAAGAAAGTGTAAATGTAAGTACAGAACTTAGATTAAAGTACAGATACCTTGATTTAAGAAGACCTAATGTTGCAAACAACATTATTCTTAGAAGTAAGGTAGCTCAGATTGTGCGTCAGTTCCTTGCTGAAGAAGGCTTTATTGAAATTGAAACTCCAGTTTTGACTAAGTCTACTCCAGAGGGTGCAAGAGATTACCTTGTACCAAGTAGAGTACACCCAGGTAACTTCTACGCACTTCCACAGAGTCCTCAGCTTTTCAAGCAGTTACTTATGGTTTCTGGTTTTGATAAGTATTTCCAGATTGCTAAGTGCTTCAGAGATGAAGATTTAAGAGCTGACAGACAGCCAGAATTTACTCAGATAGATATGGAACTTTCATTTGTTGAAGAAGACGATGTAATGGAAGTAAATGAAAGACTTATGAAGAAGATTTTCAAGGAAATCAAGGGCTTTGATATTCCTACTCCTCTTATGAGAATGCCTTGGAAAGAAGCTATGGAGCGTTTTGGTTCTGATAAGCCAGATATTCGTTTCGGTATGGAACTTCATAACATTACAGATGTTGTAAATGGTAGTGAATTTGGTGTATTCCAGAATGCTATTGATGCAGGCGGTTCTGTAAGAGGTATTAATGCTGAGGGTTGTGGCACATTCTCAAGAAAGCAGATTGACTCTCTTGTTGATGTTGCTAAGACTTATGGTGCAAAGGGTCTTGCTTGGATTGTAGTTAAGGAAGACGGTTACAAGACTTCTATTTCTAAGTTCTTTAACGATGACCAGATTAAGGAAATTTGTGACCAGTTTGATGCAAAGGCTGGCGACCTTATTCTTATCTGTGCTGACAGAAATAAGGTTGTATTTGATGCTTTAGGTGCATTAAGACTTGAAGTTGCAAAGCGTCTTGATATTCTTGATAATGAAGATTACAAGTTCCTTTGGGTAACAGAATTCCCAATGTTTGAATACAGCGAAGAAGAAGGCAGATACCTTGCTATGCACCACCCATTCACTTCTCCTATGGACGAAGATTTAGACGCATTTATGAATGGCGAAGTTGCTACTGTTAGAGCTAAGGCTTATGATATGGTTCTTAATGGTTGCGAACTTGGCGGTGGTAGTATCAGAATACACAGAGATGATATTCAGGAACAGACTTTCAAGCTTTTAAGTCTTGATAAGGAAGTTGCACAGGAAAGATTTGGATTCTTACTTGATGCCTTCAAGTATGGTGCTCCACCTCATGGTGGTCTTGCTTTCGGTCTTGATAGACTTATTATGCTCCTTACAGGTGCAGAAAGCATTAGAGATGTAATTGCATTCCCTAAGGTTAAGGACGCAAGTTGTCTTTTAACTGATGCTCCAAATATTGTTGATGAAAATCAGCTTACTGATTTGGGTATTGCCATTATTCCACAGGAGAATGACAGCGAAGAATAAGGGGGCATAACCTGTGTTCGATTTTAAAAAAGAATTAGCTAAGTTTCAACCTCTCCCAGAAATGAAAGATGTTGAAAAAATTATAAATGATAACAATATAGAAGATTTAATGGATATTCTCCGAGAAGCACTAAAAAAATAAGGAGCGAATAATTATGATAGACAGACATTATAATTTTAACTACAGTTCCGGTGCCGGAGAAAACGGCTATTTAATCAAGATTTATAACCTGTCTATCAGATATTATAATAGGGGTATTGTCCTTGCAAAAGAGGGCAAGTATACTGAGGCTGTTCATAGCCTTAGAAAAAGTGTCGCTTTGAAAAAAGATAATATACAGGCTCAGAATTTACTGGGTCTTGTATATTATAAATTGGGCAGAGTAACTGATGGTATTCTCCATTGGCAAATAAGCCTTAAATATCAGAAAAGCGGCAATGACGCTCTTAAATATATACAGGATTGTTCATACAGCGTAAAGGAAATGTCTAAAATAGACGCAGTTACAGCTTATAATAAGGCTTTACATTCTATAAAATTGGATAATGTAGACCTTGCTGTTATGTCCTTAAAAAAGGCTTTGGAATTAAATTCATCATTTGTTGATGCAAATATTTTAATGGCTCTTTGTCGTATGAAACAGGGGAATATTAGTGCTGCTATTCGCCTTTTGGAAAAGGTTCTTAGAATAGATAAGGAAAACGAAAAGGCTGTAGCATATCTTAAAGAATTGAAGCCAGATACTACAAGTGTATTCAAGAAAAAGAATAAAGAAAATACCGAAAAGAAAGGTGTTACTATCATAAGGAATTTGATGAACCATAGTTATTCTATGCTTTCTTTTGGTGTTGGTGCATTGTGTGCAGTTGTTATATTAGGTGGGCTTATTATGCCGGCTATTTCTGGTGGATATAGAAAAAATCTTGAAGAACAGGAACTTCAATATAACATAGACTTAAATAATAAAAATGACCAGTTAAGTAAAAATAACGAAACTATAAAACGACTTACAGATGAAAATGAAAACTTGAAGTCAAAGTTGTATACAGCAGGAGAACAGGAATTACAACAGAGAGTTAGAGCATTGGCAGATATTGAAATGTATTATAATGAAGGTAGTGTAGGCGAGGCTGCCGATAAACTTTTAGCTCTTAGTACAAGTGGTTTTGGTCAGGAGGCTATAAATCAGTATAACCAACTTAAAACTACTATTCTTCCAGCTGGAGCAAAGTATTACTATGAACTTGGTGCATCAAGCCAGTCCAAAAATGATATGGATAATGCTAAGGTATACTTTGATAAATGTATCAAGTGTACTGGCGATGGCGATGAGATACGCTATAGTGCTATGTATCAGCTTGCTAAAATTGCCGAAAAGGCAGGGGATAATAATACAGCGGCTAAGTATTTTACAACAGTTGCTAGTAAGCACCCTGTTGAGGCTATAAGAAATGAAGCAAAGAAATTTGTTGAACAGTATCGTGAAAGTTAATTGGTAAGTAAATAGAATGAGGGCTGTTGGTACAATAACTGACAGCCCTTTAATTAAAATAAAAGGTGTTGATGTAATGAACAATTTTGAATTGAAACATAAAGAATATATTGATGAAATATCTTCTACAGGTTATATCTATGTTCATAAATGTGGTGCAAAGCTTGTTTATATGGAAAATGATGACAAAAACAGAGTTTATTCTGTAGCTTTTAATACTTTGCCTACAAATGACAAAGGTATACCACACATTATGGAACATAGTGTGTTGTGTGGCTCTGAAAATTATAGGGTTAAAGACCCTTTTAATATATTAGATAAAGGCTCTATACACACTTATCTAAATGCTGTAACTTATTCTGACAAAACAATATATCCTATTGCCAGTACCAATCTTACAGACTTTGATACAATGGTAAAAGTTTATACAGACGGTGTTTTTAAACCTCTTATATATGAAAGAGAGGGTATATTCCGTCAAGAGGGTTGGAATAGTGATGGCAAAAAGTTAAACGGTATAGTTTTAAATGAAATGAAAGGTGTATTTTCTGCCCCTGATATTGTTTTAAGACATAAATTAAAGAGAGAACTCTTTAAGGGTAGTGACTATGCTAATTATTCTGGTGGTAATCCAGACAATATACCGGAACTTGATTACGATGAATTTTTGGACTTCCACAGAAAATATTACCATGGCTCAAATGCTACATTTTATTTTTATGGCGATTTGGATATTAACAAATATATGGAATATTTGGATAAAGAATATCTCTGTAATTTTGAAAAGAGAGATAGATTGGTTTCTCCAGAATTTCAGCCACAAAGCTATGATGATATTGTAGTTGAAAGCGAAAAAGACGGGGACAACATTATGGAGGTAATGTATACCTACGGTAATGTTTTGGACTTTGAAAAATGTCTTTTTATGGATATTCTCTGCGATGCAGTTTGTAATGTAGAAGACGGACAAATAAAGGAAGAAATTATAAAATCCGGTCTTGGTTCTATGGTAGAGGCCATAAACGATGACTCAAGATATATGCCTTATGTGGAAATTACAGTAAAGGGTTCAAAAGAAAAAGATTTAAAGAAGTTTAAGGAAATAGTTGAAAAATGTTGGGAAGATATTGCTGAAAATGGTATTGACCAACACAAGTTACAAAGTGTTATAAATTCATATAAGTTCTTTACTATGGAACAGGATTTTGGCTATAAGCCTGTAGGTCTTTTCTACAACTTGCTTTTGCACAGAAGTGTTATGTATGGTCAAGACAACTTTGAACCTATGAAAATGAGCCAGCTCTTTGACGCTATTGAAAAAATAGATGTAAAAGAATTTGTTAAAAAGTATTTGTTAGGCAAAGGCTGTTATGGTATTTTACTTGCTGGTTCTAAAAAAAGTGAAGAAGAAGTGCCAGTACCTCCAAAGAATAACGAACCTTTAGAGGAGTACAGAAAAATGGAGGATACATCGGAGGAAGTAGCTAAAATACATTCTATTCAGGTTAGTGAAATAGATAAAAAGGCACTTTATATTCCTTATGAAGTAAATGAGGACAATATTTTTGCACCAGTAAAGTCCAAAGAAATAGTATATGTAGATTTAGTTTTTGATGTTTCCGCTCTTGAAAAAGATGAATTGTCAAGGTTAGGACTTTATAAGTATATTGTAAATGTATTTGATAAAGATGTAGCAACAGATATTGATTTTTATACTGGTGGATTTTCTGCTTACTTCTCAACATTAAAGAGCAAAACAGATTTCGAACCAGTTATAATATTCAAAATAAAGGCTTTAAGAGAAAATATATTTAAGGCTTTGGATATATTCAAAAAGGTTATTTGCCAAAAGTACAATGACTATGAAAGATTAAAAAATCTTATGGAAGAATATAAGCAGGACTTATACGAAACCTATGAAGAAAGTGGAAACTCTGTAGCCTATAATACTTGTTTGGCTAATATCAGTTCTTGCTATGCCTATGAGGAGGCAGTTGGTGGCATAAATAACTACAATTATGTTTGTGACACAAGGGATATTGAAAAAACAGCAAGAGAAATGGAAGGTTTAGCTGATAAGATATTTACTTCAGCTAATATGTTCTATGTAGTTACAGGCAATAGCTGTGACAAAGAGGCTGTTTCTAGCTATATTGAGGATATTAAGAAAAATATTCCTACAGGGGAAAAGCACCAAAAACTTGTTTTGACTCCTGAAAAGGAAAACATAGCCTATAGCGTAAATACTAATGTAAGTTACAATGCCATTGGTTGTGTATACAAAAAAGTAAGTGGGGTATTAAGAGTTGCAAAACAGATTGTGACAAGTGAGTATATCTGGGATAATATCAGATTAAAAGGTGGAGCTTACGGTGGTGGCTGTGGCTTTTTAAATGGAAACTATTTCTATATGTACTCATATCGTGACCCTAATGTAAACAAGAGTTATGAAGTGTTTAAAAATGTAGGTAACTATTTATCTGAAATTGATATGGACCAAAAACATTTAAACAGATTTATAATAGGTGCTGTAAATGTGGAAGATGCTCCTTTAAAGAATAACAGAATTAACTCTATTGTTTTAAGACGACATTACAATGGAGTAACACAGGAAAGATTGGATTTAAGGCGAGAAGAAATGCTTTCTGTTTCAATTAATGATATAAGGGAAGTGGGTCAGGAACTTACAACAGCTATGGAAAACATAGTAATGTCAACAGTTAGCGACCAAACATCTATTGAAAAATCAGAATTGTTTAAAAATATTATTGTTGTAAAGTAAGTGTTGTTATTGACTTTTTTTGCCATATAAACTAAAATAGATAATATATTCAAAAGTAAACTTTTATATAAAAAAATTAGGAGGTACACTATGGATTATAAGTCAGCAGGTGTAGATGTAGAAGCCGGTTACAAGGCAGTCGAATTAATGAAGGGTCATGTTAAAAGCACATTTAGACCAGAAGTGCTTACAGATATAGGTGGTTTCGGAGGTCTTTTCTCTATTGCAAAGGCTAAGGATATGGAAGAACCTGTTCTCGTTAGTGGTACTGACGGTGTTGGTACAAAGCTTAAAATTGCTTTCCTTATGGATAAGCACGATACTATTGGTATTGATGCGGTTGCTATGTGTGTAAACGATGTAGTTTGTAGTGGTGCAGAACCTCTTTTCTTCTTAGACTATATTGCTTGTGGTAAGAATGAACCAGAAAAGATTGCTGAAATCGTAAGTGGTGTTGCTGAAGGTTGTAGACAGTCTAACTGTTCACTTATTGGTGGCGAAACTGCTGAAATGCCTGGTTTTTACCCAGTAGACGAATATGATTTAGCTGGTTTCACTGTTGGTATTATGGATAAGGCTAAGTCTGTTGACGGTAGCAAGATTGCTGACGGCGATGTACTTATTGGTATTGCTTCAAGTGGTATTCACTCTAATGGTTATTCACTTGTTAGAAAGATTTTTGAACCAAATAAGGAAAACTTATCAAAGTACGAAGATAGCTTAGGCTGTACTTTAGGCGAAGCTCTTTTAACTCCAACAAAGATTTATGTTAAGCCTGTTCTTGAATTATTAAAGCAGGTAAATGTTAAGGGCCTTAGCCATGTTACTGGTGGTGGTTTCATTGAAAATATTCCAAGAATGATGCCAGAGGGCTTAAAGGTTAATATTGATGAAGGTACTTGGGATATTCTTCCTATTTTCTCTTTACTTGAAAAAATGGGTAATGTAGAAAGAATGAGTATGTACAATACTTTCAATATGGGTATTGGTATGGTTGCAGCTGTTGCTCCAGAAGATGCTGACAAGGCTATTGAAGTTCTTGCAGGTTTAGGCGAAAAGGCTTACAAGATTGGTTATGTTACTAAGGGCGAAGGTATTCAGATTAACCTTAAATAATTGGAGGTTCTTCAATGATTAGAATTGGTGCAATGGTTAGTGGCGGAGGAACTAATTTACAGGCTGTTCTCGATGCCATTGATGCAGGAAAAATAGACGGTCAGGTCGTTACAGTAGTCAGCAGCAAAGAGGGTGCTTATGCTATGGAAAGAGCAGCTAAGCACAATATTCCATCTGTTGTTATTAGCAAAAAAGACTACCCTAACGGTGGCTTTGAAAAGGCACTTATTGACCATTTTAAGTCAATGAATGTGGATTTAATTATATTGGCAGGATATATGACAATATTAGGTGAAGAATTTATAAAGGCTTTTGAAAACAAGATTATGAATATTCACCCAGCACTTATTCCTAGCTTTTGTGGCGATGGCTTTTATGGACTTAGAGTTCATAAGGCTGCCCTTGAAAAAGGTGTTAAGGTTACAGGTGCTACTGTTCACTTTGTTTCACCTATTACTGATGCAGGTCCTATTATACTTCAGAAGGCTGTTGAAGTTTTAGATGACGATACTCCGGAAGTTTTACAAAAGAGAGTTATGGAACAGGCAGAATGGGTTATATATCCAGAGGCAATAAGCCTTTATGCACAGGGTAAATTACAGGTGCATGGCGATAAGGTAAGGAGATTAAAGTAAAATGAAAGTTTTAGTTGTTGGTAGTGGTGGTAGAGAACACGCAATTGTTTGGAAACTTTCTCAAAGCCCAAAGGTTGATAAGATTTATTGTGCACCAGGTAATGCTGGTATTGGTCAGCTTGCTGAATTAGTAAACATTGGTGCTATGGAATTTCACAAGCTCATTGAGTTTGTTAAAAGCGAAGGTATTGACTTTACAGTTGTAGGTATGGATGACCCACTTGTTGGTGGTATTGTTGATGCCTTTGAAAAAGAAGGTCTTAGAATTTTCGGACCTAGAGCAAATGCAGCTATTATTGAAGGTAGTAAGGCTTTCAGTAAGGAACTTATGCGTAAATACAATATTCCTACTGCTGAATATGGTACTTTCAGCGATTATGATTTAGCTGTTGAACACGTTAAAAATGGCAATTTCCCAGTAGTTTTAAAGGCTGATGGTCTTGCTTTAGGTAAGGGCGTTCTTATTTGCAATACATTAGAAGAAGCTCTTGAAGGCTTAAAGGAAATTATGCTTGATAAGAAGTTTGGCGATAGTGGTAATACAGTTGTTATTGAAGAATTTTTAACTGGTCCAGAAATGTCTGTACTTTCTTTCTGTGACGGTAAGACTATTGTTCCTATGGTATCTGCTCAGGACCATAAGAGAGCTTACGATAATGACGAGGGTCTTAATACAGGTGGTATGGGTACTTTCTCTCCTAGTAGAGTATATACAGAGGAACTTGCTGAAGAATGTATGAAGACTATTTATCAGCCAACTGTTGATGCTCTTAATGAAGAAGGCAGAACTTTCAAAGGTATTATTTTCTTTGGACTTATGCTTACTCCAAAGGGTATGAAAGTTATTGAATACAATGCACGTTTTGGTGACCCTGAAACTCAGGTTGTACTTCCTAGACTTAAAACTGACCTTATGGAAATTTTTGAGGCTTGTGTAGACGGTACTCTTGATAAGGTTGATGTTCAATGGGAAGATAATGCAGCAGCTTGCGTAGTTATGGCAAGTGGTGGCTACCCTGTAAGCTACAAAAAAGGCTATGAAATTACTGGCCTTGAAGATGCTGAAGCTATGGAAAATATTACAGTTTTTCACGCTGGTACAGCTTTAAAGGACGGCAAGTTTGTAACTAATGGTGGTAGAGTTTTAGGCGTTACAGGTGTAGGCAATAACCTTGATGAGGCTATTAAAACAGCTTACGAGGGTGTTGCTAAAATTGACTTTAAGGATAAACACTTTAGAAAAGATATTGGTATTAAGAAATACTAATTTTATAATAGGGAATGATGTTCTCTCTAGGACTTTGTCCTGAACTGCCGAAGGGCTGATGGCGTCTGCGTTTTTATTTTGATACGCAGAAATCATCAGCTTTTCTGCGTTTATAGAAAAATTTGGAGGATAAAATGAAAATTAAAAATATATCTATATATGTGTTGTTGGCTGTAGTTGTGGGAATTATTGTAGGTGCTATTGATGCACTTTTTGGCAGGGTATTGCTTTTTATAACAGATTTTAGAACTGAACACTATAAAATACTTTTGCCATTCTTACCTATAGCCGGACTACTTATAACATATATGTACAACAAATGCAGTAAAGAAAGTTTAAAAGGTATGTCCCTTGTTTTGGAAACAACACAGGAAAAAAGAGAGGGCATACCAAAGGCACTTATACCTCTTGTAATGATAGGCACTTGGATAACACACTTATTTGGTGGTAGTGCCGGTAGAGAGGGTGTGGCTGTACAAATAGGGGCAACACTTTCACACAATATAAGCAAGAAATTGAATTTACCAAACAACGGTAAAGTAATGGCCATTGTGGGTATGTCAGCAGGTTTTGGTGGACTTTTTCAAACACCGTTGGCAGCTCTGTTTTTTGCCATTGAAGTAATTACAGTAGGTGTTTTAGAATATGAGGCACTTTTACCGGCCTTTGTTGGGGCATATGTGGCAAGCACTACATCTCATTTGTTGGGCTTAGAAAAGTTTTTTGTAAATATTAATGACACCATTCCAATAGATGAAAAGGCTGTTGTTAAAATTATAATATTGGGTATTGCTTTTGGTTTGGCAGGTAAGGCTTTCTCATATTCCTTGTCTAAATTAAAAGTATTTATGGGAAATAAGTTTAAAAATCCTTATGTAAGAATAGGTGTTGTATCAATTCCTTTGGCTGTATTGCTTTTTATTGTTTTAGGTGGTAGATACTGTGGACTTGGTACAAATATTATAAATAACTGTTTTAATGACGGTACTGTATATTCCTATGATTTTATTTTAAAAATTGCCTTTACAGTTATAACACTTTCTATTGGTTTTCAAGGTGGAGAAGTTACGCCATTGTTTGCCATTGGTGCATCTTTAGGCTATGTTTTAGGTGGTGTAATGGGACTTAATCCTGTTGTAACAGCGTCTTTAGGCTATGCCGCTGTATTTGGTAGTGCCACAAATACACTTATAGCACCTATGCTTATAGGTCTTGAAGTTTTTGGGTCACAAAATATGACTATGTTTGTTGTAGTTTGTATTATAGCCTATGTTTTAAACGGTAATAAATCCATATACTCTGCTCAGGAAATATTCAAAGGAAGATTAGTATAGACTTTGTTATAGGTTTGTGATACTATTTCCTGTAGAAAGGGTGGTATTGTGAGGGAAATTTTAAAAAAATCAATAGGGCTAATAAAAAAAGATTGGAAAAGGCTTTTTTGGTTTGAACTTTTATATAAATTGGCTTTTGTTGTTATTATATGGCCAGTATGTTCTTTACTTTGGAGAATAGGTTTAAAAATTTCTGGAATAGGTTATGTTTCCTTAGATAGAATGACAAGAGCTATGTTTAATCCTGTTATAATAATAACTATGCTTATAATAGGCTGTGTGTTGGTTTTTACATTAATATACGAAATAAGTGTGCTTTTAATATCCTATAAATATTCCTATTTCAATAAAAAGTTGTCTTTTACTCAAATGCTTGTCTTAGGTGTAGAAAAGACAATAAATATTTTTAGACCTTATAATTTAATAATCATATTTGTAAGTGTATGTCTTTTGTGCTTGATGAATTATACAATGGATTCAAGTATTATAAAAGCTATTAAAATTCCGGAATACATACAAATGTATATTGACTCAAAACAGGTACTTAATGTAACTTTAAAAATAATTTTCTTAGTGGTGTTTTTGGCAAATATTTCGTTGTTGTTTATATATAATTGCTTCTTTTATGAGAATAAAAGGGCTGTAGGTGCTATTAAGGAAAGTATAGGGCTTACAAAGAAAAGATACTTTAGAGTTTTAAAGAATTTTCTGGGGATTAAGTTTTTGCTAAGTCTAGCAGTAGGCTTACTTATAGGTATGGCAGTTATAATATATGTTCTGATTATGTATCTGTATTTACATAACAATGCTGTTGTGGCTATTCTATGGACTTTATATACTATATTTACACCTATATTTGGTGGAGTATTTACCAGTCTTACAGTAGTTGTAGACTTTGCGGTAATTTCCTCTATGTATTATAAGTACAGTAATAACCACGATGACACTTTTTCTAAAAGGGAAAAAAGAAAAGAGTATAGATTGTTAGCTTTTGTTGCCAAAGGTAAAGGTCTTTTCAAGTTTTTAATTATTATTGGTAGTTTGCTTACTATAGTAGTTATATTTATAATAAGCTATGTGGTTTTTGACTCCAATATTTATGATGATTTGTACTCTAAAATAGAGATTACAGCCCACAGAGGTAATTCTACAGTAACTATGCCCAACACTATACCAGCTTTTAAAGAGGCAATAAAAGAGGGTGCAGATTATGGAGAACTTGATGTAAGAGAAACAAGGGATAATGTAATTGTAGTTACTCACGATGCTAGCCTAAAAGAAATGACAGGGCAGGATATAAATGTACGAGATTTGACTTATGATGAGCTTCAAAAAATACCTTGTATAGAGGTAAATGGGAATAAATGCACAGTTCCTAAATTGGAAGATGTTATAAAGGTTTGTAAGGGTAAAATAAAGCTGAATATTGAAATTAAAACTGGAAATAACGATTCAGAAAATTTTGTGCCAGATGTTGTAAAGGTAATAGAAGATACAAATTTTGTAGATAAATGTGTTGTTACATCTTTGGATTATGGTGCATTAATAAAGGTTAAAGAATGTAATCCTAAAATAAAAACCGGATATATTATGGCTGTTGCTATGGGCGAATTTTATAATTTGCCTAATGTAGACTTTTTTAGTATGGAAAGCACTTTCGTAAATGGTCGAGTTGTAGATAGGGCACATAAATTAAATAAACAAATTTATGTTTGGACAGTTAATGACAGCGACTCTTTAAAGAAGTGTGTTGATTTGGAAGTGGATAATATTATTACTGACAATGTAGCAGGAGCAAAGTCTGTTATAGCTACTCATGGAAATGATGTATTTTCAATATTACTAAATCAATTAAAAGAAAGTGATAACTCAAAAGAAAATATTAAAAAAACTAATAGAATATTAGAAAATGTTACAGGCATTGAGGGAGCATAAAAAGATAGAGTGGGGGCTTTAAAAAGCTCCCATTTATTATACATTTACAAAAAAGGGTTCAGCCAAAGCTGAACCCTTTCTCTATAATTGTTTTTATATAGTATTGTATTTAATTTATATTTTATACAAGACCCTGGCTTAACATAGCGTCTGCAACCTTCTTGAAACCAGCAATGTTAGCACCAGCTACGAAGTTATCCTTCATACCGTAAGCTTCAGCCTGTTCAGTCATGTTCTTGCAGATGTTAACCATAATACCGTGAAGCTTAGCATCTACTTCGTCAAATGTCCAGCTTAATCTTTCGCTGTTCTGGCTCATTTCAAGAGCTGAAGTAGCAACACCACCGGCATTAGCAGCCTTAGCAGGAGCGAAGAGAACGCCACCCTTTAAGAATGCGTCAATAGCACCTAATGTAGAAGGCATGTTAGCACCTTCACCAACAGCGATACAGCCGTTAGCAATAAGAGCCTTAGCATCGTTTTCGTCAAGTTCGTTCTGAGTAGCACATGGAAGAGCGATGTCACACTTAACATTCCATACACCCTTACCTTCGTGGTATTCAGCGTTCTTGTGAGTTTCAGTATATTCAGCAAGTCTACCTCTTCTGTTGAACTTGAGGTCCTTAACATATTCGATATCTACGCCGTCCTTGTCATATACCCAACCGTTAGAGTCAGAGAATGTAACAACCTTAGCACCAAGCTGAGTAGCCTTTTCAGCAGCGTAAACAGCAACATTACCAGCACCAGATACAACAACTGTCTTACCCTTGAAGCTGTTGTTCTTGTCGTTAAGCATCTGTTCTACAAGGTATACAAGACCGTAACCAGTAGCTTCAGTTCTAACTAAAGAACCACCGAAAGTAAGACCCTTACCAGTAAGAACACCTTCGTAAAGACCAGTGATTCTCTTGTACTGACCGTACATATAACCTACTTCTCTACCACCTACACCGATGTCACCAGCAGGAACATCTGTGTCAGCACCAATGTGTCTGTAAAGTTCTGTCATAAAGCTCTGGCAGAAACGCATAACTTCGTTGTCTGATTTACCCTTAGGGTCGAAGTCAGAACCACCCTTACCACCACCGATAGGAAGACCTGTAAGAGAGTTCTTGAAAATCTGTTCGAAACCAAGGAACTTGATAATACCTAAGTTTACAGATGGATGGAATCTTAAACCACCCTTGTATGGTCCAATAGCAGAGTTAAACTGTACTCTGTAACCTCTGTTAACTCTAACAACACCGTTGTCATCAATCCAAGGAACTCTGAACATAATCTGGCGTTCAGGTTCAACTAATCTTTCAAGTAAAGCAGCATCTTCGTACTTCTTATCAGCTTCGATAACTGGCTTAATAGTGTTAAGAACTTCTGTAGCAGCCTGATGGAATTCTGGCTGAGCTGGGTTCTTTGCAATAAGTTCAGCTAATACCTTATCAACATAATTCATATTAAATAAATCCTCCGTTCTATGCTTTTATTAATATGTTGTGGGGAATAAAGTAGTTTATTATGTAAAATTGGTGGTTTTACAAAAAAATACAGTCGTACAATGACGGCTGTAAAAAAACGCTTCATTGCATCCCTTAATTAGAATTATAAGCCTTATGATGTTATTTGTCAATAAAATTAAATTAGTGAAATATAACAACTTTTATAATTGTATTTTATGCAAAAAGCTGTATTTTATTAATAAAAGGGGATATTTTATTAAATTTTTTAAAGTAATTATTGAAAAAACTTTATTAAAAATAGTGTGCTTGAAAATAAAAAAGGTAATCAAAAGTAGCAAAAATACAACTTTTAATTACCTTTTGTGAGTTTATAATATCAACTTTTAGAATGATTATTTTTTATATTTTGGTGGTTCAGTTTCGTAAAGGTTGTTTCCCTGACTGTCAATAATAACTATACCAGGAAAGTCTACAACTTCAAGACGGTGTATTGCCTCAGAACCTAAATCTGCATAATCTACAACTTCACATTTTTTGACACATTGGCTTATTAAAGCACCAGCACCACCTACAGCACCAATATATACAGCACCGTATTTCTTCATTGCGTCCACAACTTCCTTACTTCTTGCACCCTTGCCTATCATACAGGTAAGACCAAGTTCGATAGTTTCTGGAGAATAAGCGTCCATTCTGTAGCTAGTAGTTGGGCCAACTGAACCAATAGGTTCGTTAGGCTTTGCAGGAGCAGGACCAGCAAAGTAAATAGTCTGGTCTTTTAAATCTACAGGGAGGGCAATACCCTTGTGAAGATTTTCCAACATTCTTTTGTGTGCTGCATCTCTTGCTGTATAAATAACACCAGTTATTTTAACCATATCTCCGGCTTTAAGGCTTTTTGCCTTTTCACGAGATATAGGAGTTGTAATATTGATTTCCATTTTAAAACCTCCCTTAGTCATTTAATGGTTTAGCATCTTTTTTGGCATATATTGTTACAAAATCGGTTTCATCTAAGACCTTGTAACCCTCAGATAAAATATCTTCTTCTACATCGTCAAAGTTATCTATGTAACTAGGCTGTAAAATATAGTAATCTGGCATATCGCCGTCATCATAAGGATATATATACATATCCTTTACCTGTGGTAAGTGTGCTGTAAGAAAATCACTAGCAATAACAGTTACATCACTAGGAACTTTTTTCAGCATTAATTCTGTTTCGTCAAATACTTCCTTATTTGACAAGTAATACTCTGTAAAGTAGTTTAATTTGCCTTTATATGTATAAGTAGCAAAGCAAGAACCTATAAGAGCTGTTATAGCAAAGCCATAGGCTATTTTCTTAGGGTATCTGTATATATTAAGTATAAACAGGAAGAATACAAGGGCACAAGGTCCAAATGTATACTGATAACCTACTTCGTGCTGATATTGGTAGTTAGTTGCAAGGTGCATAAATAAAAATGGTAAAAGCAAGAATAGGTTAGAAAACTTTTTACCCATAAGAGGAATGAAAAGAAGCACACCTAAAGTATAAAGTACAAATGTTAACATATCCTCGTGGAACATAGTCTGGAGCAAGAAACCAGGGTCTCTTATAATATTTTTAAACATAGGCATTGTGCCTTCTTCTCCAGGTAGACAATATATTCCGTATCTTGCTGCTACAACATCGTGTCCAGAGCTGTTTACTAATGAATAAGCCAAAGCAAAGTAAACAACAGCTATGAAACAAAGCACAATACCTCTTTTGTATTCCTTTTTAGCTGTAATTAAGTACAATGCTATTGGTACTATGTAAAGGGCTGAGTCCTCTTTTACAAGTAATACAAGTAAAGTAAACAAAAATGCCATACGCCATTTTTTTGTTTCAATAAAGTACATTAGGAACAAAATGAGAAATGGTAAAAAGCAAGTTTCGTGTACATCATAGTACATAGGACATACCATAGCCGGAGTTATCAAGTATATGATACAAATAATAAGGGCAATAGGTATATTGTCGCTTTTATGTCTACATAACAGGTAAACAGGATAAACACCAAGACCTACAAGTACAACCTGACAAACCAACAAGGTTTCAGGAGTAGGGAAAATAAAGTAGAATGGCAACATCAAGTACCATATAGGGGAACAGTGTACAGCAAAGTGAGAAAGCAACTCATTTCTTTCTACAGTAGTGTACTGTATTCCCGTTTTTATCATACTTCCAAACATCTGTGAGAATATACCAAAGTCAAATGCTGGAGAGCAGAAACCTCGGTATTTTGCTATAGTTATAGTACCAAAATATCCACAGAAGAAAAGGAAAAGTACAGTAATAAAAATAAATGCAAATGTATCATTTAATTTTGTAATTGTTATAGTTAAGTGGTTGTGTTTGCAAAGATAGTAAGTTATAAAGCCTATTATTGCAACAACACCCATTGTGAAATAAATATTTCTTTCAGTAATATGAGTTATAAGCTCAAAGCCTAAAAATACTGCTGAAACTTCTGTTAGAACATATGTAAATTTCTTTGAGAAGAACAGTATACGCATAAATATAAGAACATTAAAAATAATGAGAATTTCCAATATAAGGTTAGGAAAATCTACATTACCGGCAAAATTAATGTTGCTAAAAGACTCAGAATTAAGCAGTATTATAAGTCCACTTGTAAATAAGTAACTGCTTAAAAGTGTGCAGATTATTTCTACAGGTTTTTCTAAGTTTTTTATACCATAGGAAACTATTTCCAGTCTGAAATTTACAGCAAATGTCATAACAGTTGCAACTAAAAATGTAAGTCCTATAGATATAAGACCTTTACTCATTATAGGATATAGCACTATGTAATGGAAAGCTATATATCCAATAGCAAGTCCTCTCAATTTTTTGCCACTTCTGAAAACAAAAAAGCATAAAAGGGAAGAAAGTACAAAACAGAGAACATACAACAAAGGAATAAAAGATTTTTTCAAAGGTTCTAACTGAACACTTTTTAAATAAAAATCTCCTTTTCCATTGTAATAAGTTCGTATTTCTACGGACTTATCAGAAATATTTTCGGGTACATTAAATTTGAATGTCTTTGAATTTTCTCCGGCAGGCAATATATTGTCATAGATATAAAGACCACCGTTGCCATAGGTAATTTCAAATTTCTGTTCCTTTGTACTTGAATAATTGAGAGTAATATTGTACTGACCTTTATCCAAATTAATGTAAGGTCCATATGTGAAAATACCATTTACATCGGCTCTGTTGGAAATTTTTTTCTCTGGAGTTTGTACTACAGAGGAAACAAAGTCACTTGATTTATAGGTTTTAGGCGTTAGGCTTGTGTGTACAAATAATCCACCTAACAATATAGTAATAATAGCTATACAGGTAATAAGAAAAAGGCTGTTGTGATTTTCGTACATACCCTTTATTTTCGATTTGAAAGAATAAAAGTTAAAAAATCCCTTATTCACAACTATTCCTCCTAAATTGTAACCTGACCATGTCTTGTAACATGGCAACTAATATTTACAGCTAAAGGAAGACCGGCAATATGAGTTGCAAAGGTTTCGATGTTAATACCAAGAACAGTAGTGTTTCCACCTAAACCCTGAGGTCCAATACCTAAATTGTTGGCTCTTTCCAAAAGCTCCTTTTCCATTTCCTTTACATACTCTTTGTCAGAATGACTGCCTACAGGGCGAAGAAGTGCCTTTTTTGCAAGCTCTGTACATTTTTCAAAGTTACCACCAATACCTACACCAACAACCATAGGAGGACAAGGATTAGGGCCGGCCTTTTCTATACAGTCAATAATGGCATTTTTAACACCTTCAATACCGTCAGATGGCTTGAGCATATAAACTTTGCTCATATTTTCGCTACCAAAACCCTTTGGGGCAACATCAATCTTGACTTTATCTCCCTCAACAATGTTATAATGAATAATAGCAGGGGTATTATCTTTTGTATTAACTCTTAAAATAGGGTCGCTTACAACAGATTTTCTTAAATAGCCCTCAATGTAACCCTGACGAACACCTTCATTTATTGCATCAGTAATGTTTCCACCAGTAAAGTGTACTTCTTGACCTACTTCCATAAATATAACTGCCATACCTGTATCCTGACAAATAGGCTTGCAATTTTCTTTGGCAAGGTCAGCATTTTCCAAAAGCTGAGAAAGAATGTTTTTGCCTATTGGGGATTGTTCATTATCCTTTGAATTTTCAATAGCAGAATATACATCTGAATTAAGGTTGTAATTTGCTGAAATACAGAGTTTTTTAACTGCCTCTGTAATTTCTGAAACAGGAATTTCACGCATTTTTGTTACCTCCAGTTTATACATATTTTCCAATAATTATATCACATTAAAGGACATAAGACAATTAAATGAAAAACAAAAAAACCATAACTCTACAATAATAAATCGTAGAATTATGGCTTAAAAAGACAGAAGCTGTCTATTAATATTATTTTATGTATTCAAGCTCCGGTTCGTCTTCTGAAGTAACGGCATTGTTTTCCTTCTGTTCTTTTGCTTCATAGGCTTTATAAAAGCTAGTAGAAAAGTCAAGGGCGTATACCAAAAGAATAATGATAGCCACAGGCTTACCAAAGTTGAAGTAATATGTATTTACTATTCTTTCTACAAGAGGTTGGAAAAGTACAAAAAGCAACATTGTCATTACGCCCCAGCAAATTGTACTTTCAAGGCAAATAACACCTTTGTAATTAAAAGGTTTGTTGTTGTAATCCCACCAAAACTCACCAAAAAGCCTTACCATAAGTTTAGCAACTAAAAATTCAAATGTTGTTGCAAGTATTGCCCCTAAGAAGAAAAGCAACATTTTGTTGTGGGAAATTGGTAAAAACAGAAAATATGTACCTAAAGCTCCTACACCATATATTGTGCAGAAAGGACCTCTTATAAAACCTCTGTTTACAGGTGCTTTTTCTTCGTAAGAAATAACAATACATTCAAAAATCCAACCTAGAAAACTGTAAACAAAGAAACAATTTATAAAGTAAAAAATATCCATACCAACTTTATGGAAGAACCAAGTCGATATTGCAGACATTATTGTACACATAGGTTTATAGACCTCCTCAGATTTATGTCAAATTATTTAATGGCATAACATCGCAATCTATATGGTACTATATTTAATACAAAAAGGCAATAGATTTTACTTTACATCTATATTACAAATTTGATTGTAGAAAATGTAAGGATAATATTTCATAAAAATTACCACATAATCATACCCTTAAAATAAGGAGTGATGAAATGATAATTTATACTGTAAAGCAAGGAGATACCTTAGAAAATATAGCAAATGAAAACGGTGTTACAGTAGAGCAGATTTTAAACACAAATTTTCCGCCTAACCCTGACAACTTAGTTGTAGGTCAAAAATTGGTTATTTTAGTGCCAGAGGTGGAGTACATAGTGGAGGAGGGGGATACCCTTGATTCTATAGCACAGAAATTTAATACTTCAGTTATAGACATATTGCAAAAAAATCCATCTATTGAAAATGCTCAAATATATACAGGGCAAAATTTAGTTATAGAGTATGAAAACGGTCAGGACAAAAGATTTATTGCTACAAACGGTTATACATACTCTAATATTGATAGACAGCTTTTGCTGAGGACTTTGCCATACCTTACTTTTCTGACTATTTTTACATATGGGTTTACAGATGAGGGGGTGTTAATAGAACCAGACGATACTGAGCTTATAAAAATAGCAAGAGATTATGGTGTTGCACCGGTTATGCTTATTTCCACTTTAACAGAACAGGGAACTTTTTCAAATGCTTTGGCTAAAACTCTATTGGAGGATAATGTTCTACAGCAGGTTTTAATTGAAAATATTATTACTATAATGGAGCAAAAAGGCTATATGGCTTTGGATATTGATTTTGAGTATCTTCCTGTAGAGAACAGAGACAATTATATTGAATTTGTATCCAATTTGACAAGACAGTTAAATGACAAAGGCTTTTTATCTTTAGTGGCACTTGCTCCAAAAACTTCAGTAAATCAGCCAGGTTTACTTTATGAGTCCCACGATTACAGGGGGCTAGGGGAAGCTGCTAATTTAGTGCTTTTAATGACCTATGAATGGGGATATACCTATGGACCACCAATGGCAGTTTCTCCTATAGATAAGGTAGAGGAGGTTGTAAGGTTTGGAGTAAGCCAAATAAATTCTCAAAAAATATTAATGGGTATTCCACTTTATGGCTATGATTGGACATTACCTTTTGTTAGAGGAAATACTGGGGCAAAATCCCTTTCTCCTCAACAGGCTTTGGAAATAGCATCAGAAAATAATGTTACTATAGAGTACGACGAAGTAGCACAAGCACCTTACTTTTATTATACTAAAGACGGAAATTCCCATGTTGTATGGTTTGAAGATGCAGATAGTGTAGTGGCAAAGTTAAATTTAATAAATAAGTATAATCTTGTAGGTGCAAGCTACTGGAATATTACAAAGGACTTTCCTCAAAATTGGCTTGTGCTAATATCTCTTTATAAGGTAGTAAAGCTCTTATGATAAGGCTGGCAGCACTTTTTGTATGCACAGTTTTAGGTGCAGGCTTTGCTACGGGACAGGAAATAATGAGGTATTTTTCAGACTATGGAATAGTTGGTCTTTTAGGTGTAATTGTAAGTAGTGCAGTTTTTGGCTTGTGCCTATATAAGACAAAATACTACAACAATTTTGGCGAAATACTTGCCGATATGCCTTTTTGTGCCGAAGTGGTAATATTTCTGTCTTTTATTATATTTTATTCTGCTATGATTTCGGCTATGGGAGAAATAGTGTGGGAGCTTTTTGGTGTAAATAAAATTTTGACTGGTGTTTTAATGGCTCTTTTGGTCTGTACACTTACTATTATGGGGGCAGAAAATATTATAGCTTTTAGCGAAATAATATGCCTACCTATGATAGTAATTACTGTAATTGTAGGCATAAAATTAATGCTTATGCCTATAGAGTTCAGACCTCCGGCAAGTAGTGTAAAAGGTGTGTTTTCTCCCTTTATTTATGTTTCTTATAATCTGGCATCTTCTCTGGCAGTTGTAACAGAGCATAAATATAAAAAAGGTATGGCAACTTTTTCGGCAATTTTAATTGGAATTACAGCTTTGGCTATAGCAATTCCTCTGTATAAATATTATGGGTTTGTAAAAAATTGTCCCTTGCCTGTACTCAACCTGTTGCCACAGGGGGAATTGCTGACATATTTATATATTTTTACAATAGGAGGAGCAGTATTTACTACGGCTGTTAGTAATAGTTATAGTGCATCACAGTATTTGAAAAATAAAACTGGAAAAAATAAGGCTGTTGTATGTGTTACAGTAGCACTTTTGTCTTTGTTACTGTCTTTTATAGGCTTTGAAAATATAGTTGCAAGGGGATATTTTGTTTTTGGCTTGACAGGACTGTTGTTGATGTTTAAAGTACTTTTAAAGAAAAAGACTAATTGAAAAAATCTTCTCAATAAAGCGGTTGACTTATAGAAAAAGTTAGCTTATACTAACCTTGTAAAGGTAGTAAGTTTACTTATAAGAGAGGTGCTTTATATGGTAGTTTTAAATGTACTTTTAGATGTTTTGACATTTGGTTCTATTATTTGTGCTATGCTCTTTTTAACTTGGCTAAAAAATAGAATTATGAAAAAATACGGACATTAAAATTAGGAGATGATTGACTGTGTCAACAGTTATTATATGTATACTATTAGCTTTAATTATAATCTTTGCTGTTGTCAATTCGGCAAAACACTTCAGAGGTGAAGGTGGTTGCTGTGGTGGTGGCTCTGACATTAAGGTAAAAAAGAAGAAACTTGCAAATGTTAAAGAAACATTGGTAATTTCTATAGATGGTATGACTTGTAAAAACTGTTCTATGAGAATACAGAACAAACTTAATGAAATGGATAATGTTTCTGCCGATGTAAATCTTCACAAGAAACAGGCTGTTGTGGAAATAGAAGATGGTGTGTTACAGGAAGATATAAAGTCAGCTATAGAAAGATTAGGCTATACAGTAACTAATATTGAGAAGAAATAGTGTTAAAAGGCTCTTTTGTAATGATATATACGAAAGAGTCTTGTTTTATGTAAACCACAAATTGTTTATTAAAATTTATGTATAAATTATTTATAAAAATCATTGACAAACATTTAACAATATGCTATAATAAATACATAAGTTAAATGAATAAGCCTTTAAACATATTTTTATAAACGGAAGTCCTGTAGTGTATATGGGTCTTCTTTTTTTGTGCCTCTATTTTTAAAAGTAGGGGCCTTTTTTAGTATTAAGTCAATTTGTTTTAAATTATGTCACGAAATGTCATTAATCTTGGTGTATGTTAAAAGAAAACTATATTAGGAGGTAATGATAATGACAGAAAGATTAAAAAAGGCAGTAGATAAATATATTGAATGTGGAGATAAAAAAGAGGCTTTAGCCTTTGGAGAATACCAAATGAGGAGTATGTATCTGTTTGATAGACCAGAGGTCAAAGCCTACATAGAAAGTAAAAATCCTAAAATTGCAACATCAGATGAAATATTGGAATATTGTTCTAAAATTATGAGGGGCGAGGAGGAAGAACCTGTGCCTATAAAAGAGAAAGACGAAGATGGAAATACTGTAATAACGGTACTTAGTCAGCCGGTTTCTTTAGCTACAAGGATAAAAGTTGCTGAGCTTTTGGGAAAAAGAAATGGCACTTTTTCGGAAAGTAAAAAGACAGAAAATGTTTTGCCTGTTGTAATAAAGGATGATTTATATGAATAAAGAAGTAATATCTCTAAAAGAGATAGTCGGTGGAGGTTATAGTGATTTTTGGCATTTTAAGGGGAGATACAGGGTATGTAAAGGGTCACGAGCCAGTAAGAAATCCAAAACAACGGCACTTAATTTAATTGTTCGTATGATTGAATATCCTTTGGCAAATATTTTGGTTGTAAGAAAGGTATATTCCACACTAAAGGACAGTTGCTACACAGAATTATGCTGGGCAATACATCGACTAAAAATGGACAATTTTTTTGAATGTAAGACAAGTCCGCTAGAAATTATGTATATTCCTACAGGTCAAAAAATATATTTTAGAGGCCTTGATGACCCACTTAAAATAACATCAATTACAGTAAAAACCGGCTCTCTCTGTTGGCTTTGGATAGAGGAGGCCTACGAAATTACAAATGAAGACGATTTTAATATGCTTGACGAAAGTATACGAGGTAGTGTAGATAAAAGTATTTTTAAGCAAATTACTATTACCCTAAATCCGTGGAACGAAAGACATTGGATAAAGGCTAGGTTTTTTGATGTTAAAGATAACAACATAATGGCAAAGTCAACAAACTATATGTGTAACGAATGGCTTGACGAAAGTGATTTAAAGGTATTTGAGGATATGAAAAAGAATAACCCTCGTCGATATAGAGTTGCCGGCTTGGGTGAGTGGGGCATATCTGAGGGCTTAGTTTTTGAAAACTGGGAAGAAAAAGACTTTAGCATAGATGAATTAAAGGGTGAAAAGTGTTTTGAAACCGTTTTCGGTTTGGACTTTGGGTATACTAATGACCCAACGGCTCTGTTCTGTGGCTTTATAAATACAGAAAAAAAGGAAATATATGTTTTTGATGAGCTTTACAAAAAAGGTATGAGCAATGAGGCTATTTATGAGGCTGTTGTGGAAATGGGTTATAAAAAAGAGAAAATCAGAGCTGATAGTGCAGAACCTAAGTCTATTGACAGATTGAGAACACTGGGGCTAAAGGGCATACGACCAGCCCGAAAAGGGAAAGACAGCATAAACAACGGCATTGATTTTCTTCAAGATTATAAAATATACATATCACCTAAATGTCAAAATTTTATTACGGAAATAAGTAATTATACTTGGGATAAAGACCTGAATGGCAAAATGCTTAATAGGCCTGTAGATAGCTTTAATCATCTTATGGATGCTATGAGGTATGCTGTAGAGGAAATATCCAATGGGGAAATATTCAGTTTTGAATAATAATGTAAAACACAATAAGAATTAAAAGAAGAAAATATAGCCAAAATATGGTTTACATAAACATAATAGATATGTGAGGTTTTAAGGGAGTTGTGACCAAATTCAACCGAAAATGTGAACAAAATATGAATTTGTTTCAATTATATAAAAAATAATAAAAAACATTGAAATAAAAAAGGCAATAGAGTATAATAAATCACAAGGTAATAGGAATATATTTCCTTTGCTTTAAACCCCCTTTTAAAGAACTCGTATTGATAAATTTTTGTTGTTGGTTTATGAATGGGATAATTCTTTAATAACTGTTAATAAACGGAATGCTTTTATAGGGATAAGGCATAATTAATAAAATTAAAAAGGAGTAAATATGGGGGGATTTTACTCCAAGAGATATTTTTATAAGGGAGGAATAGGAATGACACAATCTTTAAAAAGATTTGCAAGTGCAGTTTTAGCTCTCGTTATGGCTATGACTTGCCTTGTGTTTTCTAATGTAGCAAGTGTATCAGCTGCTGATGATGCTAGTGATTGCGTAGCAATGGGTTCTTATGAATGGAATTCAACTGCTTTAGGTGGCACAGCAAAGACAGGTACATATAACAATATGACTTATAGTCTTAGAAAGGTAGATAGTTCATATGTACAGTTAAGAAGTGAAAATACTATTAAATTTAAGGTAGCACAGGATTGTACATTAACTGCAACTTTTAGTAATAATGGACTTTTTATTAATGGTACTGCATTAACATCTGATAAAGCATATTCATTGAAAGCAGATACAGAGTACACATTAACTGGTGATTCAGGTAATACAAACTTAACAAAGCTTGTATTTGCAACAAATTCAACAGAAACAACAACAAAAGCAACTACAACAACAGAAACAACAACAGAAACAACAACTACAACAACAACTGAGGCTACTACAGAAGCCACAACTGTTTCAAGTGACTATGTTGCAATGGGTTCTTATGAATGGAATTCAACTGCTTTAGGTGGTACAAAAACTAAAGGTACATATAATAATATGGCTTATAGTCTTAGAACTGTGTCTAGTACATATGTACAGTTAAGAAGTGAAAATACTATTAAATTTAAGGTAGCACAGGATTGTACATTAACTGCAACTTTTAGTAATAATGGACTTTTTATTAATGGTACTGCATTAACATCTGATAAAGCATATTCATTGAAAGCAGATACAGAGTACACATTAACTGGTGATTCAGGTAATACAAACTTAACAAAGCTTGTATTTGCAACAAATTCAACAGAAACAACAACAGAAACAACAACAAAAGCAACTACAACAACAGAAACAACTACTGAAACTACAACAGTTAGTGTTCAGGTTTGGACACCAGATAATAAGACTAATATTTTAGGTTCAGCTGTTAGCGGTTTATCAACTTCTAAAGCTAGTGGTCGTACATCAGCTTTCGTAGATAGCATTTTTGGCGATGGTGAAACAGCAACAGGTGCTATTAATGGACAGAATTATGTTTTATTAAACGATGAAAATATTATTCCAACAGCAACAGGTAAGTTAAAGCTTTATGTTATTGCAAATAGTAATGGTGCTGTTACAAATGGTACTATTACGACAGGTGACACAGCTGTTTATAGTGGTGCATTTGCCGCAAGAAATGGTGATACAGCAGTTAAAGCAATAACTATTAATGTTGAAGCAGGTAAAACATACAAGGTTTCTAGTCAGGTAATGCTCTTCAGAGCTGAATTAACACCAACTGGCTCAACAGAAACAAGTACAGAAACAACAACTACTACAACTACAGAAACAAGTACAGAAACAACTACTATGGGTGTATTAAAGGTTATGGTAAATAACCCAGCATCTAGTAAAATTTCAACTGTAGAGGTAACTGTAAAGAGAAATGGCAAGGCAGTTAGTGGTGTAACAGCTCTTAACATTGGTTCTGCAACTGAAATCGCAGGTGTAAATGAAGACGATGTTATTACATTTACATTTGCAAAGGAACAGGCTAAGCAGATTACAAATTGGGATAGCAATTTAAAGTCTGTATTTAGAGATAAGACTTATACTCTTACATACACAGTAGGTAAGACAGTAGCAACTCCTACAATGGATTACTATGATTCAATGCCGGCTGCAGTATCATTAGGTCAGTCAACAACAACAGCTGCTGGTTATGGTACATACGGCTTTGGTCAGTACAAGGTTCAGACTAACGGAAATGACTTGGCTAAGTACGCTATTATCAGGGGTCATCAATATTCACTTCTCGATGTAGGTTCTGGTGATTACGATAAGGACGGTACAGAATTTGGTATTCCAGATGAAAGAGTCCTTCTTTTAGGTGGAACAGATGATGAAATTGAACTTACAAACTCTATTGATAGTTCAGAAAAGGTTCTTGTTCTTCTTGACTGCTCTGGTGATAATGCTATAGTTACTGCTACAGGTGGTAATCTTTATTCATCTTACGATGGTAGCACAGGTACAACTGCAGCTCAGATTACAGGTATATCTAAGAACGGCGTAAAGGTTCAGTTCTATGTAGATGGTGGTACAACTATTACAGTTAAGGGTACAGGTACAAGTGCTAATGCTTATACAGTAGTAAAGAGTATCAGATTATTCAACCTTAACAATATTGTTGACGGTGACAAAGCGGTAAATAACGGTGTTGTATCAACAATGACAGAAGATAGTCCTTTCTATGATGTTGTTACAACAAATGGCTTAGCTAATGATGATATGTTATTTACATTAATTGGTACTGTTACTGGTAACCATAAGGATAAGGATTTCCTTAATCAGGTTGATAAGGTAGGTTTCGTAATTCTTAATGCAGATACAGTTGATGCTAATGACCCTAATGGTCAGTATACACCTATGCAGTTAAAGTATAATAACCCTGATGTAAACTTCGGTGGTATTTACGTAGAAACAACTGATATTTACAAGAATGTATATGATGCAACAAATTATGATTCTTCTTTAGATAGTTCTGAAGGATATACTGGTGATACAGATTCAAGCCTTACAACAAGCGACAAGGTTGCTTACTTTGCTGAACTTGTTTCAGTAAGTGCAGGCCATAGATATTATGCTTATCCATATACATTGTATGCTGGTGCTACTCAGAGAGCATATGATACTAATCCAAAGGGAACAAGAATTGAAATTTCTAACAAGCAATAGGGGGTATAGATTATGAAAAAAGTTTATAGTAAACCAGTTGTAGTAGTCGATACTTTCTTAAATAACGATGCTACAAATGCACTTAACTTCATTTCAACAACAATCGCACCTAAGAGTGCTAATTTAAGTAGTAAATTTACTAAGTTAAATCAGTAAGTTGAATAAATGGTTAATTTAAAGAAAGAGCTGTCACGATTGTGACGGCTCTTTTTTGTGGATATATACAAAGAACCTACACACAATAAAAATTGGTGTAGGTTCTTTTAAGTTGTAAAAAATATTTATATATGGTATAATTTCTGTCGGAAGTTAGTTAATAGAGTGGTTTCCACTTCTTTTATTCTAGGAATAAAGGAGGTGAGGCGTATGAGTACATATGAAGCAATATCATTAATGATAACCTTTGGGACTCTTGTAGCCGTAATTTTAGGTACAAAAAAATAACCACTCCGTCGACCAAAACATAGTGGTTATTTTTTAATAACAAAAACTAAGTGGAAATCGCTCTGGCTGACTTCCTTGTACCATTATATTAACACCATTATGAAAAAATGTCAATGATAAAAGACTTATACACAATGGAGAATAAAATTTCTCGTATATGTGTATAAGTTTTTTTTATGGCATAAAAATGCTTGTTTAGTGGAAGAAAGTTGAAGTTTCTATTTAGGTTTGATATAATTATTACATAGAGAGGTTGATAATTTTAAAAATGAAAGGGGAGGTATATAATGAAAAAATTAATTGCTTTAATGCTTGGGGTATCCTTATTTAGTGTGAATACTTGGGCAGATATTCAAATGAATTATGTAAAAGACGGTATGACAACTACTGCATCCCGCTATAGTTTAGCTGGTTTGGCAGACCCTAACTATCCATTGTATATTAATGGCAAAAAGGTAGAAACAACAAGTGAGGGATATTTTAGCTATTATGTTTCTTTGGCTCAAGGGGAAAATGTATTTAAGTTTGAAAATACTACAGCCAGTAAGACCTATAGAATTACAAGAACCAATGGGTCATCGACTAATAGTGGAAATGCTAATTTTAAGACTGTAAATCTGGTAGGTGAGATTAACAAAAACCACCCTACAGTTCGTTCAAAACCTGATGAGGCAAATGATGACCTTATTTTGCCTTATGTAAAGGGTACGCTATTACATATTGTGGCTGAAAATTATGAATACTACAAGACAGCAAATGGCAGTTATGTATACAAGGACACAGTTAATTTGGTAAACAAAAAATATGGTGAAAATTCAGTAAATAGTATAGAAACAGCAAAAGATACAATATCTTTTAATATGAACAGGTCCACAGAATACGATGTTGAATTTACAAATAACTTTATCGAAGTTAAGTTCTATGACACGCAAAATAAAGCAATAATTCCAAATAGGGAAGATTTTGAAGCAATAACTGTTGATAATGATACACCGGCAACATATACATTTGCCTTTAACAGAGATGACAATTATGTAGGCTTTATGGCAAGTTTTGAAGGTAATAAGTTTACAATAAAGCTTAATGACAGAACCGTAAGTCCTGAAAAGTCATTAAAAGGTATGAAAATTGTACTTGATGCCGGTCATGGTGGTGCTGATAATGGTACATTAGGATTGGGAAAGATATATGAAAAAACGGTTAATTTTTCTATAGTGAAATATTTGTATGATTATCTTACTGAAAGAGGTGCTGAAGTTACTCTTACAAGGAAAGATGATACATTTATTTCTCTTGGAGATAGAACTAACATTATAAATACTATAATGCCTGATATTTCTGTGTCTGTACATTGTAATTCAAGAAATGAGTGGGAGGACTTTGGAGAAAAACAGGGAACACTTAACCTTTATAGTTATGATACTCCGGACGGTTTTGTTCAAAAATTGACAGACTATATGGAAAATACAGAATATAAAAAACAAAACTTGGCATTAACAAGAACGACTGTTTGTCCGGCTGTACTTGTGGAAACAGGATATATGAGTAATCCTCAAGAATACCAGTATTTAATTAAAGCTGAAAATCAGAAAGCGATGGCAGAAAAAATAGGTAAGGGAATAGAAAAGTATTTTGAAAATATACAAAATACTGACTTAAAAAGTGCATTACCTTTTAGAGATGTGAATACTGATGATTGGTATTATAATTCAGTTAAGAAAGTTTATGAAAATAACCTGTTTAGTGGTACAACAAAGACCAGATTTTCTCCTAAGAGTAATATTACAAGGGGTATGCTTATGGAAGTGCTATATCGCAAAGAGGGTATGCCTCCTGTAGATGGTAAGTGTAAATTTGAAGATGTTGACCCAAATGCGTATTTTAACAATGCTGTTGCGTGGGCAGGGGAAAATGACATAGTAAATGGTGTTGCAGATGGTTTGTTTGCACCTTATGAGCCTATGACAAGAGAACAGGTGGCAACTGTGCTTTATAAATACGCAAAGTATAAAAATGCCAATGTAGATGTACAGGGGGATTTATTGCCTTTTGCTGATAACAATGAGATTTCAAGCTGGGCAGAAGAAAGTATGAAGTGGGCTGTTGGAAATAAAATAATCGTAGGCAATGATGGAAAATTGTCACCAAAAGCATATATTACAAGAGCTGAAATGGCAACAGTAATATGCAATTTCTATAATATTTAAAATTCAGCACAAATTAACTTTGTTAATTCAATTAAAAAAAAGCCCCTAAAATGTATTAGTTTTAGGGGCTTAAAAAATAAATACTTTATTCAACACATAAGCCAAGCGATAAGCCGAGTTCTGTCGTTGGACGGTCATCTATCTCGTATCTGTGTCGCCACAAATCTCATGCGATTTCTACCTAAGACAGGGCGAGCAACCCTTGTTGTCTTATCCAATCTTGCTTCAAGTGGGGTTTACAGAGCCACCTTTGTTACCAAAGGTGCGGTAGTCTCTTACGCTACCTTTCCACCCTTACCTACAAAAGTAGGCGGTTTATTTCTGTTGCACTATCCTTAGAGTCGCCTCCACCAGACGTTATCTGGCACTCTGCTCTATGAAGCTCGGACTTTCCTCACACCTAAAAGGTGCGCGACCGTCTGCCTGACTTATATGTTCAATAAAGTATTTATTATGATGTGGGAAAGAACAAAGCCTTTCCCACTTATTAATTTTTGTTATCTTTTGAGATTTCATCATCGGGAAGTTTTAATACTGTTACTTGAGCAATACGATTGTCTTCCACTTTATCAACATAAAATCTATAGCCTTTGTATTCGATTTTTAGACCCTTTTCATTTGGTTCAGGTATTCTATCTAAAACACCAATTATAAAACCACCTAAAGTATCATATTCATCAACAGGCATTTCTATTTCTAATTCGTCGGCTACATCCTCAAGGTCTGTAGAGCCTTCGATTTTAATTACATTTTCTGAAACTGTCTTTATTTCTGGTTCTTCCTCATCGTCATATTCGTCCTGAATATCACCCATAACCTCCTCAATAAGGTCTTCCATAGTAACAATACCGGCTGTACCACCGTATTCATCGGCAACAACTGCCATATGTATTTTTTTACTTTGCAATTCCTTGAAAAGGTCATTTGTTTTTTTGGTAAAAGGTACGAAATAAGGCTCTCTTAAAAGTTTTTTAAGGTTAAATTTATCCTTACCATAGAGAATAATATAACGCATAAAATCTTTAATATGGAGAATACCAATAATGTTGTCTATATCTTCTTCATAAACAGGAATACGAGAGTATTTAAGGTCCTTAACAAGACTTATAATATCGTCAAACTCTGCGTCAATAGGTAATGCAACAATGTCTTTTCTGTGAGTAGCAATATCTACCACATTTTTGTCATCAAAATCAAAGATATTGTTTATCATTTCCTTTTCCTGTTCGTCAATGCTACCCTGTTCGCCACTAGCGTCAACCATCATAAGAATTTCTTCTTCACTAATGCCTTCGTCAGTAGATTTCTTAGTAAATATTTTTGAGCATAACTCTGATGAAATATCCACAAGCCATACAATAGGGCTACATATAACGCTAAAAAATGCTAACAAACCTTTAAGTTTTAAAACTATTTTAACAGGATATTTATTAGCAAATGTTTTAGGAAGTAAAAGACTGAACATTGCGAAAAAATATGTTGTTACTAATATTATAATAATAGCAGCAATAATTTCGTTGATTACCACAGGAATGTTAGGAAGATGGCTTAAAAGCACTTGAAGAACTTTACCAAAAGTTCTGAAAGCGAGAATAAAACCAATTATAATACCAAAAAGGGCATTAATTACACTAGCTGTATTCGTATACTGGCGAGATTTAGAAAGAATCTTGCTCAGTTTCTCCATATCAGGATTTTTGTCAGAAGAATATTTGTTCTTCTTTAAATCCAAGACTGTAAGACTGGTAGAAGCAGCAGTTACAAGGCCCTTAACAATAATAAGGCACAGTATAATGACTATGTCATCTATCAAAAATCATTCCTCCATAAGAAAAACATTCAAACTCTTACAAAATTAGATTATAAAACAAAATCTTGTTATAGTCAAGTTACAACTATATTACCAATTTAAATATATAGAAAAATTTAAAATCTATTTTTCTGTGAAAATATATGATATACTGATTTCGGGAGTGATTTAAGTGAAAAATATAGGTCGAAAAAATACACAATTGATTCTTTCGGGAAATATTCCAAAGGTTCTTCTATCTTTGGCTATTCCCATAGTTATAAACAATTTTATACAAACTATGTATAATCTTACGGATACATTTTGGCTTGGAAAATTAGGTACAAGTGAAATGGCGGCAATTTCCCTTGTAAGTCCTTTACAAAATATTATTGTGAATTTTGGGCAGGGTATAACGATTGCTGGCTCCATTCTTATAAGTCAGCATATAGGAGCTGATGACAAGAAAAATGCAAAAAGTATGGCTAATCAGATTTTTGTATGTGCTATGCTTTTTTCAATTGTAGCGTCAATACTTTGTATACTCTTTTCTCCATTTATCGTTGAATGGCTGGGAGCAGAGGGTACAGTAAAAGACAACAGTATTACATACTTGAAAATTGTACTTGCAGATTTGCCGTTTTTGTTTTTGATTAATTTATTTTCGGCTGTTCATCAATCTCAAGGGGATACCTTCAATCCTATGAAATTGAATATGTTGGGAATTATAATAAATATGTTTTTGGACCCACTCTTGATTATGGTATTTCATTGGGGAATAGGGGGAGCGGCTTTGGCAACGATGTTTGCAAAAGTTCCTTGTGGAATAATTGCTGTGCTTTCTCTTTTTAATAAGAATAATGAAATACACATAGTGTTGAAAAATTTTAAATTTGATGCCGATAAAATAAAGAAAATAGTTTCTGTCGGGTTGCCCACTGCCATAGGTGGTTCGACAATGCAATTTGGTTTTTTGCTTATGACTAAAAATGTTTTGGTATACGGTGACGGAGCTATGGCTGCCTATGGAATAGGAAATAAATTAAACGGAATTATCACAATGCCGGCAAATGCCATAGGTTCAGCTGTTGCAACAATAGTGGGGCAAAATGTCGGGGCAAGACAGATAAAAAGAGCAGAGAAAAGCTATCAAATTGCAAGAAATATGGCTATCGTATTTTTATTTGTTACCGGTATGATAATGTCAAGGCATTTTATGTCGGAGGGAATAGTAAAAATCTTCTCTCATGATGAAAATGTAATTTCTATGGCAACCGATTTTTTATCAATAATGGCTTTTTGGTGCTTCACAAACGGAGTTTATAATTCTACCATAGGGTTATTTAATGGGGCAGGAAATACCCTTGTTACAATGCTGGTGGAGGCGGCGAGATTGTGGGTGTTCAGATTTGCAACTTTGTTTACTTTTAGTCATTTTTTTGGTATGGCAGAGGAGAGTGTGTGGTACTCTGTTGTTGTAAGTAATGGTATTTGTGCTGTAATACTGTGGGTATTGTATAAATTAGGTCTATGGAAAATAAAAATAAAAGAAATAGTAGGCAATTGACAATTTAATTTTTTCAATTTATAATCTAAATAATTGTAGAGGTGTTGATATGAAACAGTGTATGGACTCTGATAATTTACACAGATATTTAAAGAAAATAATTGGTCAGGTACAGGCAATAGATAGAATGATAGATGAAGATGTGCCTTGTGAGGATATTCTTTCTCAGATTAACGCAGCAAAATCTGATTTGCATAAAGTTGGACAGGTTGTTCTTGAAGGTCATATAAAGCATTGTGTTAGAGATGGTATAGAACACGGCGATGCTGATAAAACTATTGAGAACTTTACTAAGGCTGTTGAAAGATTTGCAAATATGAATTAGAGGGGCTTTAAGAGTGAGCAATATTGTAATAAGAGAATACAAAGAGTCTGATGTTAATTCAATGGTTGAAATTTGGAATGAAGTTGTTGAGGAGGGCGTTGCTTTTCCTCAAATTGACGGATTGACAGAGGAAAGTGGCAAGGAATTTTTTGCTCAACAAAGCTATTGTGGTGTAGCAGAGGATGAGGAAACAAACACCGTGTTGGGTATGTATATTCTTCATCCAAACAATATTGGCAGATGTGGTCATATTTCCAATGCTAGCTATGCAGTATCTTCAAAGTGTAGAGGATTACATATTGGCGAAAAATTGGTAAAGGATTGTATTTTAAATGCCGGAAAATTAGGCTTTAAAATATTACAGTTTAATGCGGTTGTGGCAAGTAATATTCACGCAAGACATTTGTATGAAAGAATAGGTTTCAATCTCTTAGGCATAATTCCAAAGGGATTTTTGTTAAAAGACGGTAACTATGAGGATATTTGTGTTTATTACATAGAAGTATAAGATTCTATAATATTTCTAAAAATATATGTTTCATATGGTAAAAGGAGTTTTAGCAAATATAAAAAACTGTATTATTTCAGTTATTATTGTTGTAGCTTTTGTATTAAAAACTCTATTAAGTGTAGCATAAAAATATTAAAATTACCTCTTTACAAACTGTTAAAATAAGTTTATAATAAAGTGGTTAATACTACAGAAACTAAACACTATAGTAAGGACAGTAACTTAACACTAATTCGAAAGAGAGTTGGGGACGGTGGAAGCCCAATGATGTGTGTTGTGTGAAAATCACCTTACTGTGGCAATTCCGAAATTTATAGTAGGTTTTGACGCTGCCTGCGTTAAAGGCTTTGAGAGGGAGTATATATACTCCAATTCAGGTGGTACCACGCTATGGCGTCCTGTTGGGCGACATAGCTTTTTTTATATTTATTTTGTAATTCCTAAATTTAAGGAGGGTTTATTGTGTACGATAAGGTAAGCACTAATCTTAACTTCGTGGACAGAGAAAAAGAAATTTTAGGCTTCTGGAAACAAAACGATATTTTTGGCGAGTCAATTAAAGCAAGAGAAAACTGCCCAGTTTTCACTTTCTATGATGGACCTCCTACAGCAAATGGTAAGCCACACATTGGTCACATTTTAACAAGAGTAATCAAGGACCTTATTCCTCGTTACAAGACTATGAAAGGCTACAAGGTTCTTAGAAAAGCTGGTTGGGATACTCATGGTCTTCCAGTAGAACTTGAAGTAGAAAAACAGCTTGGTATTAGTGGTAAGCCACAGATTGAAGACTATGGTGTAGAACCATTTATTAAGAAGTGTAAGGACTCTGTATTCACATACGAAAGTCTTTGGCGTAAAATGAGTGATAGAGTAGGTTACTGGGCTGATATGGATAACCCATATGTCACTTATCACAATGATTATATTGAATCTGTATGGTGGGCATTAAAGCAGATTTGGGACAAGGGTCTTTTATACAAAGGCCATAAGATTGTACCTTATTGCCCTCGTTGTGGTACAGCTCTTTCTTCTCACGAAGTTGCTCAGGGCTATAAAGATGTTAAAGAAACATCTTGTATTTGTAGATTTAAGGTTGTAGGTAAGGATAATGAATACTTCCTTGCTTGGACAACTACTCCTTGGACACTTCCATCAAATGTTGCACTTTGTGTAAACGCTGCTGAAGAATATTCAAAGGTTAAGAGTAATGACGGTAAGGTTTATATCCTTGCAACAGCTCTTTTAGATACAGTTTTAGGCGAAGGTAACTACGAAGTTGTAGAAACTTATAGAGGTCAGGACCTTGTAAATACTGAATATGAACCACTTTTCGACTATGCTAATCCTGACAAAAAGGCTTACTATGTAGTAGAAGACCCATATGTAACACTTACAGACGGTACTGGTATTGTTCATATTGCTCCTGCATTTGGTGAAGACGATGCCAATGTTGGTAGAAGATTTGACCTTCCTTTTGTTCAGCTTGTTAATGACCAGGGTAAGTTTACTAAGGAAGTAGAAGGACTTGAAGGCGTATTCGTAAAAGACGGCGACAAGGAAATTTTAAAGAGACTTGAAGAAAGTGGCAAGTTATTTGCTGCAATTCCATTTGAACATAGCTATCCATTCTGCTGGAGATGCGATACTCCACTTCTTTACTATGCTAGAGATACTTGGTTCATTTCTATGACTAAGGTTAGAGACCAGCTCTTAAAGAACAATGCTACAGTAAATTGGATGCCTGATAATATTAAGAACGGTCGTTTCGGTAACTTCCTTGAAAATGTTATTGACTGGGGTCTTTCAAGAGAAAGATACTGGGGTACTCCACTTCCTATTTGGGAATGTGAATGTGGTCACAGAGAGGCTGTTGGCTCTATTGAACAGTTAAAGTCTATGAGTGATAACTGCCCAGATGATATTGAACTTCATAAGCCATACATCGACAGAGTTGAACTTAACTGTCCTAAGTGTGGTGGCAAGATGCACAGAGTATCAGAAGTTATTGACTGTTGGTTCGATTCTGGTTCAATGCCTTTTGCACAGTGGCACTATCCATTTGAAAACAAGGAAATCTTTGAACAGAACTACCCAGCTGACTTTATTTCTGAAGCTATTGACCAGACAAGAGGTTGGTTCTATACATTAATGGCTATTTCTACACTTATTTTTGATAAGAGTCCATATAAGAATGTAATCGTTTTAGGTCATGTTCAGGATAAAGACGGTAGAAAGATGTCAAAGCATTTAGGTAATGTTGTTGACCCTTGGTCAGTTCTTGACAATCAGGGTGCTGACGCAGTTAGATGGTATTTCTATGCTAACTCTGCTCCTTGGTTACCAAATAGATTTGATGATAAGAATGTAAATGAATATCAGAGAAAGTTTATGGGTACTCTTTGGAATACTTACGCATTCTATGTACTCTATGCTAATATTGACAACTTTAACCCAATGGATTACAAGTTAGATTATTCACAGCTTCCTCCAATGGATAAGTGGATTCTTTCAAAACTTAATTCTCTTGTTAAGTATGTTGATAACTCTCTTGAAAACTACAAGATTACAGAATCTGCAAGAGCTATGGCTGATTTTGTAGACGAGCTTTCAAACTGGTATGTAAGACGCTCAAGAGAAAGATTCTGGGGCGAAGGTATGCCACAGGATAAGATTAATGCTTATATGACTTTATATACAGTTCTCAAGACTATGTCTTTACTTTCTGCTCCATTTACTCCATTTATGGCTGAAAGTATTTACCAGAACTTAGTTGTAGGTATTGATAAGACTACTCCAAAGTCAGTTCACTTATGTGACTTCCCTGTAGCTGACGAATCAATGATTGATGCTAAGTTAGAAGCTAATATGGAATTAGTTCTTTCTATTGTAGTTGCTGGTAGAGCTGCTAGAAATACTGCAAACATCAAGAACAGACAGCCTATTGGTCAGATGTATGTTCAGGCACAGTCTAAACTTGATGCAGAATATAACGACATTATTCTTGATGAATTAAATGTTAAGAATGTTGAATTTGTTGACGATGCTGCTAAGTTCACAAGCTACAGCTTTAAGCCACAGCTTAGAACACTTGGTAAGAAGTATGGTAAGCTCGTTCCACAGATTGGCGAATACTTAAAGAATGGCGACGGCAATGCCCTTATGAATGAGTTAAAGACAAACGGTGCTATTAAGTTCACTATTGACGGCACTGATGTTGAACTTGCAGAAGAAGATGTTCTTGTTGCAACTGCTCAGACAGACGGCTTTGTTGCTGAAAGCTATAAGAATACAACAGTAGTTCTTGATACAACTCTTTCTCCAGAACTTATTGAAGAAGGTTTTGCAAGAGAACTTGTTTCTAAGCTCCAGACAATGCGTAAGGAAGCTGGTTTTGAAGTCCTTGATAGAATTAATGTATACTATGAAGGTAACGACAAGATTGCTGAAATCTTTGCTAAGAACGGCGAAAGCATTGGTAAGGATGTTCTTGCTGAAAGCGTACAGGCTGGTAAGGCTGGCTACAGCAAGGAATGGAATATCAACGGCGAAAAGGTAACACTTTCTGTTGAAAAGAGATAATTTAATAATATAAATGAAAACCGTAGAATGAGAAATCGTTCTACGGTTTTTTGTGTTTTTACACAATATCCATTTTTATCCAAAATTATTACATAAAATGCTATAAAACCTTACAAAAACTTTAAAAATAAAACTAAATTGCTAATTGATAAAAAATTCCATTTGTTAAGATTGACAATGAAATAACAATATTATGTAAATCAATGAACATTTCTATGCGAATTTACTTAAAATAAATAGCTGATTTGTGCAAAATGCTACATAAATTGACTGATGTCTGTTGATTGTGTTGAAAAAAGCACAAAAAAGTGATAAAATGAATTAAAAATAGGTATAATTCACTAAATATAGATAGACTTTTTACTAAAATAAGTGTATAATGAAGCGTACAATAAAATTTAAAACAAGAGTATAAATTGAATATGAAAAGCGACAGAAAATATTTTTTTATACTAAAAAACTATGTTTTTTGCTTTTTTACATTGATATTGATTATAATAAAAGTGTAAATTTGTTGCAATAGGAGGTTTTTTAATGAGAGAAATAGGTAAGGCTTTAGCCTTAATAACACAAATTGGAGTTTCAATGGTTGTGCCTATTTTTCTTTGCCTTATTTTAGGTTCTTTTTTGGATAAAATATTTCACACGGGCAATATACTAATGATTGTATTTATAATATTAGGTGTATGTGCTGGCTTTAGAAGTGTTTATGTTATGACTAAAGATTTTTACAAAGACAAAGATACCTATATTCCTATAAAGGGAATAGAAAACAAAAATAATAACAATGATAATGATGATGAAAGTGGTGACTTTTAATGGAATTCAAAATGTCTTATACTTGCAAAAAATTATCTACTGTAATAGCCGTACTAGGGCTTATAGCCTTAGTAGTTGGGTTATTTTTTGCCAGTAACAAAATATATTGGATAGTGGGCATTGTCCTTGGAACAGTAGCCTCACTTGGTAAGGTCTATATGCTTGAAAGAACTTTGGATAAAGCTGTGGATATGGACCCTAAAAATGCAAATAATTATACAAGAGCAAATTATACTATGCGACTTGTAGTAAGTGTTGTTATTGTAGTTCTTGCTTGTATAGTTGAGCAAATCAATGTAGTGGGAGTGTTAATAGGTCTTTTGTTGGTTCAGCCGGCAGCCTATATCACTAATTTTATTACTGCCAATAAAGAAAAATAATTTTTTTCTTATTGATAAATTATGAAATAATTAACTATGAAAGGAGGAATATGATTGGGACTTCAATTATTGGAGGTCAAAAGTCTTGTAGGACATTTCATTGGATGGGAAAACACATCTTCTGGAGAGTTAGACGTAGAATCTAAAATTCTAGGTCGATTGAACATAGGTGGAACAGAAGTTTGGCTTACTCAAACTGTTGTCACTACATGGGTAATTATGGCGGCACTCATAATAATTGCTCTTATACTTAGAGCTAAAATGAAAAATTATAAGTATAAGCCAGAGGGATTACAGAATGTAGTTGAAATGGCTATTGAGTCTATGCACAATTTTGTTGTCGGTTCAATGACTGAAAAATATGCTTATTTTGGAAACTGGTTCTTTGGTGTATTTGTTTTTGTACTGGTTTCAAATTTAAGTGGTCTGTTAGGACTTAGAGCTCCTACGGCAGATTTTTGTACTACTGCTGCAATAACTCTTGCTACCTTTGTTATGATTCACTTTATGGGTATCAAAACAGGTAAAGGTGGTTACTTTAAGAGTTATTTAGAGCCAGTACCTGTACTCTTGCCTATAAATATTATAAGTGAATTGGCAACACCTATTTCACTTAGTTTCCGTCTATTCGGTAATATTTTAGGTGGTATGATTATTATGGCAATGGTTTACTCTTTGCCACGATGGTTAAACTTTGGTATTCCGGCAGTTCTGCATATTTATTTTGATGTTTTCGCCGGTTGTATTCAGACAGTTATTTTCGTAATGTTAAGTATGACTTTTATTAAAGACAAAATTACAGATTAATTTTAAGGAGGATTTTAATTATGGAAGGAATGGACCCAAAAGCATTTGTATTAGGTTGTTCAGCAATAGGAGCAGGTCTTGCAATGATAGCAGGTGTAGGCCCTGGTATTGGTCAGGGTTTTGCAGCAGGTAAAGGTGCAGAGGCTGTAGGTCGTCAGCCGGAAGCAAGAGGTACAGTTACTTCAACTATGCTTCTTGGTTGTGCCGTTGCAGAATCAACAGGTATTTACGGTTTGGTTATTGCACTTATTCTTTTATTTGCTAACCCACTTATTGGTAAGTTATAATAGGAATATTGCACATTTATTTATGACTATTGTGGAAAAAACCACATTGAAAGGAGGCAATATTCTTGGACTCAGGCTATGTAATTATACTGAATCAGCAGACTGTCATTCAGGTTATAATTCAGCTTATAAATACAGCTATCCTTTGTTTTATATTGAGTAAGCTTTTGTATCAACCTGTTCTCAAGTTCTTAAATGCGAGAAAGGAAAAAATATCTTCTCAAATTGATAAAACAGAGGCTGATATGGCACAAGCACAGGCTCTTAAAAAGGAGTACGAAGAAAAGCTTAAAAATATCGAAAGCGAAAGAACTGCTATATTGCAAGAAGCTCGTACAACAGCCCTCAAGAATAGTCAGATTATTATTTCTGATGCTAAGACAGAGGCGACAGCTATTAAGGATAGAGCTAATCTTGAAATCGAAAGAGCAGAAGAAAAGGCTAAAGACGATATTAAAAAGCAGATTGTTCAGGTATCTACTCTTATGTCAGAAAAATTTGTTGCTGCCAAGATGACTGAAGATGAACAGAATAAGCTGGTTGATGAAACAATATCTGATTTGGAGGAGATTGAATGGATAGGATAATTTCAGACAGATATGCAGAAGCACTTTTCAGTTTAGCAGTAGAAAATAATGCTATTGATAGATATGAAGAACAGGTAAAGCTGGTTCTTGATGTTATTTCCGGAGATAAGGAAATAATGAAAATTCTTACTCACCCTGATATTAACGGTGAGGATAAAATGAATGTTTTAACACAGGCTTTTAAGGACAGCGTAGATGATGATATTATGGGACTTTTTTCCGTAATAATGCGTAAAAATAGGGAAAACCAAATTATTGGTATTTTGGAAATTTTCCTTGAAAAGGTAAAAAGCTACAAGGGTATTAGTGATGCAGTTGTAGAAAGTGCTGTACCTTTAAGTCCAGAAAAGCTGAAAGTAATTGAAACTAAATTAGCAAATAAATTAAATAAGCAGGTGGTTGCTAAAAGCGTAGTTGTGCCAGAATTATTAGGTGGACTTCGCATAAGTATTGATGGTCATATTTTAGACAAGACTGTTAAAAGACAGCTTGAAGATATGAAAAAACAAATGCTTGCAACATCACTTGCCCAGTAAAGGAGTGTAACCTAAGAATGAATATCAGACCTGAAGAAATTAGTTCTGTTATAAAAGAACAGATAAAAGGCTATTCAGCAAAGCTTGATGTGTCTGAGGTTGGTACGGTTATACAAGTAGGTGACGGTATTGCCAGAGTATATGGCTTAGATAACGCTATGAGTGGCGAGCTTTTAGAGTTTGAAAACGGCGTATACGGTATGGCACAAAATCTTGAAGAAGATAATGTGGGTGTCGTTATTTTAGGTAGCGATGAAGGTATTAAGGAAGGCTCATCTGTAAAACTTACAGGTAGAGTTGCAGAAGTACCTGTAGGCGATGCTCTTATAGGTAGAGTTGTAAATGCTTTAGGTCAGCCTATTGATGAAAAAGGACCTATTAATACAACTAAAGCAAGACCTATTGAAAGAGTTGCCCCTGGTGTTATTACAAGAAAATCCGTTGATGTACCTTTACAGACAGGTATTAAGGCTATTGATGCCATGGTACCTATTGGTAGAGGTCAGAGAGAACTTGTTATCGGCGACAGACAGACAGGTAAGACAGCTATTTGTATAGATACAATTATTAATCAGAAAGGCAAGAACTGTATTTGCATTTATGTTGCTATTGGACAGAAAGCATCTACAGTTGCCAGAATTGTAAACACATTGGAAAAGACAGGTGCTATGGACTATAGTATTGTAGTTTCATCTACAGCATCTGACTCTGCTACACTTCAGTATATTGCACCATATAGTGGCGTAGCAATGGCTGAAGAATATATGGAAAACGGAAAAGATGTTCTCATTGTTTATGATGATTTATCTAAGCACGCAGTAGCTTACAGAGCAATGAGCTTACTTTTAAAGCGTCCACCAGGACGAGAAGCATATCCAGGTGATGTATTCTACTTACATTCAAGACTTTTAGAGCGTTCAGCTAGACTTGATGAAAAATACGGTGGTGGTTCAATAACAGCATTACCTATTATTGAAACACAGGCTGGCGATGTTTCAGCATATATTCCAACAAATGTAATTTCTATTACAGACGGTCAGATTTATCTTGAAAGTGAATTATTTAACTCAGGTATGCGTCCAGCAGTAAATGCCGGTCTTTCTGTATCCAGAGTAGGTGGTTCGGCACAGATTAAGGCTATGAAAAAGGTAGCAGGTCCTATTCGTATGGAACTTGCACAGTATAGAGAATTACAGAGTTTCTCTCAGTTTGGTTCAGATTTGGATAAGGATACTCTTGACAGACTTAACCATGGTAAGAGAGTTATGGAAATTCTTAAACAGCCACAGTATAAGACCCTTGAAGTTGAAAAGGAAGTTGTTATACTTTACGCTGTTACAAATAAATACCTTGATGATGTTCCAGTTGAAAAGATTGCCGATTTTGAAAGAGGTTTCTTTGAATTTATGGAACAAAATCATAACAACATTTTAATTGAAATTAAGGAAACTGGTGTTATGTCAGACAAGGCAACAGAGGAACTTAAATCAGCCATTGAATCTTTCAAGGCAAAGTTTGAATAGTGAGGTGATATTATGGCATCAATGCGTAACATAAAACGCAGAATTAAAAGTGTCAATAGCACCCAGCAGATAACAAAGGCGATGAATTTGGTTGCCAGTTCAAAGCTGACAAAGGCAAAGCAGAATTTTGATGATACAAAGCCTTTCTTTAACGCCATTAGACGCGTTATTGCCAATGTAGTTAAAGGTGCAGGCAATACAGACAATGTATTTTTGAAGTCAAGAGAAGTAAAAAATACAGGCGTAGTTATTCTTACAGGCGACAGAGGACTTTGTGGAGGATATAACACAAATGCTTGTAAAACAGCTTTAGGTATTACAGAGGGAAAAAGTGCTTCTTACATTACAGTAGGTTCAAAAGGTTTTGAATTTTTAAAGAATAAGGGTTGTGATTTTGCACAGAATTATACTGGAATTTCAGAAAAACCTACTTACGAAGATGCAAGAGACATAGGCGAAAAAATAACACAGATGTATCAGAATGGCGATGTTGACGAAGTATATCTTGTCTATACAGAATATATTTCTACAATAGCCAGCGAACCTAAGGTTATGCGTCTTTTACCTTTGGATACAGAAAGTTTGGGAGAAAGTGAAAAGGATAACCTTACACTTACTATTTACGAGCCGGATGATGAAACAGTATTAGCATATGTTATTCCAAAATACATTAATACAGTTATTTACGGTGCTTTAGTAGAGTCCTCCGTATGCGAATTAACTTCCCGTATGACTGCTATGGATTCAGCTACAGATAATGCCTCTCAAATGCTCGATACTCTTAATCTTCACTATAATAGAGCAAGACAGGGTGCAATTACTCAGGAATTAACTGAAATCGTAAGTGGTAGTAACGCATTGGAATAAAATCCTATGTGTAATTGCTTAACCGTAGGTATAGGGAAAGTTAAAATTTTTTAAGGAGTGAAAATATGGCAGAACAAAATGTCGGCAAGATAGTTCAGGTTATCGGTGCCGTATTGGATATAAAATTTTCCGGAGGGCATATGCCTGCCCTTAATAATGCCATTGAAATACACAATGGCGATAGAAAGATTGTTGCTGAGGTATCAAAGCACCTTGGCGATGATGTTGTAAAGTGTATTGCTATGAGTTCTACAGACGGTTTAAAGCGTGGTATGGACGCTATTGACACAGGTAAGCCTATTTCAGTTCCTGTAGGTCGTGAAACTTTAGGTAGAATGTTTAATGTAGTAGGCGAGCCTATTGATGATAAGCCAATGCCAACAACAGAAGAAATGTGGCCTATTCATAGAAAAGCACCTAGCTTTGCACAGCAGGCTACAAGTGCTGAAATGCTTGAAACCGGTATAAAGGCTGTTGACTTACTTTGCCCATATTCAAAGGGTGGTAAGATTGGTCTTTTCGGTGGTGCCGGTGTAGGTAAAACCGTTCTTATTATGGAGCTTATTACAAATATTGCTACTGAACACGGTGGTTACTCTGTATTTAGTGGCGTAGGCGAAAGAACAAGAGAGGGTAATGACCTTTATTATGAAATGCAGGAATCAGGGGTTATTGATAAGACAGCCCTTGTTTTCGGTCAGATGAATGAGCCACCTGGAGCAAGAATGAGAATTGCTCTTACAGGTCTTACAATGGCTGAATACTTTAGAGATAAAGAAAATCAAGATGTGCTTTTATTCATTGATAATATATTCAGATTTGTACAGGCTGGTTCAGAAGTTTCCGCACTTTTAGGTCGTATGCCATCAGCCGTAGGTTATCAGCCAACACTTGCTAATGAATTAGGTGCGTTGGAAGAAAGAATTACATCTACAAAGAATGGTTCTATTACTTCTGTTCAGGCTGTATATGTTCCAGCCGATGACCTTACTGACCCAGCTCCAGCTACTACATTTGCCCATCTTGATGCAACCACAGTTCTTTCAAGAGCTATTGTAGAGCTTGGTATTTATCCGGCTGTTGACCCATTAGAGTCTACATCAAGAATACTTGACCCAGCCGTTGTAGGTCAGGAACACTATGAAGTAGCCCGAGGTGTTCAGGCTACATTACAGAAGTACAACGAATTACAGGATATTATCTCTATCCTTGGTATGGACGAATTATCAGAAGAAGATAAGGTAACTGTAGCAAGAGCTAGAAAGATACAGAGATTCTTGTCACAGCCTTTCCATGTTGCAGAAGTATTCTCAGGTATTCCTGGTGTTTATGTTCCTGTAGAAGAAACTGTAAGAGGTTTCAAGGAAATATTAGAGGGTAAGCACGATGATATTCCTGAAAGCTGTTTCCTTAACGCAGGTACTATTGATGAGGTAGTTGCCAGAGCTAAAAAGTAAGGGGGTAGATTATGAATAAGTTATCCCTTAAAATCGTTACTCCTTCCCGTATTATGTATGACGGAGAGGCAGAAATGGTTATTATGCGTACTAAGGTCGGCGATATTGGTATTATGGCAGGACATCAACCCCTTGTTACTGTATTAGATTACGGTGTTTTGAAGTTGAAAATTTCAGAAAATGAGGAAAAAAGAGCTGCTGTTTTAGGTGGTTTCGTAGAAGTTGATGGCGAGGGCGTAAACATACTTACTGATATTGCTGAATGGTCTGATGAAATAGATAAAGTCAGAGCGGAAAAGGCAAAAGAGAGAGCAGAAAGAAGACTCTCTGAAAAAAGTGATGGCTTAGATATAGTTCGTGCTGAAAATGCACTTAAAAGAGCTATGGTCAGACTTCATGTAAATGATTAAATATTAAAAAAGTCGGAGTATTCCGACTTTTTTTGTGTCTATAAAGGCTAGGTTGTATTACAGTTTAGTATCTTTTTTACAATTATTTTAAAATGTCTGTATTTAATTGAAATTGCTATGTAATAGGTTTATAATTGATGACGGATTTATTATAGAATGGGAGATTTTAATATGAAGCATAAAAATAAAAGGCTACATAGGATAATAGGCGTTGTGCTGGCTACAGTTATGACAATAGGTGCTATGCCAATGAATGCCTTTGCCTTAGGCGATGGTGTATATTATGAAAAAAAAGATATACAGACTATTGCAGAGGGTGTAACCTATGAAAAAAGTAGTCGACTTTACAAAGCCGGTTGGATGGATGTTTATGTACTTACAATGGACGCAAATTCAAGTGATACAGCTTTAAAGGTTATACAGTCTGTAGGTAGTGTAGGTATTAAAACTACTGTGCCTAAGTTGGCAACAGACAACAATGTTATTGCTGCAGTAAACGGAGATTTCTTTGGCTCTGGCAATCCTATGTCTAGTATGGGTCAGGTTGCTAAAGATGGAGAAATGGTAGCTGCTCAAAATTATTACAACGGTAGCGAGAACAAATATGCAGGTCTTTATATTGATAGTGAGGGTGTGCCTTTTATTGACTATGTAAAGTCTACAATGGGCTTTTATGGTGCAGGTGGTGTTTCTCTTGCTATGGGGGCTAAAAACAAAATGACAGATTTTTCAAAGCCTGTATATTTTGACAGAACTACAATGACAAGTAGTAAACAGCTTGATGCAACATATTCAACACTTTCTAAAATAGTTGTATCAAACAAGGTTATTACTAAAATTGCCGGACCTAAAGAAGTTGTAGATATTCCGGAAGACGGCTTTATTATTGTTATGAATAAGGCTACAGCAGCAGCCAATTTAAGCAAGTTTTCAGTTGGTATGAGTGCTGATTTTAGCGAAAATGAAACCTTTGTTTTCAGACCAACAAAGACAATAGACAATATTGACTTTGGCATAAGTGGTGGTGGCGAGCTTTTAAGAAATGGCGAATATGTTTCACAGGGTCTTATTATTGGTCAGAATGCTCGTAACCCAAGAACAATGGTTGGTGTAAACAAGGATAAGTCAAAGATTTATATTGTTTGTATAGACGGTCGTAAAAACGGTATTGGTGCTACTCACGCAGAGGCTGCCAAGATTATGAAAGAATATGGTGCTTATGACGCTATTCACTTTGACGGTGGTGGCTCTACAACAATGGTTGTACAGAAAGAGGGCACAACTTCTCCTTCAGTTGTAAATGTACCAAGTGAGGGTTCACTAAGGGCTGTTGCCAATGGTATAGGTATTGAGGCTACTGGTCAAAGTGGTGTTCCAAGTAGAGTAAAGCCATATGTTCAGGATAGTGAAAAGAACTACCTTTTCCAAGGTTTAGGAAACACAATAAATGTGGAAGTTTATGACGGCAAGTTACAGGCTATGAATGTAGATAAGTCAAAATTATCTTTCTCATCAACTATTGACGGTAAATGGACAGATAATGTCTTTACACCTAGTACAACAGGTAAGGGTACAATTACTGTTAAATACGGAGATATAAGAGGAACTATTGATGTTACAGTTCTTGAGGGTGTATCAGGTTTAAGACTTTCAGCAGATAAATATGCCCTTAGCACAGGAGAAACAGCAAACCTTTCTGTTAAGTTTGTAAACAAAGACGGTTATGATGTAAATGCAGATACTAGCGATATGGATTGGGAAGTTGATGATACATCAGTTGGCACTGTTTCAAATGGTGTGTTTACAGCCAAAAGTGAGGGTGTAGCAAAGGTTACAGCTACAGCAAAGGGTGTTTCTTCTTCAATCACTATTGGTGTTGGTAAGAGATATATTGCTATAAACAGTTTTGAGTCAGCAAGAAATATGACAATGTATTATTACCCAGAAGATTTAGGTCTTACAGGCAGTTCAAATGTAATTTCTGGTGTAGGTTCTGACGGTAATAGCTCACTTAAAATAAGTGCTACATTTAAGGCAAACTCTACAACAACACAGTCAGTTTATGCAAGTTTTGAAAAAAAGCCTATTGTATTCCCTGATAATACAACAGATTTCCTCTATAGCTACAAGGGCGACGGTTCAGGTAGACTTTTGAGAGCTTTAGTAAAGGATAACACAGGTAAGAGTTACAATATTGACCTTACTACATCAATGGACGATAGTGAATGGCACGAAGGTCAAGTTGCCATACCAAGTGATTTGACATCGCCAGTAACTCTTGATAAAATATATGTATCAGCACTTAATACAACAACTGATAATTTAACAAGTACAGTTTATGTAGATAATTTGAGAGTTATGGCTCCTACAAATGTAGGTTCAGGCATAACAAGTGGTGGTAGTGTAAAGGATTACTGGAATTGTGATTTAGACAGCGTTACTGGTTCTGACTATGAAGTGGTTTCTGCTTTTGGTCGTTCAAGTGGTGGTAATGCAACTACATTAAGTAAAGTTCTTACACAAATGTCTAACGGTGCTAAGGCTATTGCCTTTGCAGGGGCTACAAATGTAAGCAATACAACAGGTGTTCCGGCAGTAATATGGAAAAATGCCTATGCTACAAATGGTACAAGTAAATTTTCATTTGTAAATGTTGCTACTGGTAATGGTAGTCCGGCATCAGCAAACCCAGAACAGTACAAGTATTTACAGGACTTTATGGACAATTTAAGTAAAAAGAATGTTGTAGTATTAATGGACAGATACCTTTGGGGTTCAGGTTCTTACAATACAAAGGAAAGAGATGCACTTCACGATATTTTTGAAACAGCAGCTCATCAGTATAACAAAAATGTAATTGTTGTTTCATCAGCCGGAGAAAGCAATTACACAGAAATAAAAGACGGTGTAAGATACATTAATCTTGCAGGTATAGGAAATACAAGTAATTTACAGTATCTCAAATTAAAGGGTAATGATAAAGATTTGTATTACGAATTTGTAAATGTAAAATAATTAGGAAAAAGGAAAAAATATGGGAACAAGTAAAAAAGGTGCAATGGCAAAAGATACGGTTATTTATATGTTAGCAAAGGGTATAGAGGGCGTTGTAGGCGTAGTTACAATGTCTGTAATGACCTATCTTTTTGCGACTTTCCAAATGGGTCTTTACTCAACAGTAAACATTGCCATTACTACAATAGGTATGGTAGCCATACAATGGCTCGTACAGTCTGTTTTAAGATATGTAAATAAGTACGATATTTTAAATCAGCAAAAGGAATTTTACTCTACAGTTTTTTCAGCTTGGAAAAGAGTAAATGTAGGTGTTGCCTTAATAGCACTTATTATTATATTAGTTGTTAAAACTTTCTTTGGCAATATACCAGTTGTTGCTAAGTTTACAGAAAATTACAGCTATGCCCTTATGATTTTAGGTGTTTTATGGTTTATAACTTACAACACTTCACAGCTTATGATTGCTATGCTTGCAGCAGTAAGAGAGGCTAAACTTAATTTGCTTTTAAGCCTTATTACTGTTTGTGGTAAATTAGGTCTTATGTGGCTTTTCTGTAAGCTTTTTGGCAGTAGAGTTGAATGGATATTTTTAAGTTACTTTATTACTGACGGTGTTACATCACTTATTGGTATGACTAGACTTAAAATATTCAAGTATTTAAAGGGTGGCAAGGGTTCAAAGGAAATTTTAAAAGAACTCAAGGATTATGGCACTCCTTTAATGGGTAATATGATAACTACTTCAGTTCTCAACAAGTCTGATATTTATATTATTACCGCTGTACTTGGTGCATCAGCTGCCGGTATTTATCAGACAAACTACTCCCTTATTGCTACAGCCTTTACTCTTTTAAGTGCGTCTGTAATGAGAGGTAGTTATCCTACAATACTTCGTACTTGGGCAGAGGGCGATAAGGAGGCTACAGCCAGACTTATAAGTGAGGCTGTTAGAATGTATCTCCTTTTAGCTGTACCAGCTACTGTAGGTGTGGCTGCTGTTTCTGATGTTATGGCAACAGCACTTTTTGAACAGGCTTATGTAGAGGGTCACTCTATTATGTTCTGGGTAGCTTTTGGTATGATGTTCTTAGGTCTTACTGAATATTCAATTAAGCCTTGGGAGCTTACAGCAAATACAAAGGCTATTTTCAAACGCTCACTTATAGGTGGGGCTGTAAATGTAGGTTTAAATCTTATTTTAATAAAATTGTTGGGAAGCTATTATATTGCATCTGTTACAACATTTATTGGTTTCTTTGTTTATTTCTTGCTTGCAAGATATGGAACAAGAAGTCAGTTAAGATGGAAATTAAAGGGCAAAAGTCTTTTCAGAATATTGCTTTCTGCCGCAATAATGTATTTGGCAATATATATTTTGAAAATTTTTATGCCGTTTAACAAAATTAATTTGGTTTTATTTGTATTTTGTGGTATGATAGTATACGGATTAGTATTATATATTTCTGGTGAGGTTAAAAATGAAGCTAACCTCGTTTTGAATAAGATAATAAAAAAGTAATTTCAAAGAAAGGAAGATAAATCAAATGAAAAGTATTTGTGTAATCGGTATCGGTTATGTTGGTTTGCCAACGGCTGCTATGTTTGCATCAAAGGGTCATAAGGTTATTGGCTATGATTTAAACAAAAAGGCTGTTGACGCGCTTAACAGAGGCGAAATTATTATTGAGGAGCCAGGTCTTGGAGATTTAGTAAAGAAAGTTGTTGCTGACGGCAATTTAACTGCTACTACTGAATGTCCTGACGATTGCGATGTTTATATTATCGCAGTTCCTACACCTATCAACGAAGATAAGACAGCTGATATGAGATATGTAGAATCAGCTACAAGAGCATTAGTGCCACATGTAAGAAAGGGCTGTATTGTTGTTCTTGAGTCTACTTCTCCTCCAAGAACTGTTGAAGATTTAATGCTTCCTATTTTAAAGGAAACTGGTCTTAAATTAGGCGAAGAACTTTTAGTTGCTCATTCTCCAGAAAGAATTCTCCCTGGTAGAGTTCTTGAAGAATTAAGAACTAACAGCCGTATTGTAGGTGGTATCAACCAGAAGTCAAGTGAAGAAGTTAAGAAAGTTTACGAAAGTATTGTTGAAGGCGAAATCTTTATTACAACTTCAACTACTGCTGAAATGTGTAAACTTATGGAAAACACTTTCAGAGATGTAAACATCGCTCTTGCTAACGAACTTGCAAAGATGAGTGAAGAACTTGGTGTAAACTGTTGGGAAGTTATTAAGCTTGCTAACCAGCACCCTAGAGTTAATATTTTAAGCCCAGGTCCTGGTGTTGGTGGTCATTGTATCGCTCTTGACCCTTGGTTCTTAGTTGAAAAGTCTAAGAATGCTAAGCTTATTCATCAGGCAAGACTTAACAACGATTCTATGCCAGAATTCGTTATGAACAAGATTGACACTATTTTAGGTGGTCTTGAAGGTAAGACTGTTGCACTTTACGGTGTTACATACAAGCCAAACATTGATGATGTAAGAGAAAGTCCAATTATGCACCTTTGGTCTATGCTTGAAGAAAAGGGTGCTACTGTTAAGGTTTGTGACCCTCACGCTAAGGAAAAACTTGAAAAATCTTATGACATTTATGATGCTCCTAAGGGTGCAGACATTGTAGTTTTAGGTGTAAACCACAACCAGTTTGCAGATGTTGATTTTGCTAAGCTTACAGCTGAAATGAACGCAAAGAATATCCTTGATACTAGAAACTTCTGGGATAAGGAAAAGGTTGCAGCAGCTGGTGCAAACTACTATTTATTAGGTGACGGACAATGAGAAAAGTTTTGATAATTGCCAACCAGTTTCCACCAATGGGTGGTTCAGGTGTACAGAGAAGTGTTAAGTTTGTAAAACATCTTCGCTCTTTTGGCTATGAACCAGTAGTATTTACTAGAGAAGTTGGAAATATGCCTTTAAAAGATGAAACTCTTTTAAAGGATATTCCTGACGGAGTTAAGATATACAGAACTAAGCCTTACGAATGTGTTGAGGCAAAGGGTATATTCCGTATACCAGGTAAGGTTCTTGGTAAGTTTATGATTCCTGATACAGCAAGACTTTGGGAACATTTTTCAAAAAAGGCTGTTATGGATGTAATTGATAAAGAGGGCATTGACCTTATTTATACTACTTCTGCACCTTACAGCGACCATCTTCTCGGTCTTTATATTAAGAAAAAACGCCCTGACATAAAGTGGGTTGTGGATTTCAGAGATGAATGGACAAACAATCCTTATACTTTAGACAATCCTCATGGTGCTTACAGAACTAAGAGGGAAAAAGAAATGGAACACGAGGTTGTAACTACAGCTGATATGTGTGTTACAAATACTCCTGTAATGAGAGCTAATTTTATTAGAAATAATAAATTAACTGGAGATAATTTCTTTACTATTCCTAATGGTTATGATGTAGAGGACTTTGAGGGTATGCCTAAGGAAAAACCAAACAACAGCAAGTTGACAATGGTTTATACAGGTGCTTTATATGGAAGAAGAAAGCCAGATAATTTCTTTCAGGCTTTAAGTGAGTTAAAGTCAGAGGGCAAAATTGACGGCAATAAACTTCTTGTTAAACTTATTGGCAATTATCACAAAGATAAATTACAGGCTCAAATTGACTCTTTTGGCTTAAAAGAACAGTTTGAAATTGTAGGCTATGTGCCTCACAATGTTTGTATAGAACATCAGGTAGCCAGTGATGTCCTTGTCCTTATTGAGGGCGGTGGTAGAGGCTCTGATGCTTTCTATACAGGCAAGATTTTTGAATATATGAATACAAACAGACCGGTATTGGCTATATTGCCAAAGGGCTGTGCTGCTGACCTTGTTAGAGAAAGTGGCATAGGTATTGTTGCTGATACAGATGATGTAAAGGCAATAAAGGAATGTATTCTCAATTACTATAACGCTTGGGTAGAGGGCAAACTTGAATTTAATCCAAACAGAAGCGTTATAGAGGGCTTTGAAAGAAAAAAGCTAACAGAAAAGTTAGCTGAGGTTTTTGATAAAATGTACTAGGATGTGACTCTAATGAAGATACTCCACTTTATCAGCGGGGGAGATTCTGGTGGGGCGAAGACCCATGTTCTTACCTTGTTGGATAATCTGAGAAAACTGAATATTGAGGTAGAGCTACTGTGTATTATGGAGGGCGTTTTTACTGAGGAAGCCAGAGAATTGGGTATTCCCGTTACTATAATTCCACAAGAAAAAAGATGGGATTTATCTGTACTCAGTAAAGTTAAGAAATTTATAAATAACTGTGGTTGTGATTTAGTTCATTGTCATGGTGCTAGAGCAAATTATATTTCTCTTTTCATAAGAGGTGGCGTAAAAGTACCTATGATTACAACTCTCCATAGTGATTATAAGCTGGATTTTAAAGATAACCCGAGAAAGCAGTTGATTTATACGCCTATAAATGCCTTTGCTTTAAGGCGTTATAAGCATATTTTGGCTGTAACAAAGGCTTTTAAATATATGCTTATGCTTAGAGGTTTTAAGGAAGAACGCATTGATGTTATATATAATGGTATAGATTTTTCTCAAGAACTTCAGACTTATGATATGTATACATTTTTCAAAAATATAAATGTTCCCCACGATTTGAATAAAAAATATGTTGGTATTGCAGCTAGACTTTTTGCTGTAAAAGGTGTAAATGTATTTTTAGATATGGCAAAGATTATTGCTGATAAGCGTGAGGATATAGACTTTATTATTTTGGGTAATGGAGAAATGTGGCAACAATGTCAGGACTTTATTAAGGGAAATAAACTTGAAAACAGGGTTTATATGGCAGGGCAGGTAACTGACCCTGTAATGATGAACAGCTATTACAAGTATATTGATGTAAATACCCTGACATCTTATTCTGAAAGTTTCCCTTATGCTCTTTTGGAGGGAGCAAGGTGCAAGTGTGCTACAGTAGCTACTGCTGTAGGTGGTATTCCGGAAATGATTATTGACGGAGAAAGCGGTTGCCTTGTTCAATCTGGGGATAGTAAGGCTCTGGCAGAATGTGTTGAAATGCTTTGTGATAAAGATGATATTCGTATAAGATACGGTGTCAATTTTTATGAAAGAGCTAAGGAAAACTTTTCTTCACAGGCTATGGCAAATACCCATAAGAAAATTTATGAAAAGATTATAAAGGAGAATGTAAAGTGAAATTAGTTGATGAAAACGGCAAGATTTTTGGTAAGGTAAACATTGTAGACCTTATTGTTTTAGTCTTAATCGTTGCTATTGCAGCTGCTGGTATTATCAGAGTAAGCTCTAAGAAGTTAAATGCTGATAACAGCGAAGCTGGTGCTGACGGCGAACAGTATTGCTATGTTACTCTTTTATCTTCTCTTGTTGTACCAGAAGTTGCTGAAGGCTTAAAGGAAGGCGACAAACTTGTTGCTAACAATGCTTTCACAGATGCAGAAGTTGTTTCTGTAGATGTTGCTCCAGCTGCTTATGTTGGTACAAACTCAGAAGGTAAGGCTGTTTACAGCGAACATCCTTTATGGAAAGATGTTACAGTTGTTGTTAAGGAAAAAGTTAATCCTAAGTCAGTTATACTTAAAGTAGGCAATCAGGAAGTAAGAGTTGGTTACAGCTATATTCTTAAAACACAGACTGTAGAAACAAACTGTAAAATCAGAGGTATTGAGTTTAAGGACGAATAGTGAGGTGTGCTTATGCTCGATGTTTTAAAAGGCAGTATTCTTGTAAGGGCTATATTGTGTGTTGTTCACACTTTTGGAAATGCCTATAGATGCAGTCTGCTTGAAAAATTTGTTAGTGCAGTTTATAGAAGTTGGAGAGGTAGTTTTATCCACCATATTTGCAGTAAATATGTGAATAAAAAGCCTTTTTACCAGAGTAGCCTTATTTACAGATTTGTAATGGCTATAGGTAGAATTTTGGACAAGCCTTTTGGTGCTATATACAGAGCTTTTAAACCAGCTGTTGACAATAGTAAGATTTGTAATTTTGCTAAGGTTGCAGTAGGTAAGGATTGTAGAAGTCGTGCCTACGGTGCCGGTCTTTTGCTTATGGCAATACCTATTGGTTCACTTATAGCGTTGATTATGAAAGGTAATTGCACACCTATTACTATAGGAATGTGTGTAGCTGTTTTTATTTTTGGTTTAGCTCTCAGCTTCGGTGTGGTTTTTAACGAGGTTATTCAGAACAGCTTGGTAGTAAAGTTTGTGAAATGGGTTATTTCTTCCCTTGAATAGCCAGAATGGTTGGTGAAATTGTGAACAATATAAGAGCAGTTTTAATACTTATATTAGGTCTTTTGATTGGTCTTGCCTTTGGTGTTTTAGGTCCTGTTGTGGGTCTTGGCTTAGTAGCTGTTATTACGGCTTACATAATGATTGTATCCTCTCCAGATGTGGCTATATGCGTCTTGACAGGCTATGCAGTTATTGACTGGGTTTTGAGATTGGTAGCAGAGGCTTTGGCAGGAGCTTGGGACGAGCTTTATCTTGTAGTCCTTATTTTAATTTGGATATACAAGTGGATAAGTGCTAGAAATGGTGAAACAATTAAGGTTACATCAATGGATTTACCTATAATTATTTTTATAGGTGTAATGCTTTTTGCACTTATAATTAACTCAACTGACTACTCAATTTCTCTTGAGGGCTTTAGAGCTATTGTACAGTATATACTTTGGTATTTTGTAGTTCTTCAGCTTGTAAATGGAGAAAAGAGTGCAAGAAAGGTAACAATGGTATTTGTTATTGTAACGGGTATTATGGCACTTCATGGTGTGTTCCAGTATATTGTTGGTGTAGAAATGCCAGCAGGCTGGGTTGACCAAAACGAAGCAGGTGTTAGAACAAGAGTATTCTCTATTCTTACAAGCCCTAATGTTTTTGGTTCATTACTTACTTTAGCAACACCTATGTCAATTTCAATGTGCCTTTCTTCAAAGAAAAAAGGTGGCAAGTTTATTTTTGGCTTTTTAGCTCTTATGATGGCAGCCAGTCTTGTGTTTACTTTCTCAAGAGGTGCATGGATAGGCTTTGTACTTGCTATCGGTATTTATATTTTACTTAAAGACAAAAGACTTATTATTCCAGGAATTGTGTTAGCGGTTCTTGTAGTAGCACTTGTACCAAGTGTTGGTAACAGAATTGGCTATATGCTCAGTCCTGAATATATTGAATCCTCTTTAAGAGGTGGCCGACTTGTGCGTTGGCTTACAGGTTTAAGAATTTTAGAATTTTATCCATGGCTTGGCGTTGGTCTTGGTCAGTTTGGTGGTGCTGTTGCTATGAATCATCAAACAAGTTTCTTAGTAGACCTAAGCGTTGTAAAGACATTCTATATGGATAACTATTATTTAAAGACAGCTGTTGAAAGTGGTATTGTAGGCTTTAGTGCCTTTGTAATGCTTATGTATAGTGTTATTATCAACAGCTTTAGAACACTCCGTTCCCCGTTGACAAAAGAGGGAAAGGAACTTGCCACAGGTATTATGGCAGGTCTTTGTGGTGTTATTACCCACAACTGGGTAGAAAATGTATTTGAAACACCTTTAATGGCCAGTGTATTCTGGATATTTGTAGGTGTTATAATGGCTATGTGGTACAGCAGTAATAAGGCTGAGAATAAATAATATATTGTGGGGTAGTCCTATGATTAGAGTATTAATAGCAGGCTATCATGGATTTGGTAATTGTGGCGATGAAGCTATTCTTCAAGCTATGACAGCCAATATTCGTGCTATGGCGAAAGATGTGGAGATTACAGCTTTAAGCTATAATCCGGAATTTACAAAAACTGAATATGGTATCAACTCTGTACAGAGGTTTAATATGCTTCAGGTTCTGTCTGCTATTAAGCACAGCGATATTGTTTTAAGTGGTGGTGGAACTCTTTTGCAGAATGGCACAAGTACACGCTCACTTATGTACTATCTTACTATTATTAAAATAGCTAAGTTTTTCAGAAAGAGAGTTATGCTTTACGCCAACGGTATTGGACCAGTAAGTGGTAAACTTAATCGCAGACTTGTGAAAATGGTTGTAAATACTGTTGATGTAATAACTCTCCGAGAAAAACTATCTGAGGCAGATTTAAAGAGTATAGGTGTTACAAAACCTAACATTATGGTTACTGCTGACCCAGCTTTTAATCTGGAATCTATTTCAGATGATGAGGCTTGGAAGTTACTTGACGAGGAGAAAATTCCTCATAATGAACAGATGATTGCAGTTTCCGTTAGAAATTGGTCTAAGGCTTTTGGCGGAGATGATTATGTAAAGAAAGTGGCAAAAGTGTGTGATAATGCTATTGCAGAGGGCAAAACTGTTGTATTTCTTCCTATGGAATATCCTAGGGATTTGGAATTGTCTAAAAAGGTTATGTTCTATATGAAAGAAAAGGCATACATTATGCAGAAACGATATACTCCATCACAGATTTTGGGGATAGTAGGTTGTTTTGATATTATGCTTAGTATGCGACTTCATACTTTGATTTTTGCTGCTGTCAAAAATGTACCAATGCTTGGTATTATTTATGACCCTAAAGTTGAATATTACATTAAAGAGCTTGATATGGTTGAGGCAGGAGATGTAAGACATTCTCCTATTAATGTAAAAGCTGTTAATGAACAAATAAATGATGTTTTTGAAAATATGGAGGCCTATAAGGCTAGATTGAAGTTTAAAGCTGATTTGATGAAACAAAGAGCAGGGCAAAATGATGTTATGCTTGCTCAGCAGTTTGATATAATCAGAAAGAACAAAAAATAGTATTGTGTATGATAAATTGGTAGAAAGGAAAAGGTAACTGACCATGAAAAGAAAGTTGATTATTGGTTTACAGGCTATAGCCGTTACAGTTGTTGCTGTTGTTGGTACTGCTTTTGCAGCTGATGCAGGTTCTGCTAGTGACCCAGTTGCGTCAAAGAGTTATGTTGATGACAAGATAAATCAGGTTATAAATATGATAAATACTGGTAGTGCTACTACTGAGGCATCAGGTTCATCTTATGTGCCTGTTTCAGTTCCTGTTGGCAAGGTTCTCTATGGTGCAGAGGGTAGTGAAATTATACTCCGTTCTGGTAAGGGTACTATTTACACAGCTGGTGTAGACGGTGTTGTTGATGCTACAACTGGTGCAAACTTAAAAACTGGTGCAACAGCAGTAGCTAATCATATTCTTATTGTTCCTAGAGCCGATGGCAGAGGTGTTAATGTTTCAGAGGCTGCTTGGTTCTTAGTTAAGGGCGGTTACAGCATTAAGTAATTAGTCGAGAGGTGTATTATGAGTATTTGCAAAATTTTAGGTGTTCCGTTTCAGAATATAACACCAGGAGATGCTGAAGAAAGAATTGTAAAGTTTCTTCATCAGAGTGGAAAAGCTATGGTGTTTACACCTAATCCAGAAATGGTAATGGCGGCTCAAAAAGACGAAGAATTTATGAGAATTTTAAATGAGTCAGCTATGAACATTCCTGATGGTATAGGTATTATTTACGGTTCAAAATTTACAAATAACCCAATAAAATCAAGAGTAGCAGGTTATGACTGTGTTCAAGGTGTTTTTGAACTTATTAAGGACACAGACAAGACAGTTTATTTCTTTGGCGGTGCTCCGGAAATTGCTGAAAGAGCAAAAGAAGCTATGGAGAAAAAACACTATGGACTTAAAGTTGTAGGCGTGGCTGACGGTTATTTTGATGCTGAAAAAGAACAAATGATTATAGCCGATATAAACGAGAAAAAGCCGGATTTACTTTTAGTTGGTATAGGATTTCCTAAGCAGGAAAAATGGATATATAACAACATTAAAAACCTTAATGTAAAGGTTGCTATTGGTGTAGGTGGTAGTTTTGATGTTATGAGTGGTAATGTAAAGAGAGCTCCTAAGATATTTATTAAATTAGGTCTTGAATGGTTCTATAGACTTATAACACAGCCAACAAGAATAGGCAGAATGATGGTTTTACCTCTTTTTATGTTAGTTGTTATTAAAAATAAAATATTGGGTAAATAGTAAATAGCCTCCTTTGGTTTCAATGGAGGCTATTGCTTTATGTACAAATATGATTTTGTAACTATTAAATAGTAATTGTTTTAAATTTATGAATATGTTAAAATAAAAGAAAAGATAATTTATGTAAAGGAGAATGGATATGAAGAAATTTATTGTTGCTTTGACAACCCTTGGACTTATTTCTGCTATGAGTGTTGCTACTTTTGCTGATAATTTTGCTAATTTTAACGATGCACAGCCAATGCAGAATTTTACATCAGATATTAATAAACTCTACACTTCAAATTTGAATAAAGTTTCATCTAATGTTGTAAACGATTTAGATATTAAAGACGGTTATTTTTCTTGTTATAATGGATATGTATATTATTTGGATAATTCAAAAAGTGGATATACAGACCTTAGAAGAATGAAAGCTGATAAAACAGGGGATATTCTTATACACAGAATTGTAACAGGGGAGAGCTATACTCTTAGTTCTTATATTTTAGGCGATAGCAATCTTTACTATACAATTTACAATATTAAAACTCAGCAACACAGTTTCAGAAAAGTTGATTTAGTTACTAAAAAGGATAGCTTAATTTATTCTTCTGATACCGCTATGTTAGAGGTGTTAGCATCTCAAAATGGTTATGCTTATGTGTGTGAAACTTCTTTTGATGAAAACAATGATATTCACAGATTAATATATAAAGTAAATGTAAATAAAGGCACAGACAAATATGTTGTTGTAACAACTAAGACAAATGTAAATTACTTATGTGCAAGAATAACAGGGGATACTCTCTACATAAAGAAAGTAGATTTTTCAAATGCTGATGTAGAGGATTATCCAGAGTCTGTATTGTTAATTGATTTGAAAAAAAGCAAAATTGTAAAAGAAATAAATCTTGGTACTCACAATGTTGTGGATATTAAAAATGGAAAAGCTATAGCTCAAGATGGTGGAAAAATTACTTCTATAGACTTAACATCTGGGGAAGAAAAACAGCTTTTAAATTTAGATGCTAACAAAGTTCAAATGCAATATTTAGGTTTTTATAACGGCAAATTGTACTATGTAACTTATAATTTAAGCACTTATGAAAATAAGGTATCTTATAAAAATATAGGTACAGGGGAAATGAAAGACCTTACAAGTTGGGTAGAACAGAGAGTAGAATAATATAAACACCTCCTATTTTTAGGAGGTGTTTATGCTATAAGTGTTGTAAATGGTCGAAATTTAAGCAAAAATGGATTTCATAGATAAATGGTAGGTTGATTTATATAAATTGAAAATATAGGGCATAAAGCCTATATATATGGGAAATAAAAAGTGATAGCAAATTTATGCTATCACTTTTTATAGTAAATCGGAAAAATATAATATTAATTTAATTAACCAATGATATAAACCTTAACATTTTTGTGGCCAAAACCAGATGATAAAGCAGCTGAATGTGTACCGTAGCAAAGGTCAATTCTGTTACCCTTAATTGCTCCACCTGTATCGGCAGCAATACAGTAACCGTAACCTTCAACATAAAGCTTAGTACCTAAAGGAATAACTCTTGTATCTACAGCAGCTACACCATAACCAGCCTTCATACCAGATGCTGTATAACCATTTGAGTATGAACCACAGCACTTAGAACATGGGCAATAAGCAGTAGCATTAAGTGTCATAGCCTTCTTATACTTAACAGAAAGACCTGGAATAGTGTTTGTAGTAGTTGTTGCAGCAGGCTTAACTACAGGAGCAGGCTTAGCCTTAGTACCTACATTAATAACTTCTGTAACAGGTTCCTTAGTAACCTTTGTAACAGAATCAGTTGATGTAACCTGGTCGCCAACATACTTTGTAGTAGTAGTAGTAGTCTTAACGCCGTCAACACCAGCAGTAACTACTTTCTTTTCGCCAACATAAAGGCTGTCAGTCTTAACTTCCTTTGTTTCGTAAGGAATAGCTTCGTAAGTATCAACTGAAACTTCTCTTATAGTTGAAAGCTGAATGTACATACCCTCTGAAAGAGGTGTAGAAGCTGTCTGGCTTGCAAGAGTGTACTTTTCAGTAGTGTTTTCTTTCTGATATTCTGCAAGGAAAGCACCTAAATTTGAAGCAGAAGTAGTTGATGACTGTGCCTTACCACCGTCAACAGAAACAATAACAGTCTTAGGCTGAGCAACAACAATTTCCTTTGAATCTGCTACAGAGTTGTTAAGGTCAACGCTTACATCTGTTGAGTCAGTTACTACGATATTGTTACTAGCAAGAAGGTCACCAACTGTTGAGCTCTTGTCAGCATTAAAATATTGAACATTACCGTCTACAATAACCTTAACTGTATCTGAACCAGCGTTAGAAACTTCAGCAGCAGATACAATAACATTTGATGAAATCATAGTTGCAAAAACAACGGCCATTGCCGATACGGTCTTAGTAAATTTCTTTGTCATAATAATCCTCCTTAGGGGCTTAATAATTTTGTAATATTTAGAGTTAAATGTTACAAAGTTTGACTTGAAAAATCTATTGAAATTAAAAGTCGACAAGCCTCATACATAAGTTTTTGACAGTTTTAAGTCGTTCAGAGTCGAATTTTACGAAAAATAGGCATAAAAAATCAGGTTAACCGGCAAATCGGTAAACTAACCCTGAACAATTACAAGGACTATCTTAACACATCTGTAACAATTATGCAACAACTTTTTTTCAACAAAAAACTTCGAGGGCATTTTCCTTTGTTTTTTGGGCTACTATTTGTGGAGAAAGTTGTTTAATTTGTGCAATTTTCTCTACAATATACTTCAGATTTTGTGAATTGTTTCTAGTTCCCCTTAAAGGTGTTGGAGATAAATATGGTGAATCTGTTTCCACTAAAATTTTGTCAATTGGGACATTTTCAACGACCTCAACTAGCTTTTTTGCATTCTTAAATGTAACAACTCCACCTACAGAAATATAAAATCCCATTTTTATATATTCCTGTGCAAGCTCCTTACTGCCGGAAAATGCGTGGATAAGTCCCTTGCGAACTCTACTGGCTTTTATTATGTCAAAAGTATCCTGTGCAGCATCTCTTGAATGGACAACAACTGGCATATTTAAGTCAGCTGTTAAATCCAACTGTCTTTTAAACCAGTACTGCTGTTTTTCTTTTGATGGACCGTCATCATAGTGATAGTCAAGGCCTATTTCTCCTATAGCTACAACCTTTGGATTTTCAGCATATTTTGCAAGAGTTTTTATGTCTTCTTCTGTCATATTCTCAACTTCTGAGGGATGAACACCTACATTTGCATATATGAAATTGTATTTTTCAGCTAATGCCATAGCCTTTTTAGCACTTTCCATAGAGTCACAAGAATTTATAATAAAATCAACTCCGTTTTGGTGCATTTCTTCTATTAATTGATGTCTGTCGTCATCGTATTGAACATCGTCAAAATGGGCATGAGAATCAAAGTACATTTTTGTATTTCCTTTCCTATTTTTAAACAAATTAAATTAGTTTCTTCTATATTAATATAAAAATAAATAGGTAAAATAACAGGTGTCCTAAAAAGAACACCTGTTAATAAAATTTATTTGAATTTTATTAGTTTACTTCAGCACCGTCGCCAATGTTTCCGTCAACTGTAAGTACGCCTAAGTTGCCGTTTTCGTCTTCAGCAGCAAGTATCATACCTTCACTTACAATTTTACCCTTCATCATCTTTCTAGGTGGAAGATTTGTTACTACAACAACCTTTTTGCCTACCATATCTTCTGGAGAGTACCATTTAGCGATACCAGAGGCAATAGTTCTTGTTTCAGAGCCAATCTGAACTGTAGATTTAAGGAGCTTAGAAGAACCCTCAACCTTTTCGCAAGCAAGGATTTTACCAATCTTCATATTAACCTTACAGAAGTCATCAATATCAATATATTCTGGTTCTTCTACTGGCTTTTCTTCTTCCTTAGGCTGTTCAAGTTTAGCTTCGATTTTTTCAAGAGTTTCCTTTGCATCAAGTCTAGCAAAGAGAATTTCTGGCTTTTCAACAACCTTTGTACCAGACTTATACATACCGAAAATATCAAGGCTATCCATTGGACGCTTCTGAGCGTTAAGCTGTGCAAGAACCTTTGCTGAAGTTTCAGGCATAAATGGTTCAAGAAGATTAGCACCAATAGAAATACCTTCAACTAAGTTGTAAAGAACTGTAGCAAGTCTTTCTTTCTTAGTTTCGTCTTTAGCAAGTACCCAAGGCTCTGTTTCGTCAACATACTTGTTACATCTTTTGAAAAGGGCAAATATTTCAGTAATAGCATCAGCTACTCTTAATTTATCCATCTTTTCAATAACTCTGTTGCGAGTAGTTGTAACAACATTGATTAAATCTTCATCAACAGGGTATGAACAACCAGGGTTAGTTACAACACCGTTGAAATACTTATTACTCATTGAAACAGTTCTGTTTACAAGGTTACCAAGAACATTTGCAAGGTCAGAATTCATTCTTTCAATCATTAATTCCCAAGTGATAACACCATCGTTTTCAAATGGCATTTCGTGGAGAACAAAGTATCTAACAGCATCTACACCGAAGAAATCTACTAAATCGTCAGCATAAATTACATTACCCTTAGACTTACTCATTTTGCCATCGCCTCTTAAAAGCCATGGATGACCAAATACCTGCTTAGGTAATGGAAGGTCAAGTGCCATAAGGATAATAGGCCAGTAAATAGTATGGAAACGAATAATATCCTTACCGATAAGGTGAAGGTCTGCTGGCCACATTTTGTTAAACAAGTCAGAGTTGTTGCCGTCACAATCGTAACCAATACCAGTAATGTAGTTTGTAAGGGCATCAAGCCATACATATACAACATGCTTATCATCAAAATCAACTGGAATACCCCACTTGAATGATGTTCTTGATACACATAAATCCTGAAGACCTGGAAGAAGGAAGTTATTCATCATTTCGTTCTTTCTTGAAACAGGCTGTATAAATTCAGGGTGGTTGTTAATGTGTTCAATAAGTCTGTCAGCGTATTTACTTAACTTAAGGAAGTATGCTTCTTCCTTAGCAGGCTTAACTTCTCTACCACAATCAGGACATTTACCGTCTACAAGCTGAGATTCTGTCCAGAAAGATTCACAAGGTGTACAATAAAGACCTTCGTATTCGCCTTTGTAAATATCGCCTTTTTCGTAAAGCTTCTTAAATATTTTCTGAACCTGCTTTTCGTGGTCTACATCAGTTGTTCTAATGAACTTATCATAAGATGTATTCATTAAATCCCAAATTCTCTTTATTTCAGTAGAAACATTATCAACGAACTGCTTAGGTGTAATGCCGGCAGCTTTTGCCTTTTCTTCAATCTTCATACCATGTTCATCAGTACCAGTTTGGAAGAAAACATCGTAACCCATCTGTCTTTTAAATCTTGCAATACTATCAGCAAGAACGATTTCATATGTGTTACCAATATGAGGCTTACCAGAAGTGTAGGCAATAGCCGTAGTCATATAAAATTTTTCTTTACTCAATTAAACTACCTCCAAAAAAATCATTAATTTGATTATATAACAAATAAAGTAAAATTGCAATTTTTATTGTAATAGTTTAGCAAATTTACTTTATTATTCCCGATAATTGTGCTAGAATATACCTACTTTAGATTTTGGAGGGTTGTATATGTATAAATTAGTTGCTACTGATTGCGATGGTACATTTATAGATTCAAAAGGTTGGTTGCCAGAGGAAAACAAAATTGCTTTCCAGAGATTACACCAAAAGGGTATTCCTGTTGTACTTGTAACAGGAAGAAACGACTTTCTTACAAAGGATTATGTAGACGAGCTAGGTTTCCAATGTCCTGTAATTGGTGGTAATGGGGCTACTCTTGGCAACATATATACAGGGGAGAGAAAGTATGTAAATGCTATGACAAAAGATGAAATGAATGGTGTGTTTGATATATGCGACAAGTTTAAAGTGCCTTGCAAGGTGTTTACTACTGAAAAATGCTATACAAACGATATAGATCTAAAAAATGGTGGTATAAAACTTATAACAGTTAAATATACAAAGCCTATAAAGACTACTATTGAAAATGTATTGGAAACAGATATAAGAAAAACTGCTGATTTCAAAAATGTAATAAAAGTTGTTGTAATAGAGGATAACATCGAATTTCTTACAGAAATAAAAGATGCTATAAATGAAAAAGTGAAAACTGTTACAGCTATACAGTCTAACTGGAATTGTATTGATATAGTAAAAAAAGGTGTTTCAAAAGGTGCAGCACTTTTGAAATATGGTGAAATGTTAGGCATAAAGCCGGAAGATATTATTGCTTTTGGAGATAGTGAAAATGATGTATCTATGATAAAGGCTGTAGGTGGTGGATATGCTATAGGCAATGCTGACCAATGTGTAAAAGATGTTGCAAAGTATATTGCTGATACAAATGACAACTGTGGCGTAGCCAAAGTTTTGGACAAGGAATTTAATTTAGGAATATATTAATTTGTGACAGGGCGATTACTGATGAGTAGTCGCTTTTTTGTTCTGACCTACAAAATAAAAAGTAAATAATAAATTTCATAGTAACTTGTAATAAGAGTGTACAGCCAGTATAATTTAAAACACTAAAATACAAGGAGGAGAAAATGGAGTTATCGGTTATTGGTACTTTTTTAGGATATGTTGTAGTCAGTTCTTTTACACCGGGACCTGGTAACTTGCTGGCACTTAACAATGCTACCAGCTACGGATTAAAGAAAAGCAGAAATATAATTTTGGGTATTTGTTGTGGCTATGGAATAGTTCAATTTCTATGCACATTGGCTTTATATATTGTAAATAGACATATTTCGTCTGTTCTTTTTATGCTAAAATATATTGGTGGGGCTTATATATGTTTTTTAGCTTTACATATAATGTTAAGTAAAAAATCAGAAGATGTTAGTGTGAAAAGCCCCTCTTTTAAAAGCGGTTGTTTGTTACAGCTTGTAAATGTGAAAATTTATTTTTATATTATAACCCTAATAACCACATATTTTATACCAAATTTTCCTACAATAACTGGACTTAAATTGGCAGGAATTGGTGTAGTTGCTGTAGGCTGTTCAGCTACTATAACATGGGCTTTAGTAGGTGCAGGATTGAAAAACTTTTTTAATAAATATTATAGAATAATAAATGTGGTTATGGGTGTATTTTTACTTTACTGTGCTTGGGATATAATAAGGAGTAATTAATATGTATAAACCTAAATTGGAAAAAAATATAAGATGTCCTTTGGAATATGGTCTTGATGTTTTTGGTGGCAAATGGAAATCCAGAATAATTTGTGTTTTGGCTGATAAAAAAGTTCTTCGATACAGTTCTTTAAGAAAAGAAATGATAAACATAACAGATGCAGTTCTTGCCTCAGCTTTAAAGGAGCTTATTTCTGACGGTATTATTGATAGACACCAGTATGATGAAATACCACCTAGAGTTGAGTATTCTCTTACAGAAAAGGGCAAATCAGTTGTGCCTATTTTACAGGATATTTGCAAGTGGTCAGGAGCTTATTATAAAGAGGATAGTGAAAACACATTACTTCAATGTCAAAAGTGTGACTATAAATAGGAGAAAAATATGAATATTGAATATACAACAGACAAGAAGTTTACAAAAGAGGATATACAGGAATTGTTTTTATCAGTAGGTTGGGTTTCAGGTCAATATCCTAACAGACTTTATAAAGCACTTATGGGTTCGTCTACAGTTTTAACTGCGTGGAATGGAGAACACCTTGCCGGACTTGTAAGAGTTATTGATGATAGTGAGCTTGTGGCATTTATGCACTATGTTTTGGTTAATCCAAAGTATCAGGGAAATGGTATTGCCGGAAAAATGGTAGAAATGATAAAGGAAAAATATAAGGATTTTCTTTATATTGAAGTTATGCCAGATGAAAGTAAAAATGCTACTTTCTATGAAAAACATGGATTTAAAATTATGGCAGACGGAGTGCCAATGCAGATTTGCAACTTCAATGGTAAAAATTAAAGGGACAGCTTTGCTGTCCCTTTATTATATGTAAATATATTTTACTGCTGTTCCGTAGTAGTTTCTGTTGTTTCAGTAGTGGTTTCTACTGTGTTATTGTCAGTGTAATTTTTAAGTGTAATAACATCAAGCATATCAATGTTACCATCGCCATTAAAATCAGCATTTTCAAAAGAAATATCACTTGAAAGATTTACTCCCATAACATACTTTAAAAGAAGAGCAACATCTTTGTTATCAACAGAATTATCCTTGTTTATATCATAATTGTCTGAATTTAATCTTTCATAAAATTCAATCATAGCAGCAGAACCAAAGTTAGCACCGGCCTCATCGCCTACAACCTTTACATACTTTGTATAAACAGGTGTATCGAGGTTTACTGTCTTTTTAGTTCTATCACTTGCCCAAGTTGCAGTACCGGCCTTAGTCCAGTTTGTACCGTCTTTACTTGTGTATACAGAACATTTTGTAAATACACCGTTAAAATTACCTGTTTGTCTAGGTGTATAGTCTATAGAAGTAAGAAGAACAGGCTTATTAAATTCATAAGCTATAAATCTGTTAAGGTCGCTGTTTGTAGTATAAGTTGTATGCCAGATTGTGTTTATATTACCGTCTATAGATTTACTTGCACTTTCATTGTCGCTCTGGGCAGAAGAATAGGCAAGTACCTTTACATTAGATATAGAAATATAAGAACGGTCGGCAGTATATGTGTCAGTAGTAAATGTATACTGTGAGCTAGAGCCGGCAAGGGTAGTTCCGTTTGCACCAATTCTTACAGAAACTGTTCTGTCGCCCTCAAAAACTGTATCGTCAGTAAAGTTTGTCCAAGTTTTTCTGTCTTCTGACCATTGATATTTAGATGTAGCACCAATAACTTTATTTTCGTTATCGTTGTTATAAAGTCCAGAAGGAGCAGAGCCTGCCTTAATATCAATAGTGTAGTAACTAGATGCACCTTGAAGTTTTACAAGCAAATCGTTGTCGGCTGTAATTTTGGAAATTTCTTCATCAGTTAATTTATGAGAGTTATTAGTACCGGCATTTACCCAGTTTTCGCCACCGTCAATGCTATATAAAAATTCTGTGCCACCGTCAGTAAACTGGTCAGAGAGAACTATAGTATTTGCATTTTCTCCGTCAAAAGAGAATGTGGCAATAGCCAAGTTTTCGTTTCCTAAAATGTAGTCTGCCATTGTTTTACAAATATCAGGCTGTAAAGACTGCTCGCTTGTAGCAACTGATGCAGATTTAAGGGCGTTAAGTGTCATAATGTTGAAGTCCGCAATATCTGCTTCACTTGAAATTTCAGGCTTTATAGCATTTTGGAGCATATCGTTCATTGGCTGAGGGAAGTATGTCAATGCAGATATTATTTCCTTTGCAAGTTCCATATAGTCGTCACTTGTTTTTTCAGCTGACTTATAGGCTGTTATTAAACCGTCCCAAGCATCTAAGTTGAAATTCTGTATTTCAATAGCCTGTCTGTAAAGTTCAATAGCCTTGTCTGTGTTCGACATTTGTGCAATCTTTACTAAGTCTTCAGCTTTTTGGAAGTTGTCGTAATCGTTTAAGGCTGCCTGTGCTAAAGGTACATAACTTACTCTGTAACCCTTTGCCCAGCTTTGAGCACCCCAACCTAAAAGGAGTGTATCGCCTCTCTCAGATTTTGTCCAACCATAGACATCGTTCCAAATGGACCACTTAGCTAAAGCATTTTCGCCCTTTGATGGGTCATCAAGTTCGTACTTTAAATAAGCTGCGTGACCAGGCTGACCAATAACTACACTAGGAATACCAAAGGCTGTAAGAAGGTTTACACCTACTTTTGAAATACCACCACATACAGCACCTTCTTCAAATACTATCCAAAGTTTAGGGTGACCACTTTCAAATGGTATGTTTATATCGTAAATGTCATCATTAGTGTCGTCATCTGTGTTTACAAGGTGATATTTTTCTGTCCATGATGCCTTGTTTTCATCAGTATAGTATTTATCCAAGTAGTAATTATAGCCTGTAATATAACCCATATAACTATAGGAATTTAATATAAGCTGATTATCTGCTAAGTCGCTAAAAGCTACACCGGCTTTAGCAGCTGATTTCTTTCTTGCATAGTAATTAAGCCATTCAATTTGGTTGTCATCACTAATAGAGTTCATTACCCATCTCATTTCAGGTACAGTAAGGTTTTCAAAAACACTATTTACAAGGCAACCATTTTCATAAAGTTTTTTGTAGATAGCATATCTTCTGACTGGATTAGAGGTTTTTGTAGAGTCTGCCCAGAAGTAAATTGAACCTGCATGAGAAAACATTAAAGCTACAAACATACGCTTGTAAAGGCTGTTTGACATATCCAATGAATAGTTCTTGTAAAGCTGTGTAAGTACCATGGCAGCCTTTTCATAAGAGCCTAAAATGGTATTACCTGCGTTAGCATAGTAGTTAAGAGCTTCAAAGTCATCTAAAAACCATTCTAAGGCTTCTCTGTTGTTTTCATTTTCAGATGCAAGAGTAATAAGGAAATCATAGCCGGTTCTTTCTACAAAGTTCTTTTGGTAAAGTATCTTTCTGTAGGTTTCACTTTCGTAATCACTTAAACCAGCAAGCTCACTTTCATACTGAGATACTGTTTTTATAAATTTAAAATTGTCAGCTGATGGTTCTTTATAGTCTGATGAAATAAACTTTCCGTTTGCGATTACAGAATGGTCATAACCTTTATCACCATTTGAACTTATATCAAATTTAAGGTATTTTGCATTTTTTAAATCAATGGTTACATACTGACACTCACTATCGCCTTTTAACACACCGGTGTTTTTAACCTGTGTCCAAGTGCTATTGTCTTGAGATGTATATATGTTGAATATTACACCGTTACCGTTGCTACCCTTAGAATAGTCAACACCTAAATAACCAGTAAATGTATCATAACCGTAATCGTCTACAAGATATGAAATGTCATACACCAATGTAGCTGGGGCGTGAGCACCAAGACCCTTTAAAAATTGCTTTTTCTGCCCATTTACTTTAAGGGCAATAATGCCGTCTTCTACATTTGTATCGTACTTTAATGTAGAATAGCCTACACTACTAGATATTAATGCACTAGACGGTACATCAGAAATATACATATAGTCTCCTGTACGGTCAGGGTATGTACCAGAACTTGATACAAGTCGTGGCTGTGAATAGAGAAGTTCTCCTGTTTCTGTAATAGTGAGAAGAACTCTGATATATTTGTTAAGCTGGCTTTCAGTAGGTGTATATTTAGCTGAAGTGGCAGAACTTATATCTGTAAATTCTCCGTCAGCTGTGTCACATATTTGCCATTGATATGTATATTCAGTATTTTCTGCACCTTTTAGCTGTGCTAAAATTTCGGAATTTACCTGACAAGGACCTGAAAGTACAGCAGAAACAGATACAAAACTATTGTCAGAATATATATAGTCCTTGTTATTTCCACTAATACCAAGTCGTATATATTTATTGCTCATACTAGCAGGAACAGTGTATTTTAGTGAGGTAGCTGATGGAATATCTATAAAAGTGATACCGTCATCACTATATTGCCATTTGTAGTAGAGGGTATCCTCTGGATTTACATATTCTGTTTCAGCTGTTACAACACAACCAACTTTAAGACTACCTGTAATTTTGGCAACCATACTTCCGTTATAAGCCTCGGAATATAAATTACCGTAGTATTCATTTGTTTTGTCATAGATTTTTACTCTATAATAGGCTTTCTGTTCGGTTATTGTATAGTTTTTTTCTGTGGCATTTTCAATGTCTGTCCATACAGTACCATCATCGCTATACTGCCATTGATAGCCTAAGTTTTTACTGTTTCCTACAGTAAGGTTGTCATTGGCTGTAAGGGTTTTGCCTATAGCAGATGTACCAGATATAGTTACATTTCCGTCAAGTACAGTATCGTCTGGGCGAAGAAATACAAATTCAGATGCACTTGCCCAACCATTGTTGGCAACTGTAAATTCAAATCTAAGTTTTTCAAAGTCTGTTGCCTGTGGAAGTGTTATAAGTACATAGCTATTGGAAACAGAAGATGAACCTACAGCTACTTTATCCCAAGTATCAGTTTCGGAATTGTAACTATATATTGTAGCTGTTGTTGGATAACCTTTGCCTTTTGCACCGTCTTGTCTTGTGGCATAAAGTATTCTGTCTATTTTTGTGGTTTTGTTAAATGTAACATCAACATAATTTGTTACAGTACCATAGCCATTACCAGTTTCCCAATGAGTAGACCAATTACCGTCAAAGGCATATTTAAGATAAGATGTACTATATTGACCTGCATTGTTGGAATAGGCTGAAATATATGTGTAATCATCAGAATTTGTACTTACTCTGTGATTTTGCCAGTAGTCTGATGACATTTTAGTGTCACTTGCTGATATTGATGAAACTGTAAGTTCCTGAGATGTTTCGTCAGCAAAAATATTAAGTGGTGTTATCTGTAAAGTCATTAATGTAGATAACCCCAAAGCTATTGTTTTCTTTAAATTCATTAAATACCTCCATTTTAATTTTCCATTTATTAGATTAAAGTTTATTATAAATAATAATGATTGTCAATAGACATTATATATAAAAAAATCTATGCCAAATTGGCATAGATTTTAGTATGGTTTTAAAGGTTTTTAATTACCTTTTTATATAAATATCTCATTGATAAAAGTGAAAGAGAAACAGATATTACTTCTGCAATAAGGAAAGAGAACCAAACCTTATTTATATCTCCTGTTAATGAGAGAAGATAAGCTGATGGTAAAAGGAAAATAAGCTGTCGCATAAATGAAACCATCATACTTAATACACCATGTCCAAGTGCCTGAAATACTGAAAGTGAAACGATAGAAATACCAGCAAAAAGGAAGCTGACAGATATAATTCTAAGAGCAGGAACACCAATAGAAAGCATTGTTTCAGAAGCATTGAACATTAAAAGTAACTTGTCTGGGAATATCTGCATTATAGCAAAACCAATAATCATAATACATACGGCATAGGCAATACTGAGTTTAATTGTCTTAACCATTCTGTCACGCTTTCTAGCACCGTAACTGAAGGCAATAATAGGAACCATACCGTTGTTAAGACCGAATACAGGCATAAATATAAAGCTCTGGAGTTTGAAGTAACTACCAAATACAGCAATAGCTGTGGCACTAAATGTCATAAGTATTTTGTTCATACCAAATGTCATTACAGAACCCATAGATGCCATAAGTATAGACGGAATACCAACAGAAAGGATTTTACCTATTGTACGAGAACTAGGACGGAAACCCTTAAAATGTAAGTGAATATCGAGGTTTTTCTTAATGTTAAATGTAAGAGCCATAAGGGCTGCAATAGTCTGACCAATAACTGTTGCAATAGCAGCACCAGCAACGCCTAACTTTGGCATACCAAAAAGACCAAAGATAAGTATAGGGTCAAGAATAATGTTTATAACAGCACCAGTAGTCTGTGTACACATTGTGTAAAGTGTACGACCTGTTGCCTGAAGAAGTCTTTCAAATGCCATCTGTGAAAAGAAAGCAATAGAGCAAATAGAAACTATTTTAGTATATTTAATACCCTGTTCAGCAATAGATTCTATTGGAGTCTGGGCATACATAAATGTAGGAATAAGGAAAAGACCTACAAAAAGGAATATTAAATAGCCTATGAAAATTAATAATAAACCATTTAAGGCTGATTTATTAACACCTTCGGAATCCTTTGCACCTAAGTAACGAGATAAAAGGGCATTCATACCTACGCAAAGACCAGTACAAACACTAATCATAAGTGACTGGAGAGGGAAAGCAAGGGAAACTGCTGTAAGGGCTTCTTCACTAAGTTTTGCAACGAAAATACTATCTACAATGTTGTACATAGCCTGTACCAACATTGAAATCATCATTGGAACTGCCATTGATAACAAAAGTTTGTTTACAGGCATTACCCCCATTTTATTTTCTTTTACTTCACCTGACATTTTACTTATTACCTCCAAATTTGGACTTTGCAAGAGTATAGAGCATATCAACTGTAGTATCAATGCCTACAGCACTATTTATTAATACATCATAGTTATCTCTAGCACCCCATTGATTTGGTGTGTAGTAGTTGTAGTAAGATGCTCTTGTCTTGTCCATTCTTCTAACGAACATTTCAGGATTGTCGTTTTTGTCCTTGTATTCTTCTACACTTCTTTTTACCTTAGTAGCCATATCAGCATAGATAAAAGCGTTGATGACATCACCACAATCAGAACAGTTGCTTAAAACATAGTCAGCACAACGACCTACAATAACACAGCTTTCTTTTGATACTAAATCTCTGATAATGTCTGTCTGAGCTTTAAAAAGTGTGTCAGAAAGAGTTACAGGCTGAGTTGACATAAAAAGGCTGTATAAGAAACTAGAGGTCTTTTTGCCGTCTAATGCCTCAACAGCTTCCTTTGTAAAACCACTTTCTTCTGCAATTTTATCAATCATATTTTTATCGTAGAAATTAACGCCAAGTCTTTTAGCAAGTTTTTCGCCAATAATTCTACCACCTGAACCGTACTCACGACCAATAGTAATAACAAATTTTTTCATAGAAAATCCTCCTATTCCTCTGTGTAATCATACAGTTTGTCGAGAACATTAAAAAAGACCTTTATCTCATCGTCAGAGAAAAGGGACTTTATTTTATTTTCAAACATTATAACTTTTGCGTGTACATCGTCATATTTTTTACTGCCTTCTTTGGTCAATATAATTTTCCTAAGGCGAGCATCATTTTTAACAGACACTCTTTTTATTAATTTTTTTTCTTCCATAAGGGACAAAATACTTGATACTGAAGAAGGTCTGATGTCAAAAGAGATTTCCAGATTTTTTTGAAAAACATCTTTTCCATCATTTGTAGAACGCGTAATAAAAGAAAGTATAGCAAACTGCATATGGGTTATTCCTTGTGTGGAAAGAAGATTATCCAACTGCCTGCTTAACTTGTTTGAAACACAGTGCATATCACGAATAATGCGTCTGTTTTCCATATTCTCAACTCCTGATATTTAGATACCTAAATATTACAGCAAATAAAAATTTTTGTCAATAATAATAGATTATAGAAATAAATAATTACCAGTTAATTTTTTGTATATTTTTTACAGAGTGTATATTTTTGAAAATGCTGGCAATGATTTAAGGGAGAAGTAAAATTCTAATTGGAGGAATTTTTATGGCTTTAAAAAAAGTTGAAATCTGTGGCGTAAACACAAGTAAATTGCCAGTATTGTCTGAAGAAGAAAAGGAAGAACTTTTCGAAAAATTGCAAAAAGGCGATATGGTGGCAAGAGCCAAATATATTTATGGCAATTTAAGACTTGTGTTAAGTGTTATTCAAAGATTTTCAAACAGAGGAGAAAGCCCTGATGACATTTTTCAAGTAGGGTGCATTGGGTTAATAAAAGCTATTGATAATTTCGACACATCACACAATGTAAAATTTTCTACTTATGCTGTACCAATGATAATAGGAGAAATAAGGCGATATTTAAGGGACTATAATCCTATAAGAGTAAGCCGTTCTATGAGAGATACTGCCTACAAGGCTTTACAGGCAAGAGAAATGCTCACTAACAAAAACAACAAAGAACCTACATTAGAAGAAATTGCAAAAGAAATAGATATGCCAAAGGAAAGTGTGGTTTTTGCTTTGGAGGCGATACAGGACCCTATATCACTTTTTGAACCAGTTTATCATGACGGTACTGATGTTCTCTATGTTATGGACCAAGTGAAAGATGATAAAAATACAGATACGGGGTGGATAGACAATATATCATTGAAAGAGGCCATAAGTAAGCTAAATGACAGAGAAAAGAATATTATAAATTTGAGATTTTTTAAGGGAAAGACACAAATGGAAGTTTCAGAAGAAATAGGAATAAGTCAGGCACAGGTTAGCCGACTTGAAAAAAATGCACTTAAAACTATGAGAAAATATGTGTAAGTATAGTAAAAAGATAGGGGTGTATTATGAAAATTTGTGATAATGTAAATCTTTCTGTTTTTAAAACGGACAAGTTTAATTCTATTTCTATGTCTGTTTCATTTGTGTTGCCGGCATTAGAATATACAACTACAGGAAACAATTTACTTGCTGGTATGTTTTTTGAGGGCTGTGAAAAATATAAAACACCTAAGAAAATATATACCCGTCTTGAGGAAATAGGGGCAGAGGCTCATAGTTCTGTTGTGAAAAAAGGGGATTACAGTATATTGGTATTGTATTGTAAATTCAGAGCTGAATATACAAAAGATGCTTTTGAATTTATAAAAAATATAGTGTTTAAACCTATGTTTTATGATGAGGCTGTTAAAAATCAGATAAAGGCTACAAGAGATAGAATAGAGGCTGAAAAAAATGACAAAAGAACATATGCACGAGAAAAGTTGATTTCCTACGCCTTTAAAAACAGACCTTTTGGCGTAGACGGAAATGGCTGTGAAAGATTTTTAAATATGGATATAAAGGAATATTACTACTATCTCATGGAAAATAGTAAGGTTGAAATTATGGTAGTAGGAAATATTGAAGAGGAACAGACAGAGGAGTTATGCAGGAAGTATCTTAAATTTGAACCGAGAAAATTTGAATATCCAGAAGACGAAAAGCAAGAAATGCCATATCAAAGTTATAGTGAAAAAGCTGATGTTGACCAAAGTAAATTGTGTATAGGCATAAATGCAGAGTTTGACAACTGGGAAAAGGCTGTTATAGCAAATTGTATTTTAGGCGGTGGTGCTGGGTCTGTGCTTTTTAGTGATGTAAGAGAAAAACAGGGGCTTTGCTACTATATTGTAAGCAGTCTATACAGATACAAGGAATATATAGTTGTTGAGTCAGCCATAAATTATGAAGAAAAAGACAATGTAATAAATAGTGTAAAAGAGGCTTTGGAAAAGTTTTTGCCAACCTCAGAGGAAATAGCAAGAGCTAAAAGATATATTGTAAGTTCGTTGAAAACTACAGGAGATAGCCAGACCAGAATAATGGATTTTAATATTGGTCAGATTTTAGCTGAGGACAACAGAAGTTTAGAAGAAATTTTAAAAAGCATAAATGAAATAGATAATTTAGAAAATACATTTAAAAGATTAGAAATAAATACAGTTTTCAGTTTGGAGAGTGAACAGTATGCTTAATTATATTACTAAGAAACTTGAAAACGGAGTGAAATGCTATATTGTACCTAAAAAAGGCTATGCTGAAAAAAAGGCTATGATTGCTTTTAACTATGGGTCTTGTAATACAGAGTTTATTTACAATGGCAAAACTATAAAACAGACAAAGGGAATAGCTCATTTTTTAGAACATAAAATGTTTGATGGTTCAGCGGATATATTTTCTGAATTTGAAAAATTAGGGGCAAGTGCCAACGCTTTTACTAATTTTACTACAACAGCTTATCACTTTAATTGTACAGAAAATTTTGAAAAGGCTTTTGAACTGCTTATGAAAATGGTAAGCTCTTTAGATACAACAGAGGAAAGTGTTGAAAGGGAAAAGAAGATAATAGGTCAGGAAATTAAAATGTACAATGACGATATTGGGTGGCAGGTTTATTTTAATGGCTTGAAATGTGCCTATAGTGATAATAATGTAAGATATTCTGTTGCTGGAACATTGGAGTCTATAGAGGATATAAGCTGTGAAGATTTGTATACTGCCTACAAGGCTTTTTATACTGCTGATAATTGTTGCATTATTGTGGTTGGCGATATAGATGAAAATAGTGTGCTAAAACTGGCAAATGAGAACTTGCATTTAGGAGAAAAGTGTGCAGAAAAAATTACAAAACAGGAAGATGAAATAAATAATGATGTGGAAAAAATAGAAAAAAATATTCCTAAAAATGTGTTTAATATTGACTTCAGAGAAGATATAAAAACTGATGATATAGCCTACAGAATTGCCATTAATGAGGTTATGCTTGAAATACTATGTGGTAAAAGTTCTCATTTATATAATAAGCTGAACCACAAAGGTTTAATTTCAAGTGAATTAACAGCCGATTATTTATGTGGAAATGACTATGGTTTGAGAATTATAGGCGGAGAAAGTAATAATATAGAAGAAATACTATCTGAAATATCACAGGAAGTGGAAAGATATGTGACTTTTGGTGTAAGTGATAAAAATTTAAAAAGGGTTGTAAAGGCTGTTAAAAATAAAAATTTATTTGGAAATGAAAGTCTTGAAAATATATGTTCAGTCTTTGCAGATTGCTTTACAAAGGGTATTGAGGTACTAGACATTTATGCCAAATATGATATAATAAAAAACAACGATATTAGAGAAGAACTTAAAACCTTTTCGAGAAATAATAGGGTGTTGAGTGTAGTTGGAGGTTAAGTAATGGATATTTTATTTCCACATCTTAATATAGGTATAGATAAATTAAGCAGAGTTGCCTTTTCAATAGGTGGCTTTCAAGTATATTGGTACGGTGTTCTCATTTGTTTGGGTGCTGTCTTAGGTCTTGTGTTGGTTACAAAAATAGCCAAGGCTGAGGGGCAGAACCCTGATACATATGTGGACTTCGCTATATGGGCTTTGATTTGTGGTATTGTAGGGGCAAGAACTTATTACCTTGTGTTTTATGAACACTCTTTAAGAGATTTTTTAGGCATAAGAAATGGTGGACTTGCTATTTACGGTGGTATTATTGGTGGTACACTTGCTGCCATTGTATATACCAGAATAAAGAAGTTAAATTTATTTAAGTTTACAGATACTCTTGTTTTTGGCTTATTATGTGGTCAGATTTTTGGTCGTTGGGGTAATTTTGTAAACAGAGAGGCTTTTGGGTCTTTTACAGACAGCCTTTTTGCTTTAGCTTATAAGGCTAGTACAGTTGCAGGATTAAAGATTAATGGCTCTGAGGGAGCATATAATGGCACACTTTATCCAATAACTGAAATAGGTGGAGAAAGTTATATACAGGTACACCCTACATTTTTGTATGAAAGTGTGTGTAATTTATGTGTCCTTATATTTTTACTTCTCTATAGAAAGAAGAAAAATTATAATGGAGAGTTGACAGTTATCTACTGCTTTGCCTATGGCTTAGGCAGATTTTGGATTGAATCTTTAAGAACTGACCAGCTCAAGATAGGTGTTTTCCCAGTAAGTATGCTATTATCAGGTATTCTCGTGCTAGTGGCTATTGTAGTTGAAATAATAATGCTTGTGAAAAATAAGAAGAATAGAGAAGAAATTAAAACAGAAGAATAATGTGCATTTTAAGGAGTTTCCATATTGGAAATTCCTTTTTTTGCATAAAATATTGTCAAGTAGGCAATACTACAAAAGATTACTATATGAAATTATGAAATATAGACAATAAAAATTGATAAATGGAGTTGAGTTGTGCAACATAGTTAAAAAATATTTTTTTATTTGTGAAAGTGTAACATTGAAAAGTATAAATTGATATGCTAGTATACAAGTATACAAGACGAAAGACGCAAAAGGAGGTCACAAAATGTTAAAAGGTATTAAAAGGGTAATAACATTGGGGATATGTTCAGTCTTGCTGTTTTCTGTAACAGGTTGTAAAACAGTTGGAGGCGGAAAGAGAATTGTCAGAATTGCACACTCCCAGTCAGAAACTCATCCAGACCATATGGGGCTTTTGGCGTTTGAGGAATATGTAGAAAGCCATAGTGATAAATATGATGTTCAGATTTATCCTAATGAGCTTTTAGGGGCGTCAGTAAAGGCTATTGAGTTAGTACAGACAGGGGCAGTTGATTTTGCTGTCTGTAGTACAGGTAACCTAGAAACATTTGATGATATTTATCAGATTTTTAGTATTCCTTATCTTTTTGATAACACAGATGTTTACCACAGTGTTATGGAAGATGATGAATTAATGGATAGCATTTATAAGTCAACAGAGGCTGCCGGTTTTGAAACAGTAACTTGGCTTGATGCCGGTGTAAGAAACTTTTATGCTACAACTCCTATTAAAACTCCAGAGGATTTAAAGGGTAAGAAAATAAGAGTTCAGCAAAGTCCTACAAATGTAAAAATGATGAAGGCTTTTGGTGCATCAGCTACACCAATGTCCTTTGGCGAAGTTTATACAGCTATTCAGCAGCATGTTATTGACGGTGCAGAAAACAATGAATTTGCATTAACAAACAATAAACATGGTGAAGTTGCAAAGTATTACTCTTATAATCAGCATCAGATGGTGCCGGATATGCTTATTGGTAATTATAAATTTTTAAATAGCCTTGACCCAGAGGATAAACAGATTTTTGAGGAGGCTGCTAAGGAATGTACTAAGATTGAAAGAGAAGAATGGGATAAACAGATTGTAGAGGCAAAGGAAATTGCAAAGGATATGGGTGTTCAGTTTATTGATGTAGATGTAAATGCTTTTAAAGAAAAAGTATTACCACTTCATGAACAGATTTTAGAAGAAAATCCAAAATTAAAGCCTATTTACAATAAAATTCAAGAGGCAAATAATAAAGCTAAAGGGGGTCAACAGTAATGAGTAATTTAAAAAATATAATGAACAAGGTGCTGGAAACAGTCTGTGTTTTCATATTTGCATTTATCACTGTTGTAGGCACATACCAGATTGTTGTTAGATATGTATTTAATTCTCCTAGTACAGTTTCAGAAGAGCTTTTGACATATTCATTTACTTGGCTTGCACTTTTGGCTGCTGCCCTAGTGTTTGGTATGAAAGAGCATATGGCTATGACATATTTTGCTGATAAGATTAATGGAAAGAAAAGAATTATCCTTCATTTAATAATAGAAGTTATAGTAATGCTTTTTGCTATTTCCGTTTTAATATTCGGTGGCATATCAATTACAAGACTTACAATGACACAGGTTACAGCATCTCTTGGAATACCAATGGGTTATGTATATGCTGTAGTTCCTATTAGTGGTGTTATTACAGTTATTTACAACATTTTAAATATTTCAGAATTATTCAAACAGATAAAAAATGCGTAAAGGAGGCGTAGGTAATGAATACAGTTTTAGTATGTGGTTTAATAATAGCCGTAGTTTTAATAGCATTACTATTAATGGGTGCACCTATTTCTATAGCCATTGGAGCAGCTTCAGTTTTAGCAGTTCTTCCTGTACTTGATACAAGTGCAGTATTCTTAACAGGTGCTCAGAGAACATTTTCAGGTATTTCAGTATTTACACTTATTGCAATTCCATTTTTCATATTAGCCGGTAATATTATGAATCGTGGTGGCATTGCAATGCGACTTATAAATTTGGCTCAGGTTCTTACAGGCAGAGTTCCAGGGTCTTTAGCACACACAAATTCTATTGCAAATATGCTCTTTGGTGCTATCTCTGGTTCAGGTGTTGCATCAGCATCAGCTATGGGTACAATTATTGGACCTATTGAAGAAAAAGAGGGCTATGACAAAAACTATTCAGCAGCAGTAAATATTGCAACAGCTCCTACAGGACTTCTTATCCCACCTAGTAATGTACTTATTACATTCTCCCTTGTAAGTGGTGGTACATCAGTTGCAGCACTTTTTATGGCAGGTTATATTCCTGGTATTCTTTGGGGTCTATTCTGTATGATAGTAGCTTTCTTTATTGCAAGAAAGTACAATTACAGAAGTACACAGCATGTTACAGTTAAAGAGGGACTTCAGATTGTATGGCAGGCTGTTCCTAGCTTACTTCTTATTATCATTGTTATTGGTGGTATTATCAAGGGTATATTTACAGCTACAGAGGGTTCAGTAGTTGCAGTTGTATATTCTCTTATACTCTCTTTAATTTATAAAACAATAAAGATTAAGGATTTATATGGAATAATTAAGGAAAGTGCTATTACAACAGGTATTATTGTTTTCCTTATTGGTGTATCTAGCTTTATGGCTTGGGTAATGACATTTACAGGTATTCCAGAAGCTATTTCAACACTTCTTTTAGGAATTAGCTCAAATAAAATTATATTATTGCTTATTATAAATGTAGTTCTCCTTTTCATAGGTACATTTATGGATATAACACCAGCAATTCTTATTTTCACACCAATATTTATGCCAGTTTGTCAGGAACTTGGTATGACAGCTGTTCAGTTTGGTATTATGCTTGTATTAAACCTTTGCATTGGTACAATTACTCCTCCAGTAGGCAATATTCTTTTCGTAGGTGTAAGAGTAGCAAACACAAAAATAGAAGATGTAATAAAGCCATTGCTTAAATACTATGTTGCGATTTTCTTAGTTCTTATGCTTGTAACATTTGTTCCTGCAATTTCAACTTGGTTGCCAACTGTAATGGGCTTAATGGGATAAAAATATTTGATTTCAGATAAACTTTAGTAAAAATAATTGATGAATTAGTGGATTTTAGGAGGTACTATATTATGAAAATGACATTAAGATGGTTTGGTAAGGATTTTGATTCCGTAACGCTTCAGCAGATTAGACAAATTCCGGGAGTAACAGGTGTAATTACTACATTATATGATATTCCGGCTGGAGATGTATGGCCTATTGAAAGAATTAAGGCTATGCAGGCAGAAGTTGAAGCTGAGGGCTTAAAGGTAGAGGGTATTGAAAGTGTAAATATTCACGACTCTATTAAAATTGGCTCTCCAGACAGAGAACAGTATATTGATAACTATATTGAAACTCTTGAAAACCTTGGTAAGTGTGGCATTGATATGGTTTGCTACAACTTTATGCCTGTATTTGACTGGACACGCTCTGAACTTGCTCATGTAAGAGAAGATGGTTCGACAGTTCTCTACTATGACCAGGCAGAGGTTGACAAAATCAACCCAGAAACAATGTTTAATTCCATTGACAGCAATTCAAATGGTTTTGTGATGCCCGGTTGGGAGCCTGAAAGACTTGCTCATGTTAAAGAGCTTTTTGAGGCTTACAAAGATGTAGATTCTGAAAAACTTTTTGAAAATCTTGTATACTTCTTAAAGAGAATACAGCCAGTTTGTGAAAAGTACGATATTAAAATGGCTATTCATCCAGATGACCCAGCTTGGCCAGTATTTAATCTTCCTAGAATTATAACTTGCAAGGAAAATGTAGAAAGACTTTTAAAGGCTGTTGATGCTAAATTTAATGGTCTTACACTTTGTACTGGCTCTTATGGCTCAAATCCAAAGAATGATATTTGCGAAATTATAAATGTTGCAAAGGGTAGAATACACTTTGCCCATGTCAGAAACTTAAAGCACTATAAGCCAGGTGTATTTGCAGAGGCTGCTCACTTATCAAGAGATGGTTCAATGGATATGTACAAAATAGTAAAGACACTTATTGACACAGGTTTTGATGGCCCAGTTAGACCTGACCATGGTCGTGCAATCTGGGGCGAGGTATCTATGCCAGGCTACGGTCTTTACGATAGAGCATTAGGTGCTTGTTACTTAAATGGTCTTATTGAAGCTATTGAAAAACAGGAGGGTATTTATAAACAATGAAAATGAATTTAGAGTCTTTACAAGACAGAAAAAAATGGGAAGAAATGGGTTTTAAATTGCCTGATTATAGTGTTGAGAAAATGATTGAAAATACTGCCAACAACCCAGAGTGGATACACTTTGGGGCAGGCAATATTTTCAGAGCTTTTCCGGCTGTAGTTTGTCAGCATTTATTAAATAGTGGTATTATGACTACTGGTATTGTAGTTGCAGAGGGCTATGATTATGAAATTATTGAAAAGAGTTTCAAAAATTATGATAATCTTACTGCTGCTGTTACTTTAAAAGCTGACGGTACTATAGAAAAGGAAATTGTAGCATCTATTGCAGAAGCCCTTTGTGTAGACAGTAATAATGAAAAGGATTGGAACAGATTAAATAAAATTTTTAAGGCTGAAAGTCTTAAAATGGTATCCTTTACAATTACAGAAAAGGGATATTCTCTTGTAAGAGGAAATGGAGAAATGCTCCCTGATGTAAAAGAGGATATGGAAAACGGTCCGGAAAATGTTCACAGCTATATTGGTAAACTGGTATCTCTCTTATACACAAGATACAAAAGTGGAGAAAAACCTGTTACATTGGTGAGTATGGATAACTGTTCTCATAACGGAACTAAGTTACAGAATGCAGTCTTAGCCTTTGTTAAAACTTGGGTAGAAAATGATAAGGCAGAAGAAGGATTTTTGGATTATGCCAAAAATAAAGTATCTTATCCTTGGTCAATGATTGATAAAATTACTCCTAGACCGGCTGATGCTGTAATTGATATGTTAAAGGAAGTAGGTTTTGAAGATACTGAGGCTGTTGTAACATCAAAGAATACCTTTGTTGCTCCTTTTGTAAATGCAGAGGAAACACAGTATCTGGTTATTGAAGACGATTTTAAAAATGGTAAATTGCCTTTAGATAAAGGGGGCATAATTTATACTTCAAGAAATACTGTAGATAAAGTAGAAAAAATGAAAGTATGCACTTGCCTTAATCCACTTCATACAGCCTTAGCTGTTTATGGTTGTATTTTAGGATATACTAAAATTTGCGATGAAATGAAAGACGAAAATCTTGTGACACTTATTAAAAATGCAGGTTACAAGGAGGGTCTTCCGGTAGTTACCGACCCTGGCATTTTATCTCCAAAGGAATTTATTGATACAGTAGTAGAGGTAAGACTTCCAAATCCATTTATGCCTGATGCACCACAGAGAATAGCTTGTGATACTTCACAGAAAGTGGGTATACGCTTTGGCGAAACTATAAAAGCATATATGAAAGAGGGAACTTCTGACAAGTTGGAATATATTCCTCTTGTGTTAGCCGGTTGGCTTAGATACCTTATGGCAAAAGACGATAATGGTAATGATTTTGAATTAAGTCCCGACCCATTAATTCCAGAATTGACATCAATTATGTCAGATGTGAAATTTGGAGACAATAGTAATGCTGATGAGGCTGTTGCTAAAATTTTAGATAGAAAAGATATTTTTGGAGTGGATTTAAGGGAGGCTGGACTTGATAACAAGATTTTGGCTTACTTTAAAGAGCTTAACGGAGGAAAAGGTGCTGTTAGGACTACACTCAAGAAATATTGTTAAAAATGCTTATTGAATTTTAGGTGTATAAATAGTATAATTATTCTAATAGATAATTAAAAAGTATGGGAATGGTGCCAAACATATTATGGGAATATGTTTGGCACCTAATCTCTGCGAGGAACAGGGGTTGAGATTATGGTAATTACAGCTCAAAGACAAGGGGAAACAGTTAGGGATTACGCTTGCCGAATAATTAAAGAAAATATTGTAACAATGGAGTTAAAGCCAGGTAGTCTTGTAAGTGAAACAGAACTTGCAAAGGAGCTTGGTGTAAGCCGTACACCTGTAAGAGAGGCTTTGATACAACTGGGTAAAAATGGTATGGTTGAAACTTTTCCACAGAGAGGTACTAAAGTATCATTAATAGACACAGATAGTGTTAATGAGTCAAGATTTTATAGACTGGTTATTGAAAAGGCACTTGTACAGGAAATATGTAATAATTGTAATGAAGATGATTTATTTCCATTAAACGAAAATTTACATAAGCAGTTGTTTTGCCTTGAAACTAAAAATGTTCATAAAATTGTTGAGACAGATAATGAATTTCATAAATTACTTTTTGTAATAGCAAATAAAAACAGAAGTTATGATGCCTTAAATGACATATTTACGCAGTTCGACAGAGTCAGATATTTGTCAGCTGAAAATTTCAATATGGAGGCTACTGTTTCAGAACATAAAGCCCTATATGAGGCTATGAAAAATAAAGAAAATGAAAAGGCAGATAAAATTATAGTTGAGCATTTATCCAGATACAAAGAGGATATGCAAGAACTTAAAAACAAATATCCAGAATATTTTAAATAAAAGTGATTTTTCAATCCACCAAAGTTAATTGGACTTTGGTGGATTTTTTTAATGAATCGGAAAGATAAATCCGATGGCTTGCTTTTCAAGCCAAAAATAACGCAGTTATTTGTTTTGAACTAAAGATTTTTGAAAATTACTTGTGAATAAAGTATTAATATTGTATAATAATTTAAAACAAAATTAAAACGGATTTTTTAGGTTATAGTTTTGTTTACGCAACAAAAATGCTTATTAAAAAAAGGAGGAATTTTATGAAAAAATTTAAAAAAAGTGTAAGCAGTTTACTTGCCTTTGTTATGGCAGTAGGACTTATGCTTTGCAATGTAGTTGTTGCAAGTGCTTCAACAGCAACTACTTGGAATTTTGGCTCAGGCTCTAGTTATAGAGGTAACAGTAGTTACACTCAAACATTGCAAGGAGATGGGTCAGCAGAATATGACGGATTAAAGGTTACAACTACAAGCTCTGGGGGTAAGTTTTCTTTGTCTAATTCTAGTTGGGCACAAGTAAATACAGGAACACAATTTGATATTCCTGTAGAAGGAAATTCTACTATTACAGTTGCAACATTTGCTTCAAGTATGGCATTTACTTATGGTGGTGATACAGTATCAGCAGAAAACAATGTTCTTACTGTGGATTACATAGGTGATAGTGGTTATGCAACTTTAGTGGCTGTAGACAGTAGCTACATAAGCTCTATTACAGTAACTCCAGTAGCTGGTGAAGATGTACCAACAGCTTTTGCTGATGAATGGAACTTTAGAAGTGGTTCATCATTAATAAATAACGGAGTAACATTACAGAAAACTACAGGTACAGTTACTCAGGGGGATGCTGTTTTAAAGATTGATGCCACAAGTGGTAAATGGAGTACAGCCAGAAGTGATTGGGCACAGGTAAATGCCGGAACTAAAATTGAAGTACCGGTAAATACAGGTGTTTATACAATATCTGCAACAACTTATGGCGAAAATGTGGATATGACAATTAACGGAGTAAGCACAAGCTCAGGTACAGCTAAATGTGCCTACGGTATTGTAAATAACTCAAGTGCAAAGTATATTCCAATAGTTATTAACAGCACTAACTACTTAGGTGTTATTAAAGTAACAAAGGAAACAGAGCTTACTATTCCTGTTACAATAAGTGGTTCATTAGGAAGTTCAAAGGTAATATTTACAGATTCTTTAACTGGTACTGAATACACTTCTGTTTCAGAAAGTGGAAATGTTACTTTATTAAAAGACCATACTTATACAGTAAGTACAGATAATTCAAATATTAGTGCTAAAATTGACGGAAGCAATACATTTACATCAGCTGATACTACAGCAAAAACTATTACTGTTGAAGGTTCAGCAGATATAACTGTTTCCGGTAAGATTACAAGTAAGGACAATGCTTTACAGGCAAGCAATATTACAAGCCTTACATTTGTAAATATGAATGATTCAAGTGTTACAGGTACAGCTACAGTAAACGATGACCTTACATACAGTGTTGAACTTAAAGCAGGTGATTATAATACAGTTGCTGTTACAAACAATGGTTATTATACAAGTAACAGAGTAAAGGTTGGAGAAACAGCAATTACAGATGAAGAAGTTTACTTTACAAAGAGTACATATGAAACTTATTGTTTACCAATAGATTTAAAGAGTAGTTCACCGGCTTTAACATACAGCAGTGGCATTTTATATAACAATGACACTTCTGTAAAGGCAAACAGTGGCACTACAATTACTGTTCCAGTAAGTGGAAAGCAGAAGGTTACAGTTGCCGGTTGGTATTCAGGTACTTGGAATATAAACGGTTCAAACTCTGTTACAGCAAGTGACTTAAACAGTGCAAACAATCCAGCTACAAATTCATATATAACAGACGGCAGTGAAACAACAGTTACTGTAAACATTACAGCAAACAACACATATCTTTACTGGATAAATGTTGAAGACTATAGTGCCGTTTCATACACAAACATTATTAATGTTCCTGGTGATTATGATACACTTACAGAGGCTGTTTCTGCAATTCAAAATATGACAGACAGACCTGACGGTGAAGCCGGTAGAGTTGTAATTAATCTTACAGACGATATTCAGGAACAGGTACTTGTAGATACACCTTATGTTAGTATTAATGGTAATGGACACACTATTTCTTGGTACTATGGTACAACAGGTAAATATTATTCTGTTGATAAAAATGGCTACTACAACGAAGAACTTTTCCACGACAAGTATGAATTGACAAGTGCAAGTGGAAGCCTTTGGGGTGGTGTAGTAATTGTAAAAGGTGACTACTTCTATGCTGAAAATGTTACATTTAAAAATACTTACAACTATGAAGTAACAGATAAGGAAGTTGAAGACGGTGCTGTTCAGACTTTAAGCACAGGAGATGTTACAAGAACAAAGGGAACTGATGTAACAGCTTATGCTTACAAGGAAAGAGCTAATGCTCTTATAACAGATGCAAATTATGTTGAGTGCTACAAATGTAATATTTTAAGTAGTCAGGATACTTTAGGTGTAAATGGTCAAAGAAGTGGCACTTATGCTTATTTCAAGGATTGTAAAATTGGTGGTAATGTAGACTATATTTGTGGTGGCGGAAATATGGTATTTGATGACTGTACTCTTGAGCTTTACGGATATAGTGACAAGGGAAATGCTGGATATATTACAGCAGCACAAAGTACAAAATATTTATTCAGAAATTGTACTATAACAGGTAATGATAATGGAAATTCTACACAGGCTACAGCATATTATGGCAGACCTTGGACATCAGGTGCTGATGTTAAGTTTATAAATACTCAGACAGATGGTCGAGTAGTTGCAAAAGGCTGGGCAGATTGGTCTAATGGTACAACAGCAGAAGATGCTACAGGTTTTGGTGAGTATTGCAACTTAAATAGTGACGGTACTGAATTTAAGTCAAGTATTACATCTAAACAGCTTACAGCGACACAGTACAACAGCATTGTTGCGACAGTTGAAAGTGATTATTTAGGAAATTGGACACCAGCTCATTATGTGTCAACTATGGCTGTAAACAACAGTGGTTCCATCGGAGCAGATGCTATTAACAATGTTAAAATAAATAGTGGCAATGATTTATTGCTCTACAGTTTTGTAAATGACAATAGTCTTGAAAATGCCAGTGAAATTGGTTTTGTACTTTCTACAGTAAATAGTCTTTTCAACAAAGAAACTGTTTACACAGATGAAAATGCCTATAAGAAAATAGTTTACACAGATGAAAATGGTACGGAGGATACAATAACAGCTCCTGATAATATGAGTATATTTGCCTATGTTGTTAACGATATTGGTGATAGCAACGATACATTATATGTCAGAACTATCCAGAAAAATGATGGAGAGAGCATATATGGTATTTGTGCAGAAATATCACTTGGTTAATTTAGATATATAGGAGGTAGGATATATGAAAAAAACATATTATAATCCAGAGGTTAGTATTGTAGAATTTAAGGCAAATGATAAAACAAGTTTAAATGCTTTATCAGCTGGTGGAACAAATACTACTGTTACAAATCAGTTGAGAAATGTAAGTTTAAGTAGGTTAAATAAATAGTAAAGGTCGAGGTGGTTTAGGCTACCTCGATTTTTTTGGTATATTAAAGGCAAAATAGGGCAAAAAATAATTATATAAATTATATTAATGCCTTATTAATGAAAATGCAAATTTGTCGAAATACAGTAAAAAAATGTACTTGGAAACAACCGGTTAAATGTAAATTGTGGTATAGACAAGTGTATAAAAAAATGTTATAATAAATATCACGGATAGTTTAATTTGGGTTAGAATACCGTATTTTGTAATCGGTTTTTTTAGAAAGAGAAATTTACATTTCAAAGAATGAGGTAATTAAATGAAAGAATTAGTAATCGGTGATTTAGTAGCCAAGGTACCCATTATACAAGGTGGTATGGGTGTAGGTGTTAGCCTTGGTGGACTTGCCGGAGCAGTTGCCAAAGAAGGCGGCATAGGGGTTATTTCTGCAGCTCAGCCTGGTTTCAGAGAAGATGATTTTTATACTAATACATTTGAAGCCAATATGAGAGCCTTAAATAGAGAAATTAAAAAGGCAAAAGAAATTTCAAACGGCGGTATCGTTGGTGTAAATATTATGGTTGCTGTTACACATTACAGCGATTTTGTAAAGTGCTGTATTGATAGTGGTGCTGATATTATTATTTCTGGTGCAGGTCTTCCTATGGACCTTCCTAAGTTTGCTGAGGGTAGCGATATAAAATTAGCTCCTATTGTATCTTCAGCTAAAGCCTGTAAGCTTATACTTGGCAGATGGATTAAGAAATTCAACAAGGTTGCTGACCTTGTTGTTATTGAAGGTCCAAAGGCCGGTGGACATTTAGGCTTTAAGGTAGATGAAATATCTGAAAAACAGGATAATTACGATAACGATATAAAGGAAATAATTGCCTGTGTCAAGGACTTTGAAGAAAGTACAGGAAAGAAAATTCCAGTAGTATTTGCTGGTGGTGTTTTTGATAGAAAAGATATTGACCATTGTTTTGAATTAGGTCTTGACGGTGTTCAGATGGCTACTCGTTTTGTAGCAACAGAAGAATGTGATGCTGATGTAGCATTTAAGCAGGCTTATGTTGATGCAAAGCCAGGAGATGCTGTTATTGTTAAAAGTCCTGTAGGTATGCCAGGTAGAGCATTAAACAACAACTTTATTGCAAATATTGTGCCAGAGGGTTGTAAAATAAAGAGATGTTTTAACTGTCTTACTCATTGTGACCCTAAGACAATACCATACTGTATATCACAGGCACTTTTCAATGGTGCAAATGGTGATATTGACCATGGTCTTATTTTCTGTGGAGCAAATGTTGAAAAAGTAGATAAAATAACTACTGTCCACGAAATTTTTGAAGAACTTACAAAATAATATTTAGAGGTATAGATTTATGAATGACTTAAATGTAGATAACAAAAAATTGATTGATGCAATGAAGATGATGCGTGAAAATCCAACTGAAATTGTAAAAAATGAATTTCTTGAACAGGTTTTTGCAGCTAATTTTATTGTTCCAGCTACTATTACTCCAGAACCAGTAGATGGTAAAATTCTTGAAGATTCTAAGATTTCTTTCTTCTTCTTACAGAATAAAGAAAAGAAGAACTATATTTTAACTTTCTCTGCTCCAGAACAGTACCTTTTCTGGAAAGAACATAGAAGAGATACTAGCAAGAAGATTACTGTTTTAAATTATGGTTATGACCAGCTTGCAAAGATTGTTATGGATTATCCTACTCTTTTCGGTGGTTTCCTTATTGACCCTAATGGTTATAACTTTGCTATTGAAAGTGACCTTATTCGTGATATTGATAAGGCTAAAAATCCAGAAGTTGCAGTAGAACCTGTAAGAATTCTTCCTAAGGAAGGTATGGGTCTTGAACCAGCTGACCCTAAGGGTCTTGAACCTTTATTAGATGCAATTTCTAAGTATTTAGATACTGAAAACAGCGTTAGAGCTGCTTACCTTATGAAAACTGTAAGAAGAGGCGATACTCTCCCTACACTTATTGTTGTAGTTGACTTCGTAGGTGGTAGAATGAAGTACCTCTTTGATGGTATTGCTACAGTTGCAAGAGGTACTGTTGATAACTGTGAATCTCTTGGTCTTATGCCAGCAAGTGACAAGATTGCTGGACACGCTATTGAAAATGTAGAACCATTCTACAAGAAAAAGAAATAATTGATAAATTTTGGCTGTCATAGAAATTATGACAGCCTTTGTTTGTGTTATAACGAAATAATCTAATGGCTATGACAAATTAAGCCATTTTTTTGTTATTAGGGTGTTTTTATGGAAGTTTTAGACTTATGATTTAAGAATTATTGAATATTAGGTCTTATTTGCAAAAAAATGTTTTTTTTGAGTTGGATTTAGTGTATAATATAACATTATACTATAAAATAGGAGAGGTATGCAAAAAATATGAAAAACCATTCTATTAAATTTGTTAAATATATATTTTATATTATATTATTAATAATAATGTTTTTTTTATTTAACAATTTTTTTGAATCATTTTACAAGGTAACAAGTGTTAATTTAGATATTCAAGGCAACGATATGGGTCGAAGACCTATAGAGGTTTTCTATGCCTTTAATGGAACTGACGACTATAATGGAGAAAATATGGTGGGCATTGATAGCAAAACCAACGGAGAGTTTAGCTACAATGGAGGTATTGCTTTGCCTTGCGAGGGTGTAAGCAAGTTTAGAATTGATTTAGGAAACGGAAAAGACAAGCTGATTACCATAAAAGATGTAGAATATAGAGATTATTATGGCAAGTGCAAATTTGATATTAGAGATATTGCAAAATATTCTATGAATGATATTGAAGTAGTAAGTGTTGACGATAATGAGCTTGTAGTCAAAAGTGTAAGTCGTGACGGCATTACAGAACCTGACCCATATATTGAATTTAAGGATTTAAAGGTTATTCCATACAAAAACCATAGTAATGTATACGCCTTAATTTCTGCTATTATAATGACTATAATATTATATAGATTTGTTAGATTAAAGGCTATATACACTCTTTTTGCTGATTTTTGGAGTTCAAGAAAATTGATTTTTGCTCTTGCAAAAAATGATTTTAAAACAAAATATTCAGGTTCTTATTTCGGTGTTATTTGGTCCTTTGTACAGCCTGTATGTACAATATTGGTATTTTGGTTTGTATTTCAGGTAGGCTTTAGAAGTAACGATATAGGAAATATTCCTTATATACTTTGGTTTGCTAGTGGACTTATTCCTTGGTTTTTCTTTTCTGAGGCTTGGAATTCAGCTACAAATTCTCTTACAGAATATAGTTTCTTAGTTAAGAAAGTAGTGTTCAAGGTTCATATTTTGCCTCTTGTAAAAGTAATATCTAATCTCTTTGTCCATATTTTCTTTGTTGTTTTTTTAGTATTATTCTTTATTGTATATGGTATAGAGCCTCAGGTATATTGGTTACAGATAATCTATTACAGTTTTTCAATGATAATGCTTGTAATAAGTTTAAGCTACATTACAGCTACTCTTGTAGTATTCTTTAAGGATTTAGGTCAGATAATGAATATTATTTTGCAGTTCGGTATGTGGCTTACACCAATAATGTGGCAAATAGATATGATACCAGACAGATTTATGTGGTTGTTTAAACTTAATCCTATGTACTATGTTGTACAGGGATACAGAGATAGTATGATATACAATGTGCCTTTTTACAACAATATTAAGCAGACATTGTATTTTTGGCTTGTAGTTATGGTATTTATGTTAATAGGAAGCTTACTCTATAGAAAGTTAAAGCCACATTTTGCAGATGTGTTGTAAGGAGAAAGTAATATATGGATAATGTAATAAGTGTAAAAGATTTAAGTAAGGTTTATAGATTATATGACAAGCCTATAGACAGATTAAAGGAAAGTCTTAATATTTTTCACAAAAGTTATCATAAGGAATATTATGCACTTAATAATCTTAGTTTTGACATAAAGCGTGGAGAAACTGTTGGTATAATTGGTATAAATGGTGCAGGTAAATCAACACTTTTGAAAATAATAACAGGTGTTCTTACGCCTACTGGTGGAAATATTGAGGTAAAAGGAAAAATATCTGCGTTGCTTGAATTAGGTGCTGGCTTTAATATGGAGTATACAGGTATTGAAAACATATACTTAAATGGCACAATGATGGGCTTTTCTAAGGAAGAAGTAGATAAAAAACTTGATGATATTTTAGACTTTGCAGATATAGGAGATTTCGTAAATCAGCCAGTAAAAACATATTCAAGTGGTATGTTTGTCAGACTTGCCTTTGCTGTAGCTATTAATGTTGAGCCGGATATATTGGTTATAGATGAGGCATTAAGTGTTGGCGATGTTTTCTTCCAGCAAAAATGCTATAAAAAAATAAAGGAATTGGCAGGTAAATCTACAGTCCTTATTGTTTCTCACGACTTAAATGCTATGACAAAATTCTGTGAGAGAATTATAGTTATGTCAGCAGGACAGAAAGTTTTTGACGGAGAACCTAATGAGGCTATAGCTAAGTACTTTAAATTAAAGCAAGGTGCGTTAAGAAATGACAAAAAATCTATAGAATTAAATAATAGCGATTTTGAAATGTACAAAGCCCCTGATGAAAATTCATATAGTGGAAAAATGGATGTTATTATAGAAAAGTATTTTTATTCTATTGATAATGAGCCTTTTTCAGAGGTATGTCAAAAAGATGACGAGTTTAAGATTTCGCTAGTTATTAATTCTAAAATAGATATAGAAAGCCCAATTATTGGTTTTCAGATAAGAGATAAATATGGTAATGAGGTTTTTGGACAGACTTCACTTACATCTCCTGTAGAGCAGGGGGTTATAAAACAGGGCAGAAATATTATAAACTTTGCCTTTGATTGGCCTGAAATAAGAGAGGGCGATTATTTTATTACCATAGGTATAGGTAATGGTACAGAGGTACTTAATCAGGTTGAGGAATGTTGGATTAATAATGCTATTCATATTACAGCAACAACTCATGGAAAAACTATATTTGGTATTTTTAATCACGATATGAAGGAATTTGAGATAAGTAAAATAGACTAAGGAAGGTAAAAAGATATGAACGACTGGAAATACTATACTCCAAAGTTTGAATGTGATGAATTAAATTATGATTTACTTACATTTGCACCATGGTCAGGACATAGAAACTTTGTATATGATTTTGTTGGAGCTTTTGAGCCAAACAGTATTGTAGAGCTTGGCAGTCATTATGGTTGTTCTGCCTTTACTTTTGCTCAGGCTGTTAAGGATTTTGAGCTTAATACTAAAATGTATTTTGTTGATACTTGGCAAGGCGATGATTTTACAAAAAAATATGGTAATGATGTATATACTATATTTAGTAAAACAGTAGATAAATTCTACAGCAATCAAGATATAAATATGATGAGAATGACATTTAATGAGGCTGTTGAAAAGTTTGAAGACAAGTCTATTGATGTATTGCATATAGATGGCTCTCATCATTATGATGATGTTAAGGGGGATTTTGAAAACTGGTTCCCTAAAGTAAAAGATGACGGTATAATAATGCTTCACGATGTTAGTAGTGACATAGTTTTAGGCAATGTTATGGGCTCTTACAGATATTGGAAAGAGTTAAAGGAGAAATTTAAGTATACTTTTAAATTTGATTTTAGCTGGGGTCTTGGACTTATTTTCCTTAGTAAAAGTAAGTATGAAGCATTTAAAAAGTCTGTTAATGGAAATAAATATCAGAGAATTAATAATGCTCTTGATGTAGATTATAAGGATAGATTGAGAAAAAACTATTTTGAAATTAAGGACAAGCAGATGTACATTGACGATTTGCTTGAACAGAAAAAAATACTTAATTCTCACTTAGAGGCATACAAGGAAAATGTACAGGCTAAAGATAAATATGCCGAGGAGTTAAAACAGCAGAATAAGGCAACTGTAGAGGAAATAAACAATAATTGGAAAAAAGAGAAAGCTACCTTAATAGATGCCTATGAAAAAGAAAAGAAAGATGTAGAGGCTGTTTACGATGAGCAAATGTCAAAGGTCAAAAAGGAGTTTAATGACACTATTTGTGGTAAAGACAGCTATATAGCTGAACTTGAGCAGGGTATAAACTGGTATAAAGAACAGTTAGATGAACTTAATAATCGTATAAATCAGCTTACAGACTTAAATAATGAAATTGTTGAACAGAAGAATGCTCTTGAGCAGGTATATCACGATACTATTAATTATAAACTTGGACAGATAAAGAGAAAGATTTTAAAGTAGGTGGAATTGAATGTATAAATTGTCTGTAGTTATTCCCGTGTACAATACGGAACAGTATTTGCCACGATGTATAGAGAGTCTTATAAATCAGACATATAAAAATATAGAGTTTATATTTGTTAATGACTGTTCTCCTAAAAATGCAGAGGAAATTATAAAGGAATATCAGAAAAAGGATAGCAGAATTAAGTATGTTACCTATGAGAAAAACAGAGGTCTTTTTAGAGCAAGAATGGCGGGAGCAGAAAAGGCAACAGGGGAATATATTGCCTTTATGGATAGCGATGATTATGCAACATTGGATTATTACAATACATTAATAAAATGTGCAGAAGAAAAAAATGTTGAAATAGCCGTAGGTAAAACTATTTTTAGAAATGTAAATAATGTTGACTATACAAGAAATCTTCATGATGAATGTTTCTTATTTGACAAAATAGAGGGCGAAGATGTTAGAAAAACATATTTCGGTCAGAAAGGTCTTTGTTTTTCTTGGCATACAGTTTGGAACAAGATTTATAAAAAAGAATTATGGGACAAGTGTTTCCCTTATTACAAGAGAGTAGACACCCACCTTATTATGACAGAGGATATAGCTTTTTCATCTGTACTTTTCTATAATGCAAAGTCTGTAGCAGCTGTTGAAAATGACGGATATTACTATTGTGAAAATGAGGGAGCATCTACAAATGCGTCAAAAACTACTTTAAAGCGTTTTACTAAAAATATGGCTGATATAAAAAGAGTTTTTGAGTTTGTGAACGAATATCTTGACGAAGTAGGTGCAGATAGTTATATAGTAGATAGTTTTGGTGAAACCCAAAAATACTATGCAAGAATGTGGCAGGAATTAGCTGACTTTACATTTAAGGGCGAAGAATTGGAAACTGCCAATAAAATAATGAGAGATTTTATTGGGGATTTTAAAGAACATACAAACAGAGATTATCACTTCTTTGAATCAATAAGCAGTAAGTGGAATGGTGGACTTGAAAGTATTAAGGAAACTATTATAAAAAGCAAGTGCAAGTATGTCAGCTTTGATATTTTTGACACTCTTATAATGAGATATGTTTATAATCCTGAAGACATTTTCTTATTAATGAATAAGAAGTTTGAAAAGTTATATAAAACAAATATCAGCTTTGATAAATTGAGAATTGGTGCTGAAAAAGTATGCCGAATGAAATTTGGCGAAAGTAATCCTGAATATCAAGATGTCAATATTGATGAAATATATGACGCAATGGCTGAGTATTACAACATTCCTTTGGAAATAGTAAAACAAATGGAAAATGAAGAAAAAAATCTTGAAATTCAATTTTCAAGAAGAAGAAAATCAGCTTTTGAACTTTTTGATGTAGCTAAACTTTCAGGAAAAGAAGTTATATTAATATCAGATATGTACCTTGATGAGGATACAATAAAAGCTATACTGAATAAATCAGGATATGAGGGTTATAAAAAGCTTTATATTTCTTCTGCTTTAAGAAAAACAAAGGCAAATGGAGATATTTTTAAGGCTGTTTTAAAGGATTTAGGCATTAAAGCAAGTGATATGCTCCACATAGGAGATACTTGGATAAACGATATTGAAAGACCAAAGAGCCTTGGCATTGATACTATATTTTTCCCAAAGGCAAGGGAAGTTTTTGAAAACAAAATTAATGGAGCAAATACTAACCTTTGCCACAATATTGGAGAGTCAGTTTGTGGCGTAATGTGTGATTCATCTAAGTTCAAGGAGAGTTTAGGCTACCGTTGTATGATGGCACTTGTAGCAGGCTATTATTTTGACAATCCATACAGAAGTTTTAATGATGAATCAGATTTTAACGCATCTCCTTATTTCATAGGCTATTATGCCGTAGGTGCTCATATGGTTGCATTGTCGAAATGGATATGTGACAACAGTAGTGAGTATGATAACATTTACTTTATGGCTAGAGATGGCTATCTTCCTATGCTTGCTTACAATATCTTTAGAAACGAAGAAAATCCTAAGGGAGAATATATCTATACATCAAGAAAAATGCTCTTACCGGCAATGATTGAAAGTAAAGAGGATTTTTTTGATTTACCAGTAGAGTACAGAAACCATACACCAGCTACAATATTAGATTTATTAAGTTTTTGCTGTAAAGACTATAGTGCTGAAAAACTTGGTTTTGATATGAATAAAACATTTGTTGATGAAAACCAGTACAATAGGTTTATAGATTTTTTCATTAATAACTTATATGATGCTGACAAGCATATGGAGGCTGTTAATAGATGCAAGAAATACTATGAGCCTTTGGCTAAGGGAAATAATGTATCTTTCGATATGGGTTATAGCGGAAGAATACAGACAGCTGTTTCAAGAGCCTGTGGCAAGGGTATAGACGCATTATTTGTTCATAGTGACTCAAAAAGACACGCCAGTATGGAGAGAAAGGGTAATTATAAAATAAAAACTTTCTACGATTTTTACCCATATATGTCTGGACTTATAAGAGAGCATATATTGTCAGATAGTTCATCATCTTGTATAGGAATTGACGAAAATATAAACTTAGTATTTGACGGAATAGAAAAGTTATATCAAGACAGTTTTGTGGTTAATAACATTCAGCAAGGTGCTATTGACTTTGTAAAAGATTTTAAAGATATTTTTGGCGAATATTTTGATTATATTGATTTAAAGCCTTATGAGGCGTCAATGGTATTTGAAGGATATTTAAGATGTGGAAAAGATATAGACAGGCAAATCTTTAAGGCATCATATTTTGAGGATTTAGTTTATGGTTCAAAGGATAATATTAATATCTATGAATTTATAAAGAACTATTTAATGACTCTCCCTATAAATGAGGGTGCTAAAAATGCAGTAACAAAGAGAGATATGCTTGAAACAGTTGTAGCAGGACATAGCAGAATAGTGCGAGCTATAGCCTATATTATTTTTGATTCAGAGCTTTTTAAGTTATATATTATAGACATACTAAATAGAAAGCCAAAAGTTTTAAGAACTCTGGTTAAAATTAAGCATATGCTTTTTGGAATGCCTAAGGATAAATAATATATGATTTGGAGATGCTGTGATAAAAATGAATTTTTTTAAATTTATTAATGACAAAACAAAGATTAATTTTGTCAGACTGAAAAATGGTATTAATACAGGCTTTTTTGCTGTTATTATTTTTGTATTGCTAACTACTATTTTTCAGAATTTTATATATGAAAATGTATACAAGAATAATGTCAGCTTAACCATTACAGCTACAGGGCAAAAGAATGAAAAAGCACTTGCTAGCAATGTGCGTATAAGAGATATTTTTGTAAATGGAAGTGAGTATGATTTTACAAAAATACAGCTAAGTGATGGTTGGGAATACAGTACAGTTGACCATTTAATATCAGCTTACGAGCCTACAAAGCCTGTGTCTTTTAATGTGAATTTTGATGAAGATGTAAGAATGCTAGAAATTGTCTATGTTCAAGAAGTAGGTTCAGGTCAGGTTGAGTTTGCTATTAATGGCAAGAATTTTAAAACTATTGACACCTACAAAGATTGTGAGTGGAGTACCTCAAGCAAGGTTTATAAGGTATCTCAGCTTATAAATCCTTATAGCTCTTATAGCGTGTTTATCGTATTATTTGTGTTGTTTACGATTATTGGCTATTGGTTAATAGGAAACAACAAATATTATAAGGTGTTTAATTATTTAAAATACTTGAATTTAAGCGTTATACTTGCCTTTATAATATATATGCTTATGGCATTAATGCAGAGGGAAAGCATAAATGATGTATTTCAATGGATAAGCAGTTATCCGTCAAACTTTAACAATGGCTTATGGATAATAGTATTGTTGAATATTGCAGTTACAGCAATATTTAGCAAGAACTACAGAGGGTTTTTAACTTTATCTGTAATTGGTATGATACTTTTGACAGTAAGTTATTTTAAGATACAGTTTAGAGATGTACCTTTACTTCCATGGGATTTTATGCTTATTTCTGTTGCCGGTTCTGTAGTATCAAGATTTAAGCTAGTGCCGTCAGTATCCTTTGTGGTTGCCTTAGTTGCCTTTATTGCTATTGTTGTTTTAATGAAATTTGTAACTAAGAAAATATATGTAGACAAGATAAAGTTATCTGTAAGAATAGCAACTTTAGTAATTTCAGTAGGTCTTTTGGTGGTGTATGCCTTTTCATTCTTGTTTACCAGAGAAATTGATTTATTTGAGGCTAAAAACTTCTATTCAAATAATGGATTTGTACTTGCCTTTACTGAAAGTATGCAGTACATTAACCCTGTTGATGAACCGGCTGAATACAATGAAGCTACAATGAATGAAATAGCTAAAAAAATAGAAAGTTCTGTAAAAGAAGAAAATGGAGTTAAGCCTAATATTATAGTCCTTATGAGTGAATCTTTTTGGGATATTACAAGAGTTAAGGAACTGGGCTTTAAGGAAGAAATGTTCCCAACATATAGAAATCTTCAAAAGACATCTCTTACAGGAGAACTTCTTACAAATGTGTACAATGGAGGTACTGTAAATTCAGAATTTGAGGCTATGACAGGCTTTTCTGTTTCTTACTTGCCATCAGAGTATATGCCATATCAAAGATGCTTGCGACCTAATTTTTATTCAATTAACAGCTTTTTGGAAAGTAGTGGCTATGATAGCCTTGCAATTCATCCTTTTGAAAAAACTAATTACAACAGAAATGCTGCCTATGAATATATGGATTTTGACAAAACAGTATGGGAAGACGATTTTGACGCAAATGCGGACAGAATGAGAGGATATATTTCTGACCACGCATTGACAGAAAAAATTATTGAAGAATATAAAAAGCATAAGGCAGAAAGTAATTCTCCTTGGTTTAATCTTTCAGTATCAATGCAAAATCATGGTGGATATTGGGAAAGTACATTAGACAAGAATAAAAAGGTTGATGTAGATGATTCAGCCTTTACTGAAACTTCAAGAGGTTCTATTGAGGACTTGGCAACAGGTTTGCATTATGCAGACCTTGCATTGGGCGAACTTATTGACTACTTCAAGACAGTTGATGAACCTACTGTTATTGTTATGTTTGGCGACCATATGTCTAATGCAGGGCAGATTGGCGACACACTTCTTGACCAATCTTCCCTTATTGCTAAAAGTGATTATGACCTTTCAGGTTTTGGAAAGACTACTAATGATACTAATGCCTCTAATATTTATGAGCAAAGACGAGTTCCTTTTATGGCTTGGAGTAATTATGAAAGTGTAAATAAAAACTGTGGAACATTAAGTGTTACTCAGCTTTTACCAACGGTATTATCAGAATACAATTCTATTATGCCTAGCTATTTCTACTATTTGAAGAATACACAATCTATTCTTCCGGCTTGTGCTTCCGGTATATTTGTAAATAAAGACGGGGCTTGCGATTTTGTAGGTAATATGAGTGAGGAACAGAAAAAACAATATGAGGAATATTGGCTTATAGAATATGATTATATATTTGGCAAAGATTATCTAAAGAATATATTTGATTATAGTGACAAGTAATTTGAAAGGAGGGCTTTGTATGCTGTTAAATAAAGTATTTAATAACAGATATACTTTGAAAATATCTAAGTTTTTAAAGTATGTAGATAAATACGGTGTTTATAATGGCTACAGGCTCTCCTTTAATAATTTTGACTACGAAACAATAGCTAGAAAAAATAAAAATAGCAAAGCCTTTGATTTAGTTAATAAAAAAATAAATAGAGGTAAAATAAATAATGAATTTGATTTTGGGTACTGTGTTTTTGGCCCGTTAATATACGAATTTGTAAAGTGGTTAGATAATGAAACTAAAGAGTATGAGCAAATTTTATTTTTAGCAAGAGAGGGCTGGCTGTTAAAGACGGCTTATGATACTTTTAAAGGAAATAATGACAAAAGCAAATATTTTTTAGCATCAAGACGAGCAACTTCTGTGTCAGCCATTTATACAGAAAATGATATAAAAGATATTTTAAATCAATATTATAAAGGCAGTATAAAAAATTTGGTGTATTCAAGATTTGGCATATCTATATCAGAGGATTATTATGTTACAATGCCTCAGGATATGGAAAAGGTTATTGAAAAGCTAGATATTGAAGATATACTGAATAAAGCAAAGACAGAAAGAAATAATTATAAAAAGTATATAGAGAAATTTAGTGAAAGTTGTGCTGTAGTTGATGTAGGCTATAGTGGAACAATACAATATTATTTGGCTAAAATGCTAAATAAAAAAATAGACGGATATTATATTTGCTCTCACTTTAATAATAAGCCTGAAAAAATAGGTTGTAAATGTGAAAGTATTTATGGTGTTTTAAATTTAGTTGATGAAAGGGAAAACATAGTATTTAAAAATCAGCTTTATGTTGAAGCTGTATTGAAAGCTCCCTATGGTCAATTAGTGTCTTTTAATAGTGACGGTTTGCCTGTGTACAATAATGATTTAACATATAATGAAGGCATAGAAAAAATTCATAAAGGTATTTGCAGTTATATTGAGGATATGAAAGGTATAACTGAAAAAACAAGTGCCTTTGCGTTGATGATGTTTCAATGGGGAATTAAAAATACAGAAAACAAAGTGTTGAATAGTTTATCTGTTGAAGACAGTTACTGTTCAGACGGTACTCTTGTGTCAAAAAATGGCAAGTGGAATAAAGAATAAAATTGAATATCAAGATACAACAAAGGCACAGCTAATAAATGCTGTGCCTTTGTTGTTTATATTATAAATATATGTATATGTCTAATTACTGTAACTTGCTCTTAACATATTCCTTAATAGCATCTCTTTCAATAACATCTTTGTGGAGAACTTCTCTAGTACCAATACCCTTGATTGGAGCAGGGATAGCAACACCACTTACCTTTTCAAGTTCGTTAAGGGCATCGAAAGGATTTACATTAGCATACTTTTCGCCGTCAATAGCTCTTAAAACATCCTTAGCAAACTTATATGGACTAGCTGTTGAAACAACAACATTAGGAGTCTTATCGCCAGTCTGTGCAAGGTATGTAAGGTAACCGCTATATGCAACTGCTGTATGAGTATCCATTACATAGTGAGTTTCTTCGAATAAGTCCTTAATAGCCTTGAAAGTTTCTTCAACTGTAGCATATTCGCCTGTGAAGTTAGCTTCAACCTTAAAGCTGTATTTACCGTCTTTAGAAAGAGAATCCATCATAGACTTAGTATCTACAGTAGAGTTACTTAAATGATAGAGTAATCTTTCAAGGTTAGAAGAGATAAGAATATCCATTGATGGAGAAACTGTTACAATGAAATCTCTGTTAATATCGTAAACACCTGTGCTAAAGAAATCGAAAAGAACCTTATTGTCGTTAGAAGCACAAATAAGCTGTTTAACAGGAAGACCCATATTCTTAGCATAGAAACCAGCGAGAATGTTACCAAAGTTACCAGTAGGAACAGTAAAGTTGATTTCATCGCCCATATTGATTTTGCCAGCCTTTACCATCTGTGCATAAGCATAGAAATAGTAAACAATCTGAGGTGCAAGTCTACCAATGTTAATAGAGTTAGCAGATGAGAATACATAACCATTCTTCTTTAACTCTGCCTTTAATTCATTATCAGTAAAAATTCTCTTAACAGCACTCTGAGCGTCATCAAAGTTACCCTTAATAGCTGCAACACAAGTGTTAGCACCTTTCTGAGTAACCATCTGCATTTTCTGAACATCAGAAACACCGTCTTCAGGATAGAAAACAATAATCTTTGTACCTTCTACATCAGCAAAACCTTCAAGGGCAGCCTTACCAGTGTCACCACTTGTAGCAGTAAGAATAACAATCTTTTCTTCAACGCCATTCTTCTTTGCTGCTGTCTTTAAAAGATAAGGAAGAATAGAAAGTGCCATATCCTTGAAAGCAATAGTCTTACCATGGAAAAGTTCAAGGAAGTTGCCATTACCAGCACTTACTAATGGAGCAATAAGCTTAGTATCGAACTTTTCATCGTATGCAGAGTTAATGCAATACTTTAATTCTTCTTCTGTATAATCAGTAAGAATAAGCTTTAATACTTCGTAAGCAAGTTCCTGATAAGACATCTCAGTAATCTTTTCTAAAGGAAAGTCAATTGTAGGGATTGTTTCTGGTACGAAAAGACCACCATCATTTGCAATACCCTGAACAATAGCCTGACTAGCTGTAACATAGTTTTTGTCGCCTCTTGTGCTTTTAAACATAATATCCATATTCACATACCTCTTTAAAAAATATTCTTGTTCAATGTTCTATTTCCAATTTTATAATATTTTTATAGGTTTGTCAATTAATAGTTGTTTTTTGGCTGTATATTTAATAATTTTTCTTGTATAAAATTCTTTTATCATTTATAATGAAGAAAAGGGAAAGTTTTTGGAAATTTGTTATACAAGGAGGAGAATAAGTATATGAAATGTCCTTTCTGTGGAGCTTCTGACACAAAGGTTGTAGATACCCGTACAATGGAAGATAATTCTGTTATTAGACGCAGACGCTTTTGCCCAGAATGTAGCGAAAGATTTACTACATATGAAAGAGTGGATACAATACCTCTTACTGTTGTAAAAAGCGATGAAACAAGAGAATCTTTTGACAGAGGAAAAATATTGAAAGGTATGCTTATGAGCTGTAACAAGCGACCAGTTTCTGTTGAAGAATTGGAAAAGGTGGTTACATCTATTGAAAATTCATTTATTAACTCAACAAGAAAAGAAATAAGCAGTAAAGAAATAGGGGAAATGGTTATGGATAAATTAAAAGATATTGACCAGGTTGCCTATGTAAGATTTGCATCAGTTTACAGACAGTTTAAGGATATTGACAGCTTTAGCGAGGAACTTAAAAAGTTAGTGAAAGAGAATAAAAAATAAGTAATAACAAATAAAAGGGAATATTTTCTGTAAAAAACACATATTTATTGTAAAATATTATACTTTTATTGACAATTTTTTTTCTATTTATTATAATCAAAATTTGGAGGCGATAGAATGAATGTTTATGTATGTGTAGGAAGTTCATGTCATTTAAAAAATTCGAAAGGAATTATTGACAAACTTACTAAATTAATTGAAGAAAACAACATTAAGGCTAATGTTGAATTAAAAGGCTCTTTCTGTATGGGTCAATGTGGAAAAGACGGCGTTTCTGTAAAGATTGACGATGAAGTTTACTCTGTAACAGAAGAAGATGTTGAAATGTTCTTTAAAAAGAAGATTTTACCATTAGCATAGGAGAGTTTTAGCTCAGGTCTGTTTTGGGAGAGATGTCAATGGGTTACATTAAAGTAAGAAAAGCCAACTGCAAAAATTGTTACAAATGCCTTAAAAACTGTATTTCTAAGGCCATAATGTACAAGAATGAAAAAGTTGAAATAATAGAAGATAGATGTATACTCTGTGGAAAGTGTATTACAGCCTGTCCGCAGGGAGCAAAGAAAATAGACAATGATGTTTCTATTATAAAGGAATATATTGAAGACCCTAATATAAAGGTTGCTATTTCCGTTGCTCCCAGTTTTGTTTCAGTTTTTAAAGAAAGTAGAAAAAATCTTGTATGGGCTTTAAAGCAGTTAGGCTTTGACTATGTTGAGGAAACTGCTGTTGGAGCAAAGTATGTTACAAGGGAGTATTTACATCTGTTGGAAAAAGGAGAAATGGAAAATATAATTTCTTCAGCTTGTCCAAGTGTGAATATGTATATTGAAAAGTATTATCCTAAGTTGACAAAGTACATAGCACCAGTTATGTCACCGGCTCTTGTACATGGCAAAATGCTTAAAGAAAAGTATGGCAAAGATACGAAAGTAGTTTTTTTAGGCTCTTGTCTTTCAATGCTTAAAGAGGTTAATGAGTCAGAGTATGTGGATAATATGATTACATTTAACCAACTTACACAATGGTTTATACAAGAGAGGATTACTCCGGCAGAGGGAGAAGAAATGCCTTTTGATGTGCCAAGTTCCTATTCCAGAATATATCCTATTGTAGACGGTATAGTTTATGATATTAGACATATAAGTGGTAAAACTCAAGGCACTGATAAGATTGGTGGCTATGATTTAGTTTCTGCTAGTGGATTACAAAATGTTCAAAGGCTTTTAGATGAAGTTCAAAAGGGGAATATTAAAAAAGCCTTTTTAGAAGTATTTTCTTGTTACGGTGGCTGTGTTCATGGACCTTTTAAGGTAAGCCATGGTTCTACTAGCTATAGAGCTAGAATAGAAGTTAAGGACTATGCTGACAGGGCGAATGATACAGCAGATGAATATGTTGGAGATATTTCTGCAACATTTACTCCTAAGCCCGTAATAGAAGATATGCCTACAGAGGAACAGATAAGAGATATTCTTTCTCAAATAGGTAAAAACTCTAAAGCACAGGAATTAAACTGTGGTTCTTGTGGTTATGCTACTTGTAGAGATAAGGCTATAGCTGTTTATCAAGGAAAAGCCGATTTGTATATTTGTATGCCTTATATGACAGATATTAATCAGGCTTTATCTAGTGTAACACTTGATTTGACACCTAATTATATTATTGCTGTTGACAACAATATGGTAATAAAAGAATTTAACAGAGCTGCACAAAAACTCTTTGGAGTAACAAGATTACAGGCACTTAATAAGCCTTTATCTAACTTTATAAACCCGGTTGATTTCCAGCAGGTTATTGCTAACCAAAGTAATATATACAACAAAAAGGTTAGTTATACAGAATATGGAATTATAACAGAACAAACTATTGTTTATTCAGAAGAAAAAAATATGGCTATTGCCATTATAAATGACATTACAAGAGAAGAAGAAATGAAAAAGGCTGTTCATCGCAGAAAACTTGATTCTGTAGAAATGGCACAAAAAGTTATTGATAAGCAAATGGTAGTTGCTCAGCAGATAGCAAGTCTTTTAGGCGAAACAACTGCTGAAACTAAAGTTACACTAAACAAGTTAAAAGACCTCATTGATTCGGAGGTAGATTAATCTATGGATAAAGTGTATGTAGAGGCTACTTATAAAAGTTTAAATAAGTTAAACGAGGAACTCTGTGGCGATAGAGTTGAAATAGTGAAAAATGACGATAGCTATTTTGTAGTTTTATCTGATGGATTAGGAAGTGGTGTTAAAGCCAATATACTTTCTACATTAACATCAAAGATTATTTCTACTATGATGTTTCAAGGTGCAAGTATTGAAGATACTGTTGAAACAATAGTCCATACATTACCTGTTTGTAGTGTAAGAAAAGTTGCTTATTCCACTTTTATGATTTTGCAGATAGACTATGACGGAAATGCTTATCTTGTGGAATTTGACAGCCCTGGTTGTATTTTTGTAAGAGATGGTCGACTTATGAACATTGAGTATAATTACAGAAGTATAGCCGGAAAAGAGATAAAAGAGGCTCATTTTAAAGTAAAACCTAATGATTTTATGATGCTTTTAAGTGACGGTGTTGTATACGCCGGTATTGGAGAACTTATGAATTTGGGTTGGACTTGGAAAAATGTAAGCGAGTATGTTGTAAACAGTATTACGCCGGATATGACAGCTGCAAGGCTTACCAATATGTTAAGTGAAACTTGTAAGCAGTTATATATGAATAAACCTGGCGATGACACTACAATAGCTACAGTAAAGATAGTTTCCAGAAAAAATGTATGTCTTTATAGTGGACCACCAATGGACAAAAGCTGTGATGAAAGATTGGTTACAGAATTTATGATACCGGAGGGCAAGAAGATTGTGTGTGGAGGTAGCTCTGCCAACATTGTTAGTAGAGTGCTGAAACAGCCACTTATGCCTAGTATTGAATATTCTGACCCAGAAATACCACCTACTGCAACAATAGCAGGTATTGACCTGGTAACAGAAGGTGTAATAACATTAAAAAGAACTGTTGATATTTTGAAAAGTTATGTGGAAAATCCTACGGGCAAAGAGGTTTTGGCAAGTCTTGACCTTAAAAACGGAGCATCTCAAATTGCGAAGATGCTTATTGAGGATTGCACACATTTGTATTTATACATTGGACAAAGTATTAATCCGGCACATCAAAATCCGGATTTACCCTTTGATTTAAGTATTAAAATGATTATCCTAGACGAGTTATATTCACTTATGATAAAGCTAGGAAAGGTAGTTAAGCGATATTATTATTAATTAAGGAGAAAATTATGGAAAATATTACTGACATTAACCAGATTAAGATGGCTGTACTTATTAAAACAGCTCAGTATGCTTTCGAGGGCACTCTTGATGAAAAGCAGGAAAACATACCTTATGAGCTTACAGACCCAATTAAGCCTAATTTCAGATGTTGTGTATACAGAGAAAGAGAAATTATCCGTCAGAGAGTAAGACTTGCTATGGGTCGTATACCTTCAAATCTTCACTATGAAAAGTCAGATAATACTCAGATTGTTCATGTTATGCAGGCTGCTTGCGAGGGCTGTCCTATTGACAGATTTACAGTAACAAGTAACTGCCACAACTGTCTTGCACAGAAGTGTATCAAAGCCTGTAAATTTGGTGCTATTACAAAAACTCCTCAGGGTGCATACATTGACAAGTCTAAGTGTAAGAAGTGTGGTCAATGTCTTAAAGCCTGTCCATACCACGCTATTGTGGATATTGAAAGACCTTGTAAAGTTACTTGCCCAGTAGATGCAGTTCAGATTGACGAAAACGATTTAGCTATGATTGATGAAGCAAAGTGCATTAACTGTGGTCAATGTGTTGTTGCCTGTCCTTTCGGTGCTATTGGCGATGCGTCAATGATGACTAATGTTATCAACTCTATCAGAACAAGTGATAATGTATATGCTATGATTGCACCTGCTATTGAAGGTCAGTTTGGCGATGTAACAGTACCTCAGTTAAAGGAAGCTATTAAGGCTCTTGGCTTTAAGGACTGTCTTGAAGTTGCTCTTGGTGCTGATGTTGTAGCTTGGAGAGAAGCTGAAGAAGTTGTTGCCAACATTAAAGATGGCAAAAAGACAACTACATCTTGTTGTCCAGCTTTTGTAAACCTTATTGAAAAGCATTTCCCACAGTTAAAGGAAAACATTTCAACAACTGTTTCTCCTATGGTTGCTACTGCTAGACTTATTAAGGCAAGCAATCCAGATGCTGAAATCGTATTTATTGGACCATGTATTGCAAAGAAAAATGAAGTTGTTAGCCATTACTTAGGCGAAATTAGTGGTGCTATTACTTTTGAAGAACTTTCAGCAATGTTTACTGTTAAGGAAATCGACCCAGCAACATTTACTGGCGAAAATGAAGAAGCTACTTGCTATGGTAAGGGCTTTGCTAAGAGTGGCGGTGTTACATCAGCTGTTCTCAAGGTTGTTGAAGAAGAAAACATTGACCTTGATATTAAGGCTTGCAAGTGTAGTGGTGCTGCTGAATGTAAGAAAGCATTACAGATGCTCAAGGTAGGCAGACTTCCAGAAGATATTATTGAAGGTATGGCTTGTGAAGGTGGTTGTATCAATGGACCTGGTAAGGTTACAGATGGTATTATGCAGAGCAAGAAGATTTTCGATAAGTATGTAAAAGTACCTAATACAGAAATCATTGCAAACAGCGAAAAGGCTGGTTTTGCAGATATTAACATACATAAGCATTAATATAGAGTTTGCTATATTTTAAATATTGCAAATGTTTAAAGGCTATCACTTTTAGTGGTAGCCTTTTTGTTGGGGTAAAGAGAAAATATTGACAACATATTTTAATATAAAAATATAGAAATGTTTATACAATTATGATATAATTTGAAAGCGTGTGCAAAAATCAGTATTTTTGTGTAGAAAAGAAAAGAATGGAGTTTTATAAATATGAATCCGGCGATTTTTATTGGAACTTGGTGGTCCTTAGTTCCACCGTTGTTGGCGATATGTTTAGCACTTATAACAAAAGAGGTTTACAGTTCACTTATATTGGGAATTGTAGCCGGTGTGTTAATGTATACAGGGTTTAACCCATGGCAGGCTTTCATAGCCTTTTACGACATTATGAAAGACAGTATGAATTTGAATATTTTAATATTTGATATTATGCTTGGTGTTGTAATTGTGCTTATGGTAGAGTCTGGTGGCTCAAGAGCCTATGGAGAGTGGGCTGCTAAGAAAGTGAAAACTAAGAAAAAAGCACTTTTGGCTACAATGGGTTTAGGTATACTTATTTTCGTAGATGATTACTTTAACTGCTTGACAGTAGGTTCTGTAATGCGTCCTGTAACTAGCAGATACAAGGTATCTAAGACTAAACTTGCCTATATTATTGATGCTACAGCAGCACCAATTTGCATTATTGCTCCTATGTCTAGTTGGGCAGCAGCCGTTAATTCATATGTTCCAGAAGATGTGAATATTACAGGCTTTCAGTTGTTTTTAAGAACTATACCTTACAATTTATATGCTTTACTTACCTTAGTTATGGTTTTATACATTATTTTAACAGGCTTTGATTTTGGTAAGATGAAAAAGTTTGAGGATAAGACACAGCAAGCAGATTGTGAATTTGATGAAATAGACAAGATTGAGCAAGAAGAAGGAAGTAAGTCAAAGGGTAAAATAATGGACTTAATTCTTCCAGTAGTTGTTTTGATTGCTTTAACCGTTGGAACAATGATTTATACTGGATTTTTAGGTGGAGCTAAAAATGTGGTTTCAGCTTTTGCAAATTGCGATGCCGAGGTTAGTTTAGTTTTTGCTAGTACAGTTACTTTAATATTTATGTTAATTTTATATATTCCTCGTAGAATTATGACTTTCCAAAAGTTTATGGAAAGTTTGGCAGAGGGCTTTAAATTAATGATTCCGTCTATATTGATTTTAGTATTTGCTTGGTCATTAAAGGGCGTAGGCGATGCCTTACAAATATCAACTTTTGTTGAAAACACTTTAGGTGGTAGTGTAACAAATGGTGCAATTATTCCAATGGTTATGTTTATGATTGCTATATTCCTAGCTTTTTCAACTGGTTCAAGCTGGGGAACATTTGCTATTTTAATACCTATTGTAACCGCTATATTCTCAGGCGGTGGAAATATGGAAATGATGGTTATTTCTATATCAGCCGTATTAGCCGGTGCAGTATGTGGTGACCATGTTTCTCCTATTTCAGATACGACTATTATGTCATCTGCCGGTGCTCAATGTCATCATATTGACCATGTTTCAACCCAAATGCAATATGCTATTGTTGTTGCTGTGGTTTGTGTGTTTGGTTATTTAATTGCCGGTTTTGTGCAGGTATGGTGGATAGTGTTGTTGATAAGTATTGCTGTATTGTTGACAACTCTCACTATTATGAAAAAATATGTTAATAAAAAATATTTGAAGAAATAGAAAAAGGCTTTGCGTTGCAAAGCCTTTTTTGTTTACTTTTGCTATTTTTCAGGAGCATCAGGAATAGTAGGAGCTGTATTGGTAGTAGTAGAAACAGTAGGTTCTTCAATGGTAGCACTTGTTGCCTCTGTAGTGCTTTCAAGACCTGTTAAAGTTATATACACACTTTTACTATTTTCTCCCCAAGAAACATTAGCATCAATTGCCTCTGCCAACATTCTAATAGGAACTAGAGTAGTGCCGTTGGCATTTATAGAACTTGTGTCAAACTTTTTTGCTTCTCCATTTACATAGACAGTATTAGATGGAACTTGATGCTCAATTACGGTATAACCTCGCTTGAAAGTAAGCCACTTTGTAGTGGGACTCCATTCCATAGAAATCCCCATAGCCTCACATATTTTCCTAAGAGGTACATAGGTTCTGCCCATAAAAAGCTGAGGTTTAACCAATTCACTTGAAAAATCAATAGCTTTTCCGTTTAAATAGACAGGAATTGTCCTTGTACTAGCTGAATATACAAAGGGACTAGAAATGCACATTGCACAAGCTAGAAAAATACCTAAAAATTTTTTCATATGAAACACCCCCTAAATTTATTTCCGATTAATTATGATATTATTATAGCATATACAAAAAGTATTTACAATGTAAATAGAATACAAATAAAAAGTCAAAAATTTAGGTAATATTACTTTATGAATAAGGAAACAGATAACAATTATTATTGTTTTGTATCTAAATATTTACAATTATGTGAATATATTGTAAAATTAAAGGAGTTTAAAAAAAGGAGGAGAACTATGAAAAGACTCAAAAAAAGCGTTGCTACTGTTTTAGCCTTCGTTATGGTTTGGTCATTAATGAGTTTACAGAGTTTTGGTGCTACAATTACAAAAAGCACAACTTGGAATTTTACAAAGTGGACAGCTCAGACTCTTACAAATGACTATTCATACGACAATTTAACAGTTACAGCAACAAGTGCAAAAACAGTTAGTATTAATAGTGGTATTAATCTTGGTGGTGGTGGTGCAGTGGACTACAGAAGTATTGCATTTACTGCTACAGGTCCTTGTACAATAAGTGTAAATGCCAAAGGTGGCAGTACAACTAGATACCTTGTATTGGCTAATAGCAACGGTGCTGAATATGGCAGAATTGCTACAGGTTCAAGCTATGGAACTGGTACTTTCAACTACACAGGTGTAGGTGAAAATCTTTACATTTATTCTGCTGGTAGTGGTATAACTCTTTCATCTATGTCATTGACTTACAGCACAAGTGCTCACAAAAAGGGCGATGTAAACAATGACGGAAAAGTTGATAAGGCAGATGCTGCTATTGTTTTAAAGCATATCAGTGGTGTAAGCACAATTACTGATGCTGACCAGCTTGCAGCAGCTAACTATAACAATGACGGTGTTGTAAATGCCTTAGATGCAGTTGCAATACTTAACAATCAGTATGTGCCAGAGGAAACAACTGAAACAACAACTGAGGGTGTTGTTCTTGACACAGTTGCAGGTTATGAACCTAGTGGCGTTACTCCAGACGGGGTGGCAGAGGTTGTATATCAGTCTGACACAGACGATTATTTATTAAAGGATACATCAACAAATTGTTCAGCTACATGGAAGAACAGTTTTGATACAATTTCTTCAGGCAAAGTTACAATTACTGGATATGCTACACCTTCAAAGGCTTCAAGTAAGTGGGCGTTTGCAAGAGTTTTAGGTAATGATTCAGATGGAAATAGTGTTTATTTTGCTCTTGGTACAGATGCTGACAAGAATATTTCTCTTTGTTTAAGTGACGGTACATATGTTTCAACTGATTTAGCTATTACAGCAAATCAGAAGTATACTTATGAATTTGTAGTTGATTTAGATATGGGTGCAGTACAGCTTACTGTAAATGGAAAGACAGTTACAGGCTCAATTACAGCAAAGTCTATTAATGCTATTTACAATGTAACAGCTGTAAGTGATAATGCTAGAAATCTTACAGTTTCTAAGCCTGTTGTAAAATTAGGCAGTGATGTAGTAATAACAACTACAACTGAAACTACTACAGAAACAACAACTACTACAACAACTGAAACTACTACTGTAAATACAGCTGACGGTGTAGAAGTTAAGGACTACAGTAGTCTTGCAACAGCTCTTAATACTGCCAATGCTAAAATTTATGTTATGAATGACATTGATTGTGAAGACCAGATTAAGTTATCAAAGGGCGAACAGTCTATTATAGGTGTTCCTGATGAAAATGGTGTTTTACCAGTTCTTAATTTTGAAAATATGGTAGGTAAGGGTACAGATATTATAAATGCTTCTTCATCTGACGGTGATGTAGGTTTGAGAATTACAAGTAAGGATAATGTTGTCAGAAATCTTGTAATTGAATATGCCCATGACAATGGTATTCAGATAAAGGGTTCAGAAGTAACAGGAAATGAAGTTAAAAACTGTATTTTAAGATACAACAACGATAGTGGTATGCAGATTACAGGTGGTGCATACAATAATGCCGTTGAAAATATTTACAGCTACAGAAACTGTGATGTATACACTTTAGGTAGTAATGCTGACGGTTTTGCTGTTAAGTTAAGTGCTGGTCCAGAGGAAGTTACATCAGCTTCTGAATTCCAGAATTCAAAGAATACTTTTGTAAACTGCTATTCTTGGGAAAATAGTGATGACGGTTGGGACAGTTTTGACTATCCATCAAGCAAACAGAACTTTAATCCTAACAGATGGACATACAAAAATGTGTATGAAAATTGTATTTGCTGGGGTAATGGTTCAGCACCTTTACAATTAGGTTATACAGACTATGTAAATGGTAAAACTCTTGATGAAAATCTTCCTGTAATAAGAAGAATTAAGGCTCTTGTATCTTCTGATGTTTACAATAGTTTCGTTAATGATTACAATAATGGAAACTTAGGTTCAAGAACAATGAGTTCAAGCACTTATTTATCAACTTTAGACAGCAAGTTAAGTGTTTCTATTCCTAGTTCAAAGGGTACTTTAAGCATTACAAATTACTGTAGTAGCTCAAACTGGGGTGGAAATCCTAACGGCTTTAAGTTAGGTAGTGCCTATACTCAGTCAATTTCTGAAAGAACTTTAGTAAATTGTATTTCTTTTGACCACACATCTGCAGGTTTTGATAAGAACAATGCAAAGTGTAATGTAGAACTTAAAAATTGCTTGTCTTTTGACAATGGTTACAACTATCATTTAAGTGGTACAACAGCTAAAGCTTTCAGTAATGTACTTGGTTGGAATTATAGTAAGTCAGATGATTTGCCAACTGCCGGAAGTGGTGTGGCTGTAAAGGTTTCAAAGCCATCTAATTACAGCACTATTGAAACAAATGTAAGAAATGCTTCTGATGAGCTTGTAAGCTGGGCAAAGAATAACACAGTTAATCCATCAGGAATTTTTAGTCAGATATTTTAATAGATGATTATGTAGGGAACGCTTTCGGGCGTTCCTTTTTTTACTCAAAAATATCGTTCATAGCCTTACGAAGTTTTGACAATGCTTTTTTCTCTATTCGAGATACATAACTTCGGCTAATACCAATAGATGAGGCTATTTCTCTTTGAGTTTTTTCCTGTGTGTTATTAAGACCATATCTTAGATTTATTATAAATTTTTCTCTGCTCGTAAGGACTTTATCTATAAGAGATTGAAGGACCTTTTGCTCTGCGTTACTGGAAAGAGTTTCTTCAACAGATGGTGTTGGGTCAGCAAGTTTTTCTTCAAGTGTTACTTCGTTTCCCTCTTTGTCTATGCCTACGGCACTTTGCAAGCTAATATTGTTTTGGAGCTTTTTTGCCGAACGCAAATACATCAGAATTTCATTGTCTATACATCTGGCTGTATAGGTAGCAAGTCGACTGCCTTTAGTATTTTTATAAGTTGAAATACCTTTTATAAGTCCTACAGTACCTATAGATATTAGCTCGTCACTATCTTTTTGATAATTAGTATATTTTTTTGCAACATGGGCAACAAGCCTTAGATTATGCTCAATAAGAATGTTTCTAGCATTGGTATCGCCTTTTAGCATAAGGTCAATGTATTTTTCTTCTTCCTCAGGAGAAAGAGGTTCAGGAAAGGCTGTTGAAGTATAAGCTACCATAGAATTAAATTGCAAAAAATTCAGGAGCATAAAGCACCTCCTGTACTTACAATTAAGTATATGCTTATAGTTTGCAAATTTTGATATTAAAATAAAAAAATTCCCTCTTTACTGTTTATTTAGTAAAAAGGGAATTTATTAAAATGATGTTATTGAGTTCCAAACATCTTCGTTTTTCTTAACAGAAGTGTTACCAGACCATTGTGTTATTTGAGCCTGATATATTTGTTGTTTTTTGCTTTCTGTATACTGATTTTCTAGTTCTTTTATTTTATCGGTATTATCTGTTGGAGTAATATCATTTACTTTAAAGATATAGTAGCCGTCAGTAGCAGAAATAAAAGTCACATTACCTTTAGCTGTTTTATAAATAGATTGAAGAACATCTTCGCCATAGAGATTTATATCCAATGTTTTAGAATTTGTATTTAAATCTGGAGAAATTTCTTTAGCTACAGATGAAAAATCAGAACCATTTTTAATTTTATTATAGGCATCTTGTGCCTTTGTATAGTTTTGGTTGCTGCCTTCAACATCTCCCTGTACAAAAAGCTCCTGTACAGTATAGGTGTTAAATTCTCCGGCGTTTTTCTTTTTATATTCTTCGATATATTTATTCATTTCATCTGAATTTACAACATAATTGGAAGTAACATAGTCGTAAACCTTGCTCTGTAAAGCACTTTCTTCTAATATAGAATGAATTTTATCATAGTCTAATGATAATTCAGTTAATTCTTCTGATGAAAATTCACTCATAAGACTTTTAGTTTGATTGTCTATATCAGATATATCTTTTTCATCAAGTTTAATTCCTAAAGAGTCAGTTTGCTTTACCGCACTTTTTACCATAGTAATAGAGTCAAGGGCATTTTGCTTTGCTACTTCTATGGCACTTACTCCGTCAAAATCAGCTTCCCATATATCTGAACCACCTTGTTCTTCAAAATTTTTCTTCTGTTCTATCAGATAAACCATAAATTCGCCACGACTTATTTTTGTGTTACCAATTTCGGCAACATAGTCGCCACCTTTACCTAAACAGCCAGATAGAGAAATTAAAGCAATAATGGTTACAAGTATTGCAGAAATAAATCTTTTCATAATCTTTCACCTTGAAATAATTTTGTACTGTTATTAAATTTCAATATGAGATTATTATACAAAAAATAAGGCAGGTTATCAATAATGTTGGTGTGATGTAATGAAAGTGTAACATTAGAAAAGGGGTGAAATTAAAAAAATATTAAATCTTTACATTTAACTAAGTAAAAATACAGCAAAATTTATATTAATAAATTGACAATGTGAAAAAAATGTATAATATATAGTACAGGTTTATATTTTGTGATATAATGTTTGAATAAATTATATAAAGTGTAAGGTGTTTTTATATAGAAATATATAGTGATTTTCTACATATTAGTAGTAAATTATTAATATATATATTTCTTACCTAAGGATGTAAATTATAATAATGTACTGATAGAGTATATTATTAAAGTCTAAGAGGAAGGGGAAGATTATTGATTTGGATTAGTCTATTTTTGAATAGTATTAGCTGTTAAGGAGTTTTGATTTGAAATAGATTATTTTTATAATTAAATAATTAAAAATATATCAACGTGGTTTTAAGGTAAGGGATAGGAAACATGTAGATGAGACAAATAGGAGGGGTTTTATGAAGTTAAAAAGAATATTATCAGGTACGTTGGCTTTTATATTAGGATTATCTGTAATAAACTTTTCTGCTTTTGCAGAAGATAGATTACCAGCATTTCCGGGAGCAGAAGGTGGTGGCATGTATGCCTCAGGAGCAAGAGGCGGAAATTCTATTGTAGTTTACCACGTTACTAATTTGAATGACAGTGGAGAAGGCTCTTTTAGAGATGCAGTTTCTGAAGGAAATAGAATAATTGTATTTGATGTTGCAGGTACAGTAATGTTAAAGACACCAGTTAAAATTCAAAAAAGTAATATTACAGTTTTAGGACAAACTGCACCGGGTGAAGGCATTTGTATAGGTGGAGATTCAGTTATGTTGTCCAATGCTGACAACATCATAATGCGTTATTTACGATTTAGAATGGGTGATGACCACAATACACAGGAAGATTCGTTAGGTATAAGACGTGGACAAAATATTATAATTGACCATTGTTCAATAAGTTGGTGTCAAGATGAATGTTTAAGTGCTTATCAAAATAAGAATTTTACTGCACAATGGTGTATAATAAGTGAAAGCTTAAAAGAGTCTTATCATGAAAAAGGAAGCCATGGATATGGTGGTATTTGGGGTGGTATAAATGCAAGTTTTCATCACAACCTTATTGCCACACATGATAGTAGAGTACCTAGAATAGGAACAAGTCAAACTGTACATACATATGAAGATTCTTTGGATACAGACAACTTAATAGATGTAAGAAATAATGTAATATATAATTGGGGATTAAATAGTTCTTACGGTGGAGAAAATGGTACAAGAGTTAATTTAATAAACAATTATTATAAACCAACTGAAATGGCAAAAAGAATAGGATTTTTTGAAATTTATAGAGGAACAAAAGGAATAGGTGGAGGAACAACTCTTTATGTCGATGGCAATATTATGGAGAATAATGCTGCATTGACAGCTGATAACTGGCAAGGTGTTACTAAGGAAATAGATAGCACCAAGTGGAACAAATGTGAAAATATTACTGATGGAGTAGTTGTAGATGGTGTTCTAAAATCTAATAATGAGTATATAGAAGATTATCCTATAAGCACTGACACAGCACAGGAGGCTTATAACAGGGTTTTACAAGAGGCAGGAGCAAGCTATAACAGAGATAATACTGACAAAAGAGTTGTAGATGATGTAAAAAATGGTACTCTACCTACAGGTAATAAAAGTGGAGTAGGTTTTGTTGATTCACCAAATGATGTGGGTGGATATGATTCTCTTTATGGTAATAGTCAATTAGATTCTGACAATGATGGTATTCCAGATGATTGGGAAAATGAACATGGTTTAAATCCTAATGATAGTAGTGATGCTATTCAGTTGAAAAATGGTTATACAAATATTGAAGTATATGCCAATAGTTTAGTTGAAAATAAAATTAATTTATCTACAAAGGATATAAAGGAAAAAATAAAATATGTAGATACGTTAAATTCAAGAGAGTATACAACTGGTAGTTGGAAAGCTCTTATGGCTGCTGTTAATGAAGCAAAAACTGTACTTGGAAATAATAAAAGTACACAAAGTGATGTAGATAACAGTCTTAGTAGTATAAATACAGCTATTAGTGGATTAATAAAGGGTGGAAGTGAAGAACCAAAAAGTTATACAGGGGATATAGACCTTGATGGAGAGGTAACTGCTTCTGATTCGGCTTTGCTTTTTCAGTATGTATTAAATAAATCATATATTCCTATAGAAAGTGTTGATTTAAAATATGCTGATATAGACCATAATAATGTAATAGATTCTATTGATGTAGCACACATATTACAAAAATCTCTTGACAGTAGTTATAATATAGAAAATATTACAAATCCAATAACAACTGAGGTAACTACAGAAACCAGCACAGAAAATATTGAAACCGTTACAGAAGAATCTACTTCACAGGCTCTTGAAAAAATAGGCTCATTAAATATAGGAGATTTATCAGGAGATAAATTAACAGAGGAATATTCCAAAGACGGATTTATATTAAGAGGAGCTATGGATAATATTATTAATATAGGAAACTCTCCTAAAGTTATATATAATGGCTCTATCTATAGTAAAAATATATTATTTGTAAACAACCATTTTTATAATATAAACTTTAAGTGTGATGACAAGTGCACATTAGGCTTATTAATTGGTAATGTAAATAATAATGATAATTACATTAGAGTGATTGATAATAACACTAATGAGCTTGTTAAAACAGAACGAAACGAAATCAAAAATGGATATGTTTATGTTGAATTGCCTTACGGTGGAGATTTTAGAATTGCAACTAATCAGTATGATACTATATGTTATAGAATGGATTTGTATAAAAATATAAATTAGTTAAATTTATAAAAAAGAGAAAAATAACTAAAACCACTAAAACCACAACATAAATTACTATAAAGGCTGAAAATATAGGAAAAACAATTAATAGTCCTAGAACTGTGGAATTAGAAAATGAAATTAAAAAACGCATTGGAACAAAATCCAATGCGTTTTTGAGTATTTATAACTTTTTAGGCTTCTTCTGCTACTACCTTGCTTTTGCGTTCTCTAAAGATAAGACCAAAAACAAATCTTACAATAGGACCAGCAAAGAATATCTGCCATAAGAGGGCAGGGGCAAAGTTGAAGAACCATTTCTGTAACCAGTTTGTGAAAAGTGCTTGTGTACCACTGTGCATTAATGTAGCAATAAAGCTCATTACTGGACACATACAGCAAACAGTCATTGCTGAAATGGCTAAAATAATTACCATTGGCTTATCAGTAGCTGGGTTTACAAATCTAAAGGCTAATATTTTAGCAAGTTTTCCTAAAGCAACAAACTCTAATACAAAAGCAATAGCTGCCATAATTGGAAGTTCCTCAAGGGCTAAAAGGAATACTGCAGGAGTAAGACCTCCCATATCCATAGAAATGTTATAGCAAATCATAAAATAAACCATTACTATAACCATAAGTACTCCGAAAACGACACTTTGACCTAAATTTTTTGGCATTGTTTTTTTCTCCTTCTTAAATAAAATAATATATTATTAAAAAGAATTCTGTGTTGTTCATAACCACAGCAATGCTGTGTACCGTTTCCAATAAAACCATAGCTCTTTTTACCGAGCGATTATTATAGCACAAACCTAAAATATTGTCAATTACAATTTTCTAATAAAACTGCATTAATATCCACAAAGTGTTTATCAAAGTCTGGAACTTTATTTGTTGTCATCATATTAAAAGCAGTAAGTATAGCCGTTTTACCCTGTTCAGCTGGATTTTGAGATATTGTAGCAGTTACAATGCCGTCTTTTATAAGGCTTTCTATTACAGGGTTTCTGCCAGTAGATACAATAGTAATTTTACCAACCTTATTAGCTTCTTTAATGGCTTTACAAATACCTGAAATACCACCAGAAGAAATGAAAAGGGCGTTAATATCAGGGTAATCTTCTAACAACTTTTTTGTTGTAATATAGCCGTCTTCATCATTATCTGAATTTTTAACTGTTGTAACAATATCTATATCAGGTCTGTATTGGTTTATATAATCTCTAAAGCCATCAAGTCTTTCTTTATGACATAAAACATTGTCAGAACCATATAATAGGGCTACTTTTGAATTTTCTTTAACAATAAGCCCCATAAGATTAGCGGCTAAACGACCTACCTTAATGTAATCCACACCGATATGACATAATCTTTTACTATTTTCTACATCAAAGTTTAATGTAATAATTTTTTTACCCTTATCAGTTAATTCGTTTATTTTATTTATAATGTCAGGGTGATTAATTGGGGTAATAATGATAACTTCGGCTTTTTCACTAAGCTGGTCAAGAAGATTAATTTGACACTCTATATCATAGCCTTTCATAGTTTCTAATATTACATTGTAATTAAAGCTAGAGATTTTCTCTGCTGATGATTTAATGCTGTCAATAAGGCTGTTATAATAAATATTGTCATCGCTAGTCAATATTACACCAATAGTAGACTTAGTACGATTGATTTCGTAACCTATTTCTTTTGCAGCATTGAAAATTTTTTCCATAGTTTCTGGTTTTACATTTGTACTGCCTTTAAGTACCCTCATAACAGTAGACTGGGAAAGACCAGTTTTTAATACAATTTCTTTAATACTACTCAAAAATACCACCTCGTTGCATTTGTTACATATTTGCTAGAATACATATTAACATACTATGTTAAAAATTTCTACAGTTTTATTAATAAAAATGTAGAAATATTAAAAACTTCGGTATTTTGTATAGTATTGAATGAAAATTTTTTTGAAAATTACAGCAAGTATTTTTGACATACAAATACAAATGTGATAATATTACTTTGTTTGAACGGAGGTTGAAATATGAATAAAACTAGAAAAATGACTATGATGGCTATGCTTTGTGCCATAGCTCTTGTGGCTGTTGCAGTATGTAGAATACCAATTATTCCGGCTGTAGACTTTATAACCTATGACCCAAAGGACATTGTTCTTACAATAGGTGGTTATCTTTTTGGACCAGTTTCTGCTTTAGTTATGTGTTTAGCAGTATCTTTTGTAGAAATGTTTACTTTAAGTACAACAGGTTACATAGGTTTTATAATGAACTTTTTATCTAGTGCAGCTTTTGCTTGTACAGCTACATATTTTTATAAAAGAAAGCACAGCATAAGACACGCTATATTTGGACTTGTTTTAGGTACTGTTTTTATGACAGCAATTATGCTTTTATGGAACTATATTATTACACCAATATATATGGGTGTACCTAGAGAACAGGTAGTTCCACTCCTTATACCAGCAATATTGCCGGTTAATTTATTAAAAGGTGGTATAAATACTGCCCTTACTTTATTACTTTACAAGCCTATTGTAACTGCTCTTAGAAAGGCTAATCTTATTCCTCAGTCTGAGAATCATAGTAAAGGTGGTTTCAATGCTTGGGGTATGGCTATAGGTGTATTTATACTCCTTAGTTGTATTGTAGCCATTATATTATTTAACAAATAAGAAAATTTGCAATAAAAAAAGCAATCGTTTTGTCGATTGCTTTTTTTGTTAGATAATTGATGAAACTAATGATACAATTTTTTTAGCAGCTGTATTACTCCATTGGTAACCAATTTCCAAAGTAGCAGCATACTTGTCGGCAAGTGTAACTGCGTAAGATTCCTTATACTTTGGAATACCTCTATAGAGTGGCCACATATGCTTTAAAATAGCATCTTCTTCTCTTGAAGAAAGTTCTGTAATCTTACTTGCGTTTTTAAGAGCCAGTCTTGGATGGAGAAATGCGTGCATCTGTGGAGTTTTTTTATTCCTCCAATCATACCAGAAAAGGTCGTGTAAAAGACCAGCTCTGGCAGCGGCACGACAATCACAACCAATGACCTTAGCTATACGATAGCTATAGTATGACACATTAAGACTGTGCTGTAATCTTGAAGTATGAAAATGCTGAGTAAAGCGGTCAAGTTTTTGAACTGTATCGTTATCAAACAAATCTTCTATATAGGTACGGAACTCAACTGCATATTTATTGTTATCATCATTTAGGTCAACTCTTGAACCGATAACCTTATTCATTAAAAATCTCCTTAAACACTTTACTACTACACTACGCTTACGAATACATTATAGCACAGCATTATTTTATTTACAATGGAAAAATATGTATTAATTATGAAAAATAAATGATAAAATACAACAAATAATCACTAAAAATTTGTAAATATTTTAAAATGGTTGTGCTAAAAAATTTCCTCTGGGTCTTTATCCATATCAGGTACATATTTTCTGAAAAGTTTCATAAACATAAGGCTTGATACAAATATATACAATCCCATACAAAAAAGAACTACAAAAAATATTGGAAAAGTGTAGCTTATGGAAAGCACACCTAATGACCTTGTAATCAATGTAAAACCAGCACCTAAAAGTATAAGGCAGGAAATAGTTGTTAAAAGGTGTTTATTTGCCATTAAAAAGGCTGTTTTAAGGAGCTTAAAGAACTTAAAATTAAATCTTGAAAGTAATGGAAAAGTGTAAATCACAGTTATTGTAAGCTCGTATAAAAGTACAAACTGAACTGGGAAAAATATTGAGCTTTTCTCTAAAAATTCAATGTTAATATATATTACAGCACCTATTATACCAAATATAATTGTTGAAAGTGTTGATTGTATAAAATTGGATTTAAAACTCTTTAAAAAATCTTTCCAAATGTAACCTTCTCTTGATGAAAGCTGACGAGTAGCAACATAGTAAGCTGCTGTTGTAGATGCTCCTATAGTAATTACAGGAAGTGAGAAAATAGCCCAAAGCACCATTAATATTATGAAATCTCCAACATATGAGCAAAATCTATAAAATTTGGAGTCAATGTTAAACCAACCACCCATAAAATACCTCCTTAAAGTAGTTAAAATGCAATAATTAAGCATATGATAACATTAAAAACAGGGGTTGTCAACGAGGGTAATAATATGGGAGATTATAAAAAATAGAACGGTATTAAATTTGCTGAATAAAATATATATATAATTTTTTGAGGTGGTATTTTGGCTCAGGGAACTTTAGCTGTTCAGCTGACTATAGGCGGAGCAGAGCCTATAACAAGTGGTAAAGTTGTTATATCTGATGATACAGGTCAGGAGTTATATACATTATATACTAATGAGTCAGGCAAAACTATTCCTGTTACTTTGGAAGCACCTCCGGCAGAGTATTCTCTTGGAGTTGGAGAACCTCAGCCTTATTCTTCATATAATATCAGAATAACAGCTGACGGGTTTAAAGATGTGGTTATAAATGGAGTTCAGGTTTTTGCTGGCACAGAGGCACTACAAAATGTAGCTATGACAGCTGGTCAAGGCGAAATTGTGATAAATATTCCTCCACCGGTACTTTGGGGAGATTATCCGGAAAAAGAACCAGAGGAGGAAGTTAAAGAAATACCTCCGGAAACTGGTTTTGTTGTTTTAGACAGGGTTGTAATTCCTGAATATGTTGTTGTAAAAGACGGGCCTCCTAGTGGTGGTGGTGATGTTTACTATGTGCCATACAAGGACTATATTAAAAATGTGGCGTCAAGTGAAATTTATTCTACTTGGGACGAGGCAGCTATTAGGGCAAATGTCCTTGCTATACAGTCTTTTGTTTTAAACAGGGTTTTTACAGAATGGTACAGAAACAAGGGCTATAACTTTACTATTACAAATTCTACAAGATATGACCAGGCATTTAACTATGGCAGAACTATATATGAGGATATAAGCATAATTGTAGATGAAATGTTTACCAACTATATTAAAAGAGAGGGAGAAATACAACCTCTTTTTGCACAATACTGTGACGGAAGAAATGTAGTTTGTCCTAACTGGTTAAGTCAATGGGGTAGTGCTGCCTTGGCTGAACAGGGCTATTCGGCTATGGATATACTGAGATATTACTATGGAGATGATATTTACTTGGAACAGGCTGAAAGTGTAAGTGGTGTTCCTGTAAGTTTTCCTGGGGAAAATCTTACTATTGGTTCAAGGGGAAATGATGTAAGGACTATACAATCACAGCTTAATACAATATCCAGAACTTATTCGGCTATTCCTAGACTTGCTGTAGATGGCGTATATGGGGAGGCTACTGTGGAAAGCGTAAAGGCTTTTCAGAATATTTTTAATATGCCACAGACAGGAATTGTTGACCTAGCAACATGGTATCAGATTTCCCAAATTTATGTGGCTTTGGAGAGGTTGGCAGAATAAAATTTGTATATATTTAATATTGTTTTTTGAGTGTTAGATATAGTATAATAATTATGAAATAAATGGAGATTATTTTGTTAAGATTGGGAATACTTCTTATATAAATATATATGGAGGATTCATATGGAAAACAATCAAAAAAACAGAATGGAGGAGGATACTATGGCAACAGCAACAAAACCTTTAAATCACGCATTTGTTTTAAAGAGTGATAAGGCAGAGGCTTTTTTAAATCAGGATAATAGTAATTTTAAGAAAGTTATGGAAAAATTTGAAAAATTTACAAATAAGAAATGTCATAGTAAATCTGAAAAGTAACAAATGTGTGGATATAAATATGGTGAGGAAATAGATTATTCTATTTCCTTGCTTAATGTTACAGACAGTATAAAACTGAAAGAGTTTGATTGTGATAATTTTAAACTAAATTATTATATACATAATGAAATAATTGTAAATGGATAAGTTAAAAATGAAGATGGATTGATTTTTAAATTTGTTGATGACAAAAAAGATAAAATTATTGCTGTTGTATCTTTAGCTGCGTCAGCTATTATTCATACTGAAACAAATTATATGGAACTTTTGCCATCGGCTAAAATAGATGTTTTTGCTATTGATAAGAGTTACCAAAAATTGCATTATGACAATGAGTCTGAAACGGCTATAGATAGGGAGAACCATTACTATTTTAGTGATTGTATATTGGCTGAAGTTATAAGACATTGTGTTGAAATTTCTGAGAAAAGTATTTTAGTGAATTTTATACTTTTATATGCAAATAGAGAAAAAATTTGATTTTACGAAAGAAATGGTTTTTTAGAGTTTGAAGAATATATGGAAAAAGAGAATAAAGCAGAGATTAATGCAAATTTACCTATGTATATGAAATTATGTTAGATTAAATGGCTACTTTTTTTGAAGTGGCTATTTTTTTATATAGTTTTGACAAAAGAGAATAATTGATGTAGAATGGGGAAAGATTATGATAAACGGAGGTAAGAATATGAGTGATTGCAGTTCATGTCCATCACATGGCAAGTGTGGAAACGACAGTGGCACTTGTGGTGTAAAGAACAATCCACTTAACAAAGTTAAGCATGTTATTGGTGTTATGAGTGGTAAAGGTGGTGTAGGTAAGTCTACAGTTTCTGCCATGTTAGCAAAGGAATTAAAGAAAAAAGGCTACAGCGTTGGTCTTTTAGATGCTGATGTTACAGGTCCTAGTGCTGGTCGTCTTATGGGTCTTGCTGGAGAAAGAGCTTATGCTCAGAACAATATGATTATTCCAGTTGAAAACAAAGACGGAATTAAGGTTATAAGTCTTAATTTTATGATAGAAGATGAAAATCAGCCTGTTGTATGGAGAGGTGCTATGCTTTCTAGCTGTGTTACACAGTTCTGGAACGAAACTCTTTGGGGCGATATTGACTTTCTTATTGTAGATATGCCTCCAGGAACTGGCGATGTTTCACTTACTGTAATGCAGAGTATTCCTTTAACAGGTGTTGTAATGGTAAGTATCCCTCAGGATATGGTATCTATGATTGTAAACAAGTCAATAAATATGACTAAGATGCTTAAAGTTCCTGTATTAGGTGTTGTCGAAAATATGAGTTATATTCTCTGTCCTCATTGTGGAGAAAAGATTTCTCTCCACGAAAAGAGTTCTGTTGATGATTTCCTTCATATTAACAACATTGAATTACTTGGAGAACTTCCTACAGATATTTCAGTAGCAAATATGGCTAACAACGGTGATGACCAGATTAAGGAAGAAATTGCAAAAGAATTTACTTCAATAACTGATAAAGTTTTAGCTAAAATAAAATAAAAAGTATTAAATAACCTTTCTGAACATAAGTTGTATTGTACTATAGTTTCGGGGAGGTTATTTTTTATGGAAATAAAGACAACCGCTGTTTCAGCTAACAGATTGACAGCTAGAGAAAATGTGCAGTTTTTACAAGAAGGAGATATTATTGTACCTGATAACAAGCCGGATATTGAAAAAATATTGAGAACTTCCGGAAATGTTGTAATAGACAGTACAAATATTGCTGATGGTAGATTAAATTACAGAGGTCATATTGCTTTAGATTGCCTCTATTTATCAAAGGGCGAAAATAAAAAATTACATACAATGTCTAAGGATATTGAAATTAATGATTTTATAGCTATAAGTGGCATTGAGGAAAATATGTCGCCTAAATTAAAGTGTACTATTGAAAATATTGATACAGGAATTTTAAATGAAAGAAAGATTAATTACAAAATATCAGGAAATGCCTTTGCTGATGTAAATGAAGTTGTAGAAATTAATGCTGTTTCAAGTATTGATGATTTATCTGAAAATCAGCAGAAATTGACTACAATAAAGACTACGAAGAATGTTTGTTCAAAAACTGAAAAAATAAACATAAAGGAAGAAGTTGCAATACCTCCGACTAAATTGCCTATTGATGAAATAATAAGCATTGAACCAACTTTACTAAATACTGAGGCTGTTCCGTCACAGGATAGTGTGAAAATTTCAGGAGATATTACAGCATCAATGCTATACACAAGTAATGAAAGTTCTGTGCCAGAGGTTTTTGACATTGACATTCCTTTTGACGGTATGATTGAAACAGAAGATGTAGAGCCTAATATGGAAATAAATACAGATTTGACAATAACTGATTTTTACTATGATGTTTCAGAAGATGAAAATGGGGAAAACAGAATTGTTAATTTGGAATTTGTTATAAATGCTTGTATTGAGGCTTATGCAACACAGGAAAATGAGATTTTAGAAGACGCCTATTCTGTAAATAACAATATCACAATGGAAAATGAAACTTTATGCTATGACAGAGAGGTGTGCAGAAATAAAAGTCAATGCCCTGTAAAGGATATTGTGTCAATAGACAATGACTGTCCAGCTATGCTACAGATTATAAAAGCTGTAGGCACTCCATATATTGATGTTATTAGTATTTTTGACAACAAAGTTGTTATTGACGGTGTAATTAATGTGAGCATATTATATGTTACAGGCGATGATACAATGCCGGTTTACTGTGCTAATGGTGCTGTTCCTTTTTCTCAGACTGTAGAGGCAAGAGGTGCAGAGGAGGGTATGAAAGCTGATGTGGATTGTGTATTATCCCACATTGGTTTTAATATGATTTCTGACAGGGAAGTTGAAGTAAGGTGTGCTTTAAACACAAATACCATAGTTACAGAAAAGATTTGCGCTGTATTGGCTACAGATGTAAATATTGAACCTATGGATAGGGCTGTTATAGATGGTATTGCAGCTTTTATAATTTACACAGTTCAAAAGGGAGATACTCTTTGGAAGTTGGCAAAGAGATTTAATACTACAGTAGAGGATATTTTGGCTGTAAATGACATTGAAAATCCTGATTTAATTTATCCGGGACAAAGACTTATTATTGTAAAACACATTGATTGACAAAGAATATATGATGTTGTAAAATTATTGGGTATGCAAAGGAGAAGTTTATGAAGGTAAATTATCAGCTTGTTTTAGATAAAAAAATAGAAGAATTAAAAGGCACAATTCCAACACTTTTGCTTCATAGCTGTTGTGGCCCTTGTAGCACATATGTGTTGGAATATTTGTCTAAATATTTTAAAATAACAGTAGTTTACTACAACCCTAATATTTTCCCTCAGGAAGAATATGAACACAGATTGAGAGAACAGAAAAAAGTTGTAGAAAATATGCCTTTTGAAAATCCTGTAGACTTGATTTTTGAAGATTATCAACACAATGATTTCATTAAAAATATAAAAGGATTGGAAAATGAACCGGAGGGTGGAGCAAGATGTACTGAATGTTTCAGATTTCGTCTTGAAAAAACTGCTGAATTGGCAAAAGAGAGAAAGTATGACTATTTTACAACTACACTTTCTGTATCGCCACATAAAAATTCTCAGCTTTTAAACGAGCTTGGAAAAGAAATTGGCGAAAAGTACGGCGTAGAGTACCTTTTTGGAGATTTTAAAAAGCGTGAGGGCTACAAGCGTTCTATTATACTTTCAAAAGAGTATGATTTATACCGACAGGAATACTGTGGTTGCGAATTTTCACTTAGAAAGGAAGATTAACAATGGGATTAAGAGTAGGTTTAGGTTACGATGTTCACAAATTAGCAGAAAACAGAAAACTCATTATGGGTGGCGTTGAGATACCTTATGAATTAGGTCTTTTAGGTCATTCTGATGCTGATGTTCTTGTTCATGCTATTATGGACGCTTTAGTTGGTGCTGTAAAGTTAGGAGATATAGGTAAATTATTTCCAGATACAGACCCACAATACAAGGATATAAGTAGTCTTAAACTTTTAGGCTTTGTAAAAGATAAGGTTTATGAAATGGGCTATAGTATAGTAAATATTGATTCTATTATTGTGGCACAAGCTCCCAAAATGCGTCCTTATGTAGACCAAATGGAAAAGAATATTGCTGATGTATTAGGTATTAGTGTAGATGATATAAATGTAAAAGCCACTACAGAAGAAGAACTTGGTTTTACAGGTAGAAAAGAGGGTATTTCTTCAAAGGCTGTTTGTCTTTTGAGCAAGTAAAATCTTACAATAAATTAATGTAATTTTGGTTGACAATATCCTATTTTATGTTAAAATGATTGTATATGTAAAGGCTGAGAAGAAAAAAGTAGTATTTACGGAACGCACAGAGAGGTCGGCAATTTGGTGTGAGCAGACTGCGGGAAAGAAATACGAAGTGCGTTTCGGAGCTGGTTAAGTGAAACAAAGTAGCTTAACACGTTGACCGCGTTACGGTTTTTGAGTGAGGGTATATCCCTAACTAGAGTGGAACCACGAAACTTCGTCTCTAATGCAGGCGGAGTTTTATTTTTTTGAAAGGAGAAATATTTGTGATTGGCAGATTATTTTTAATTTTGGTCATTCTCTTTGTTATTTATGTGGCACTTACAACAGGGGAAGATGTTAAAAATATTAAGAGGAAAGATGCAGCTATAAGAAGCTCTATAGAGGTTATTCTTTATTCGTCTTTCTGGGCTATGGTATTTCACAGAATTGCCCACAGGTTATACAACCACCGTCTTTTCTTTCTTGCCAGAATTATTTCACAGTTTTCAAGACTTTTAACTGGTATAGAAATTCATCCCGGTGCAAAAATAGGAAAAGATGTTTTTATTGACCATGGTATGGGAGTTGTAATTGGGGAAACTGCTGAAGTAGGCAACAATGTTACAATATATCAAGGGGTAACTCTTGGTGGTACTGGCAAAGATGTAGGTAAAAGACACCCTACTATTGGTAACAATGTTATGATTGGTTCTGGGGCAAAGGTTCTTGGTCCAATTAATGTAGGGGATAATTCTAAGATTGGTGCAGGGTCTGTTGTTGTAAAGGATGTGCCTCCATTTACAACAGTTACTGGTGTTCCAGGTAAGGTTGTAGCTAAAAATGCACCAGAAAAAGAATGTCCGGCTGACTCTTTAGACCAAAAGATTGATGACCCAGTAGGTAGCGAAATTGACGCATTAACTGCGAGAATAAATGAACTGGAAACCGAACTTAAAAAATGCGAGGAGGAAAGAAACAATTATGAAGCTTTATAATACACTTACTAGAAAAAAAGAAGAATTTGTACCACTTGAAGAAGGCAAGGTAAAAATGTATGTTTGTGGTCCTACAGTTTATGACTACATTCACATTGGTAATGCAAGACCTTATGTTATTTTCGATACTATCAGAAGATATATGGAATACAAGGGTTATGAGGTAAAGTATGTTCAGAACTTTACTGATGTAGACGACAAGATTATCAACAAGGCTATTAAAGAAGGCGTTGAGTCAACTGTAATTTCTGAAAGATATATTGCAGAGGCTAAAAAAGATGCTGAGGGTCTTAATGTTGAACCAGCAACTTACAATCCTAAGGTAACAGAGGAAATGCCAGAAATTATCGAAATGATAAAGACACTTATTGAAAAGGGTCACGCATATGAAGTAAATGGTAGTGTTTTCTATGACACAAAGTCTTTCCCTGATTACGGCAAGCTTTCTGGCAAAAATATTGATGACCTTGAGGCTGGTGCGAGAATTGAAGTTGATACAACAAAGAAAAGCCCAATGGACTTTGTACTTTGGAAGCCTAAAAAGCCAGGCGAACCAGCATGGCAATCTCCTTGGGGCGAAGGTAGACCAGGTTGGCACATTGAATGTTCAGTAATGGCTAAGAAATACCTTGGGGATACTATTGACATTCACGCAGGTGGCGAAGATTTAATTTTCCCACACCACGAAAACGAAATTGCACAGAGTGAGGCTGCTAACGGTGTTCAGTTTGCTAAATACTGGTTACACAACGGTTTCATTAATGTAGATAACAAGAAGATGAGTAAATCCCTTGGCAACTTCTTTACATTAAGAGATATTATAGAAACTATTCCTTATGATGTTGTAAGATTCTTTATTTTAAATGGTCATTACAGAAGCCCAATTAATTTCTCAAGAGAACTTATGGAGGCTGCTGGTAACGGTCTTGACAGAATTAAAAATTCTTACAAGAGTCTTTTATTCCTTGAAAAGAATGCTCAAGGGGAAATGACAGAAGAAGAAAAGAAGTTAAGAGATGAGTCAGATAAGTTCAGAGTACAGTTTGAAAAGGCTATGGACGATGACTTTAACACAGCTGATGCTGTAACTGCTATTTATGAAATAGTTAAGTTTGCAAATGTAAACTGCAACGAAAATTCTTCAAAAGAATTTATAAAAGCTATTAGAGAAGAAATGCTTTCACTTTGCACTATTCTTGGTATCATTCCAGAGGAAAAGGTAGAAGAAGGCAAGATTACAGAAGAAGAAATTCAGAAGCTTATTGACGAAAGAACTGCTGCTAAAAAGAGCAAGGATTTTGCAAGAGCTGACGAAATTAGAAACGAACTTTTAGAAAAGGGCGTTGTTATTGAAGATACAAGAGCCGGTGTGCGTTGGTCATACAAATAGGAGAAGTTATGGATATTTTAAATGAAATAAATTCAGACCCTAAGTCACTTTCTCCTTTGGTATTAGCTTATATTGGAGATGCCGTTTTTGAGCTTATGGTCAGAGGCTATGTGCTTAAAGACGGTAATGCTCCTGTAAACAAGTTAAACAAGAAATCAAGAAACATTGTAAATGCAGGGTCACAGTCTGAAATGTATGAAAAATTGAAAGATGTTTTGACAGAAACTGAAATGGCTGTAATGAAAAGAGGTAGAAATGCCAAAAGTTTTACAACAGCTAAAAATCAGAGTGTTTCAGATTACAGACGCGCAACAGGTGTAGAGGCTATTTTCGGATATGTTTATTTGTCTGGAAATTTGGAAAGATTAAAGGAACTATTTAAAATTTGTGTAGAAAACGAGGTGCTGTAATGAAAAGAGACGAGAGAAGAAAAGCAAGCGGTAGAAAGAATGACTCAAGAGGTCAGAGAGGTTACAAGGGAGATACTAGACGAGCTGAAAGAAGAGCTATGCCTAACAGAGATAGACGCGAAAACCCTAACAACAAGTATGAGGATAACTCAGCTTTTGATGACGGTTTACAGTTAGAAGGTAGAAATCCTGTACTTGAAGCACTTAATCACGACAAGCCTATTGACAAGCTTTTTGTAAAGAAGGGTGAAATTGAAGGTACATTAAAGGTTATAGTTGCAAAGGCAAGGGAAAAGGGTATACTTGTTCAGGAAGTAGACAGAGAAAAAATGGCTGCTATGTCAAGAAGTAATAATAATCAGGGTGTTATTGCTTTCTGTCCTGCTCACGAATACTGTGAAGTATCTGATATTCTTGAAATTGCAAGAAAGAAAGGCGAAGACCCATTCATCATTATTTGTGATGAAATTACTGACCCACACAATTTAGGTGCTATTATCAGAACTGCTGATGCCTGTGGTGCACATGGTGTTATTATTCCTAAAAGACGCGCTGTAGGTCTTTCTGCTATTGTTAGCAAGACTTCTGCTGGTGCTGTTGAATTTGTTCCTGTTGCAAGAGTAACTAACCTTGCAAGAACAGTTGATGAACTTAAAAAGGCTAATATTTGGATTGCTTGTGCTGATATGAGCGGTAGAGAATACTTTAAGGCTGACCTTACAGGCGGTATCGGTATTATCGTAGGTAATGAAGGTAATGGTGTAAGTGAGCTTTTAAGAAAGAAGTGCGACCTTACAGTAGGTATTCCTATGTATGGCAAAATTTCTTCTCTTAATGCCTCTGTTTCAGCTGGTCTTATTATGTATGAAGTAGTAAGACAGAGAAAATTTAAGTAATATATGAACAAAGATTATTTATTGGTTGACGGATACAATATTATTTTTGCGTGGAAGAAGTTAAACAAATTGGCAGAAGATAATATTGAGGCTGCCAAAGATGCCCTTATTAATATGCTTTGTAATTATCAAGGTGTAAGGAAAATGAATTTAATTCTTGTGTTTGATGCTTACAAGGTTGCAGGAGGGCAGGGAAGTGTTGAAAAACAGGGTGGTATATATGTAGTATATACTAAGGAGGCAGAAACTGCCGACAGTTATATTGAATATACTACCCATGTGCTTTCAAGAGATTACAATGTAACAGTTGCAACTTCTGACGGATTGGAACAGATGATAATTACAGGTCGAGGTGCTGTGAGAATGAGTGCCAGAGATTTGTATGAAGAAGTTAATGCAACAAAAAAGCACATTACAACATACATAGCTCAAAACAAACCGGTCAAAAATAATATGCTTATGGACAATTTAGATAAAGCCTCTGCTCAATGGCTAGAAGATTTAAGGAGAGGAAAGAATAAATGAATTCAGAAGAATATAAGGCTAAAACCGATGAAGAAATTATTGAATTAATACATAAGGGCGAGGATAAATATGCTCAGGAATATATGCTTGTAAAGTACAAGCCTTTAGTAATGGCTTGCTCTAAAAGCTGTTTTATATCAGGGGCAGAAAAAGATGATGTTATACAAGAGGGTATGATAGGTCTTTACAAGGCTATAAGGGATTTTGTAGCTGAAAAAAATGTAGGTTTTTATCCTTTTGCAAAAATGTGTATTGAAAGACAGATTGCTACAGCATTAAAAACTGCTAACAGACAGAAACACAAGCCTCTTAATGAGTCTTATTCTTTAGATAAGAACATATTTGAAGATGATGAGGAGGCTACTTATATAGAAATGCTGAAAAGCAGAACTAACGAAAGCCCAGAAAACAAGTACATTGACGATGAAAGCAAGAGAATGCTTGAAGAAAATGTTATGGCTAATTTGTCTGCTATGGAAAAGAAAGTTCTTTCACTCTATCTTAAAGGCAAAAAGTATGCTGAAATTGCTATTATAGTGGAAAAAGACGAAAAAAGCATTGATAATGCTTTACAAAGAATAAAAAAGAAAATAAGCAAAATAGTTGCTGAAAGACAGTAGTTAGTTCGTTAAAGTATATAAATTTGTGTATGCTATTTTTTGCATATTGACCATGGAACTACTACTTGCAATATTCCAATATGTGTGATATAATTCAAACAGTTATTTATGCGAAGGAGGATATAGAAATGAAGCATGTTAAGACATTAAACACTAAGTTACTTCAGAACACTGTAGTTACAGGTGGTTGCGGTGAATGTCAGACTTCTTGCCAGTCTGCTTGCAAGACTTCTTGTACAGTTGCTAACCAGGCTTGTGAAAACAGATAATTTTATTTTTTTATTTTAAGTTTAAGCTAAGTTTGGGTAAGTCCTAAACTTAGCTTAATTTGTGTTATTCTGCCCTTGTGGCACGAAAAGGAGATTTTTTATGATACACAAGTATAGTATGAACGGCTTACACATAGTGCTTGATGTTAATAGTGGTGCTGTTCATATTGTAGACAAAGTAGTTTATGATGTACTTGATTTTTACAAAGATTGTTCTTTTGATGAAATTTGTGAAAAATTAGGTGATTCATATTCTGAACAGGAATTAAAGGAAGCCTGTATCGAAATTGAACAGCTTGAAAAAGACAAAATGCTCTTTTCAGAAGATGTTTATGCACAGGTTATTCCTAAGATTGAAAGACGAGACCCTGTTGTAAAGGCTCTTTGCTTACATATTGCTCACGATTGTAATCTCAAGTGCAGATATTGCTTTGCCGAGGAGGGTGAATACCACGGCAAGAGAGAACTTATGAGCTTGGAAGTTGGTAAAAAGGCTATTGACTTTTTAATTAAGGCTTCTGGCAAGAGAAAAAACCTTGAAGTTGACTTTTTCGGTGGAGAACCTCTTATGAACTTTGGGGTTGTAAAGGGTATCGTTGAATATGCTCGTTCTATTGAAAAAGAACACAACAAAAATTTCAGATTTACAATTACTACTAATGGTATATTGCTTAATGATGAAATTATGGATTACATTAATAAGAATATGCACAATGTTGTTCTCAGTCTTGATGGTCGTAAGGAAGTTAACGACAGAATGCGTCCTAGAGCAGGTGGACAAGGTTCATATGACAACATTGTTCCTAAATTCCAAAAACTTGCAGATTCCAGAAATCAGACAGATTACTATGTAAGAGGTACATTTACTCATTACAATCTTGATTTTGCTAAAGATGTAATGCATATGGCTGATTTAGGCTTTAAGCAGATTTCTGTTGAGCCAGTAGTTGCTGACCCAGCTGAACCTTATGCAATTAGCGAAGAAGATTTACCTGTGATTTTCAAGGAATATGAAGATTTGGCAGTAGATATTATAAAGAGAAGAAAAGAAGGTCAATGGTTTAATTTCTTCCACTTTATGATTGACCTTACTGGTGGCCCTTGCGTTACTAAGCGTCTTGTAGGTTGTGGCTCAGGTACTGAATACCTTGCTGTTACACCAACAGGGGACTTATATCCTTGTCATCAGTTTGTAGGTAAAACAGAGTTCAAGATGGGTACAGTAGATACAGGCGTTGTAAATACTGATATTCGCCATAATTTTGAACAATGTAATGTTTACAATAAGCCTGAGTGCCAGAAGTGTTGGGCTAAGTTTTATTGTAGCGGTGGCTGTGTTGCAAATTCATTTAATAGCCACGGCGACCTTATCACTCCTTATGAAATTGGCTGTGAAATGCAGAAAAAGCGTATTGAGTGTGCCATTATGATTAAGGCTGTTGAAGCTCAGGAATAATCCTGAAAACATATATAAAAGGGAGGAAAAATCACAAATGAAATCTAAGAGTTTATTAATTCTGCTGATTACTATTATTGTTATTGCTGGTCTTGCAGCTGTGTCTATTTTAGGCGTAGGTAGCAAGAAGGCTACAGCATCTTCTAGTTCCGCAGAAGCAACAACATCTGCTCCAATGCAGGCAGAACCAGAAACAAATGAAAATGGTGAACCTGTTACTACAGAAGATGGTAAAGTAAAATACCACCTTGTTTCAGCAGAAGCAACAACTGAAGCTGGTAGCGAAACTGGTACTGATGCAGCAACTGAAACTACAACTGCTCAGAAAAATCCAGGCTATGGTAGCTACAAGAACATCAAACTTGGTCTTGACTTAAAGGGTGGTGTATACATTGTATACCAGGCAGACAAGGAAAATCCAACTGAACAAGAAATGAATGCAGCTGTTTCTATGTTACAGGAAAGAGTAGCATACAAGGGTTGGTATGATGCAGAAGTTTCAAAGGAAAATACAAACCGTATTAGAGTTGAAATTCCTGGTGTTGAAGATGCAGCAGCAACTGCTAATGAAATTGGTACAGCAGCTCATCTTACATTCAAAGATGAAAACGGTAATGTACTTGTAGATGGTGAAAATGTTAAGAATGCTGATAAGGCTTTCCAGAATAATCAGGTTGTAGTTACACTTGATTTTGATTCAGAAGGTACTAAGAAGTTTGCTGATGCAACTCAGGCTAACCTTAACAAGAGAATTAGCATTTACATGGACGATATGCTTCTTTCTGCTCCTACAGTTAATTCTGCAATTACAGATGGTAAGGCTATTATTTCTGGCGACTTTGATAACGAAAGTGCAGAAACTCTTGCTGCTCAGATTAGAGCTGGTTCTTTACCATTTAGCTTAAATATTGTTGACTACAATGAAGTTGGTGCTAGACTTGGTGCTGAAGCATTACAGACAAGTGTATTTGGTGGTGCTATTGGTATCCTTCTTGTATTCTTATTTATGCTTATTGTTTACAGAGTTTGCGGTTTTGCAGCTGATTTAGCTCTTGCAATTTATATTGGTCTTATAATGGTTATTATGAGTCTTTTCGGTGTTACTCTTACACTTCCTGGTGTTGCCGGTATCGTACTTTCAGTAGGTATGGCCGTTGATGCCAATGTAATCATTTTCGAGAGAATTAAGGAAGAAATTAATCTTGGTAAGTCTATTAAGACTTCTATCAAGAATGGTTTTGCAAAGGCACTTTCTGCTATCCTTGATGGTAACATCACTACACTTATTACTTGTGCGGTATTGTTATGGTTAGGTACTGGTCCTATTAAGGGCTTTGCTCAGACTCTTATGCTTGGTATTGTTTTATCTATGTTTACAGCTCTCGTTATTACAAGAATTATTCTTAATGCGTTGTTGGAAATTGGATTAAAGAACCCTAAGATGTATGGCGGAAAGTAGGAGGTAATAGTATGCAAATAGTAGAAAAAAGAGTTATTTATATTGCCATTTCCGTTGTTTTAATTTTAGCTGGTATCGTTGGAATGATTGTTAATGCGGGTATGGGCAATGGTGCTTTCAGCACAGATGTTGAATTTAGTGGTGGTACTTCTATAGAAGTATCTATTGGTAAAGAATTTGAAAACAATGACATTACAAACATTGTTAAGGAAGCTACAGGCGAAAACAATCCTCAGGTACAGAAAGTTGGCGATGGTCATAGCGTAACAATTAAGACTAAGTCACTTTCAACAGAAGTAAGAAGCAAGCTCCAGACTGCTCTTTCTGAAAAGTATGACTTAAAGCCAGAAAACTTCTCTATTCAGGATGTTAGTGCAACAATCAGTAGTGAAATGGTTAGAACTTCTATTTTATCTGTTGTTGTAGCTTGTGTATTTATGCTTATTTATGTAAGTATTAGATTCAAGGATTTCAGTATGGGTGCTAGTGCAATTCTTGCACTTTGCCACGATGCTTTAATTGTAGTAGGTAGTTATGCAGTATTAAGAATTCCTTTAAGTAATTCATTTATCGCTGCTATCCTTACAGTTTTAGGTTACTCTATTAATGCTACAATCGTTATTTTCGATAGAATTAGAGAAAATAGAACTAAGCTTGGTAGAAATAATTATAGTGCATTAGTTGATACAAGTGTTAAGCAGACAATGACTCGTTCATTATTTACTTCATTAACAACTTTCTTCACTGTATTATGCCTTTACATTTTTGGTGTACAGTCAGTTAGAGAATTCGTATTACCTATTGCTATTGGTATCATTTGTGGTACTTATTCTTCTATCTTTATTTCAGGTAATATCTGGTACATTATTTCTAATGCTACAAGCAAGAAAAAGGCTGCAGCTAATGCTAAGCCAGCAAAGGCTAAGAAGTAATTTACAATTTTAATAATTAAAAGGCTGTCTGACGACAGCCTTTATTTTTATAATATTTTACAACAGTATTAATCTATTTATTAGTAAGGTGGTAAAGTGTTATAAATTTTAGATAATGGAGGTTTATTATGTCTAAATGGTTTATAAGACCTTGTAAGGTGGATATAGGTAATATGTGTAGAAAAATGGGCATAAATGTGCCGTTGGCTCTAGCTTTACAGGCTAAGGGGTTAAATACGCCTAAAAAGGTCAAAGATTACTTTAATACGGAAAATTACAGCTTTGGAGATATTACAGAGCTTATTGGGGTGAAAAGGTCTTTTGAGATTATAGAAAAAGCTATTAATGAAAATAAGAAAATATTCATATATGGTGATTATGATGTTGATGGGGTTACAAGTACAGTAATATTATATAAATCCTTAAAAGCTTTAGGAGCTAATGTATTCTATTATATTCCAAATAGAGTGACAGATGGATATGGTTTGAATGTAAATGCCATTGAAAGGCTTATTGGAAAGGGAATGGAACTGTTAATAACTTGTGATAATGGTATTGCAGCTATTGAAGAAATAAAGTATGCCAAAGAAAAGGGTATAGATGTCGTAATATATGACCATCACGAACCAGTAATAAAAGATGATAAGGAAATATTGCCAGAGGCTGATTCTGTTACAGATGCTAAAATTGAAAATTGTGGCTATGATTTTACAGTAATGTGTGCTGGTGGACTTTGTTATAGGGTTATGAAATCTTTTTATGAATATTTGGGACAGAAATATACCTTGGAAAAAGAAATGATTATTTTTGCGGGTATTGCTACAGTATGTGATGTTGTGGATTTAGTAGGCGAAAATAGAGCTATAGCTAAAAGAAGTCTTGAACTTATAAATGATAACATTGAAAATACAGGATTAAGACACCTTGTAGATATAAACAGTTTAGAAAGCATTAATGAGTTTCATTATGGCTTTGTATTAGGACCTTGTATAAATGCTTGTGGTAGATTGGAAGATGCGTCTATTGCAGTAGAGCTATTTATAGAAGAAAATGAGGCTAAGGCAAGTGAGTTGGCTTTAAAATTGTTTGAGTTAAACGCTGAAAGAAAGGCTATTACTTTAGATAGCACAGACAGAATTATAAATGAAGTGGAAAATTCCAATTTAATAGAAGATAAAATTTTAGTAGTCTATGATAAGGAATTGCACGAGAGTATAGCAGGTATAGTGGCAGGCAGACTTAAAGAGAGATATAATAAGCCGGCTATAGTGTTAACTAAATCGGAAAAAGGGGTTAAAGGGTCTTGTCGTTCTATAGATAAGTACAATATTTTTGAGGCACTAAATAAGGAAAAGGAATATTTAGGTAAGTTTGGTGGTCACAAGTTGGCAGCTGGCTTATCATTACCTGAAGAAAATGTAGAAAAATTTAGGTGTAGTATAAATCAACATTGTTCGTTGAATAAAGAAGATTTTGAACAAGTGTTTTATATAGATGGACAATTACCTTTTGATTTTATATCATTAGATGGGGCAGAGGAATTAGATATAATGCACCCATTTGGCATAAGCAATACTAAACCTATTTTTGGAACAAAGGATTTGACTTGTAGAAATATAAGATTTTTAGGCGAAAATAAGACTATAGTGGCTATGGAATTGGCTGATAAGTCAGGAAACAGCAACAGGGCTATAATGTTTAATGGTGGGGATAGAATAGAAGATATACTATTAAAGAAGAATTATAGTAAGGAAAATTGCAGAGATGCTGAAATTAATATTGATGCTTTGTATACTTTGGAGATAAATGAGTATAAAGATTATAGAAATGTTCAGCTTAATATAAAAGATTTTAGAGAAATATAGAGTAATATATGTATAAAATGGGGCTGTTTAGCCCTATTTTTTATTTTTTTGAAATTTTTTTCAAAAAAATAAAAAAAGTTGTTGACAAGAAAGTAAGTGTATGGTATTATATCACTTGTCGCTGACGAAGACGACAAAAACTTAAAAAAGTTTTTAAGAAAAATAAAAAAGTTCTTGACAAACAACTTCATCTATGGTAAGATGTAAAAGTTGCTAACAAAAAAAGAACTGAGCTTCTGAAAAATGAAGTTCAAAAAGTTTTTCAAAAAAACTTAAAAAAGTTCTTGACAAGCACTTAAATCTGTGATAAGATATAAAAGTTGCTGACGGTCAGAACCGAACAACTTGAGAAAATAAAATTTCAAAAAAAGTTAAAAAAGTTCTTGACAAAAGTTAAGCGATATGATATAATACAAAAGTTGCTGAATGAAAATCTTCAAAAGAGGTTTTTGGTCAAGTAAAAAAAGTTTTTAAAAAAACTTAAAAAAATACTTGACAAACAACAAAATGTATGATATAATGAATAAGCTGTTGAGAAACAGCGAAAACGAATTGAACATTGAAAACTAAATAATCAAAGACAACAGTCATTATAGTAATTTAATTACTTAATGAATATACTCAAATCCCAAGAAATTCCTTTTTAATAAGGAACAGTTGAGAAAACAACTATAAAAACAATGCTAGTAGCATCCAAGCTACAAACTTTTTAATTGAGAGTTTGATCCTGGCTCAGGATGAACGCTGGCGGCGTGCCTAACACATGCAAGTCGAACGAGCAAATACATTTGATTTCTTCGGAATGAAGATGTAGGCGCGAGTGGCGGACGGGTGAGTAACGCGTGAGTAATCTGCCTCATACAGGAGAATAACACTAAGAAATTGGTGCTAATACTCCATAAGCTCACATTATGACATCATAGAGTGAGAAAAGATTTATCGGTATGAGAGGAGCTCGCGTCTGATTAGCTAGTTGGTGGGGTAACGGCCTACCAAGGCAACGATCAGTAGCCGACCTGAGAGGGTGATCGGCCACATTGGAACTGAGACACGGTCCAAACTCCTACGGGAGGCAGCAGTGGGGAATATTGCACAATGGGGGAAACCCTGATGCAGCAACGCCGCGTGAAGGAAGAAGTATTTCGGTATGTAAACTTCTATCGACAGGGAAGAAACAAATGACGGTACCTGAATAAGAAGCACCGGCTAAATACGTGCCAGCAGCCGCGGTAATACGTATGGTGCAAGCGTTATCCGGATTTACTGGGTGTAAAGGGTGAGTAGGCGGTCATGCAAGTCATATGTGAAATGTCAGGGCTTAACCTTGGCGCTGCATAAGAAACTGTATGACTAGAGTGCAGGAGAGGTAAGCGGAATTCCTAGTGTAGCGGTGAAATGCGTAGATATTAGGAAGAACACCAGTGGCGAAGGCGGCTTTCTGGACTGTAACTGACGCTGAGGCACGAAAGCGTGGGGAGCAAACAGGATTAGATACCCTGGTAGTCCACGC